>Ga0182027_10011552_pt1 | contig 12473 bp, 9 predicted proteins | sample 712E1DmetaG_FD_121300 | JGI IMG/M metagenome (GOLD analysis project Ga0182027, IMG submission 121300) | Permafrost microbial communities from Stordalen Mire, Sweden - 712E1D metaG (Illumina Assembly) | ecosystem: Environmental > Terrestrial > Soil > Wetlands > Permafrost | place: Sweden...
AAAGGCGTGCCGCAAAGCGTCATCAGCCGGTTTTCCAAACGGCATCAACAAATCGACCAAGAGACCCAAATGCGGATCGAGCGCGGCGAAAGGATTGGCAACGTGAAAGACCTGCGCGAGCGCGTGGCGCACGGCAACCGGCGGCGGAAGCTCAAGAACTCGACCGCGGGCCGGCTGCGTCCTTCGTGGGCGAGCCAGATGCTGCCCGACGAACGGGCAGCGTTGGCGCGGTTGTCGCAACCTGCACCGCAGCCTGTCGAACGGGCCGATGTTGCTGCCATTGTCGCCTGGGCGGATCAGCACTTGTTCGAGCGTCGCTCTGTCGTCGAAGACCACGAACTAATGTCGGCAGCGCTGGCGCGCGGCCGGGGCCACTCATTCGATCTCACCGATCTCGTCCGGGCCGTTGATGCCAGCGGCTACATTCGTGAGGCCGGCACGCGTAAGCTCACGTCGCAGGCGGTTCTCCGCTGCGAGTTGGACATCGTGCTCGCGGCGACGGACGGCCGGTGGCGGCACGCGCCGCTGGCGTCGAACTATGCGCCGCAGCCGAATCTGGCGGGAGAACAGGCTGTCGCCGTGCGCCAAATCCTCGGCAGCCGGGATTTCATCACGCTATTTCGCGGCGGGGCGGGGACGGGCAAGAGCTACGCCCTAAAGGAAGTGGAACGCGGCTTGGTAGCGGCTGGGCGTTCGGTGGTCGTCCTGGCGCCCCAACGCCAGCAGGTGCGCGACCTCAAGCGAGACAACCTCCCGGCGCAGACGCTCGCTCAAACCCTTTTGGCGAAGAGACTGCCGCCCTGCCCCGTCGTCATTTTGGACGAAGCTGGCCAGGTTGGTGGCCGCGAACTGCGGGCATTGATTCGCCTCGTTCAGGAGCACAAGGGCCGTCTCATACTTTCCGGCGACACCCGGCAGCATGGGGCGGTTTCGGCATCCGATGCCCTGCTGGCGATTGAACGCTACGCCGGCCTGAAACCAGCTGAAGTTCGGACTATTCGCCGACAGGATCCGGCGTTGGGCGAGTCCAGAGCCGAAAAACGATTCATCCGGGAATATCGCGCGGCAGTTCAGGCCGCCGCAACTGGTGAGGCGGAAGAGTCTTTTGATCGCCTGAATCGCTTGGGTTGCGTCAGGGAACTTGTGCCCGACGAACGCCGAATCGCGTTGGCCACGGAATACCTCGCCGCAATCGAGCGGAAAGAACGCGCCTTGGTGGTCGCCCAAACGTGGGACGAGGTGCGCGGCGTTAACGAAGCGATCCGGGAGCAATTGCGGGCGAAAGGACGGATTGAAGCAGGGTCGATCCTCAAAACCGACCAACCACTCGACTTGACCGAAATGCAGAAGCGCGATCCGCGCTTCTACCAAACGGGATGCAACGCTCATTTCTTGAGGCGTTACGGTCGCTTCGTGAAAGGCGACTGCTGCGAGATTCTCGGTGCGAATGAGCGCGGCGTCGTTCTCATGAAGGACGGCCGTCGCTCTACGCTCAGTTATCGCTACACCAGCCGCATCGTGGTCGCCACCCAGGTTGACATGGAAATTGCCTCGGGCGATCGGCTGCAGCTGAAGTTCAATGGGAAATCGAAGGAGGGTTCCGTAATCGCCAATGGTGAACTCGTCACGGTGCGCCACGTCGAAGCCGGCGGTGCCCTGGTCGTCGATGACGATGCCGGTGTGCGGAAGACCCTTGCGCGGCAACAGCGCCTGCTCACGCGGGGATATGCCGTCACGTCCTATGCCTCGCAGGGCAAGACGGTCGATACGGTCTTGTTCGCCGATTCTTCCAATCGGGCGGCGACGAACGCCAATCAGTGGTACGTGGCCATTTCACGGGGAAGAAAGCGGGTTGTCGTCTTCACCTCGGACAAGGAGGCCCTTCGCGCGAACATCCAACGCAATGCGGGTCGCGAGCTGGCGTTGAAATTGGTCCCCGACAACGGGACGACGCCCGCGCTCGATCAGCGCGCCTCAACTTGGACGCGCCGCGCGATGGCCGCCATCGAACGCTCCCGATTGCATAGGATGGCCGTCACGCGCGCGATGGCGCCAACCAGGCGAATCATTTCGCAAGCTCACCGGCCATGAGTACGCTGCAAGAAAGCCTCACTCATCGCCGGACTAGTGAATCGCCCTCGGGCGCCGGGTGTTATTCGACAGAGGCATTCCTGCCGGCCTTGTTGATCCATGCCGGTAACGGCGAACGCTGGGTCTTACCGTGGGCGCATTTTGTGTCCGCACGTCATACGGGCGACGGAAGCCGCGAACAGGTGACGCTACTTTTTGCCAATCACGAGGTCGAGATTCACGGCGCCCGCCTTGTTTCGCTCATGCCGGAGATCGCGGGATTCCGCCTCGACTCGTTGCGCAGCCTGCCGGCGAAATATGAACCGCAGGGCAACGCCTCTGAGCCATACATCGAGCGCCTGTCGGTCAAACTAATTGGCCCGTCGCCTGCCGCGACTGGCCCGTCTTTGTACTAGAAAAGCGCGCTGCCGTCCAAAGACATTTCCCCCTGAATCGGGTACTATCGCCGCGTATGAAACCATGGATTCATCTTTGCCTGGCGGCAATTTGTGCGGGCACTGTCGTAGCAGCAGGGAAGTTTTACCCAGCTGTCGGACGAATTCCCCTTTGGGGATTCGGCCTGATCTCCGCGATTCAATTTTATCAATTTTTGTCCCCCCTGTTTGGCCAACCCATCATTCTTCGAATTGGTGGACTAAAGTGGACCATGGAGGACTTCTGTCGTGGATGGCTGATCACCGGGCAGACCGGGACGGGCAAGACGATAGCCGCCATCAACCGGATGCTTTGGCAGATCTCCAAGAATTGCCCAACCTGGGGCGGCGTATGTGTGGACGACAAGGGTCTCTACTCAGAAACGCTGTCGTCGATGTTTCGCCATCTTGGGCGCCAGGACGATTTGATCCTTCTTCAGGTCAGACCCGAAAAAGCAGGGCCGGATTGGAAACCGACATGCACATTCAACTTTCTCGACGATCCCTATCTCCCCGATTCTGCCAAGGCCATGATCGTCTGCGACGTTGCCGCGTCGGTGGGCCAACGCTCTGACCAAAGCTTTTTCAAAATGCAGGCGCAAATTCAGATGGAATTTGCCTTCAAAGCGCTCCGCTGTGCCGAACTTCCCGTGACGCTCGAAAACACCTATGAATTTCTCACATCCGACAAGCTTCTCCGCGAGGTCATGGAAATGGTTGCTGCGAAAGACACCTCGGACGCGCAATCGCTGACCGATCACTTCAAAGGCAATCTGCTCGCCCAGCCAGCCGAACAATTGGGGGGGGTGAAAACGACCGTCGCGAACTACCTGAAGTATTTCACCGATCCGGACATTGCCGCGGTTTTTTGCCCTCGGAAATCGAGCTTCACCTTCAGCGACATCGACCGTGGTAAGGTCATCTGTGTTTCGATTCCGCAACGCTATCAGGTTGAGCGCCGGTACATCAACACGCTCCTGAAACTCGCATTTTACGCCCACGCCCTGCAACGATTCGACAAATCCGACAGCGAGCGCGCCAACGATAACCTGCTCATCCTATGGGCCGACGAGGCACAAAAGATTGTCACTGTCAGCAGTGATGGGCTGAGCGACTATGAGGTCGTGGACAGGCTCCGCGAGGCCCGGGCCACGGTCGTAGCTGCGACGCAGTCTTACACGTCACTCATCCCTCCGATGGGCGACGAGCATAAGGCGGAAGTTCTGTTCCTGAATCTGGCGAATCGAATCACCTTTTGTGCGGCGGACGAACAATCGGCAAAGATCGCCGCCGACGCTCTCGGCAAATACGAAGGAAAGCGGCACACGGTGGGCTATTCAGGCACGCAAAGTACTCATTCCTGGACCAAAGAAGACATGTATTTTATGGAACCGCACGAATTTAGGAAGCTGCGAAAATTTAATGCGATTGTTCAGCACTGCGAGGACGGATTCCGAAAATTGAAACTGGCTCCGGTTGGGCCGGACGGACGGCCCCCATCTTGGTATTGAGGAAGTCCCCACTATAATGAAACAACCCCATATCCCGACGTCCGAAGAACGTCCCGTTGATGAAGCTCAACCGGTCCGGATGCCGAAGAGACAGAAGCCTGAATCGACGCGTCGGGATTTGACGGATGGTAATTCGCGTGCGCAGGGCGTTGGTTTTCGGATCTACGATGGTGAAAGAATTAATGTCAGTATGGGCCAAATGGAGCCGGGCTTGTGGCATGAGCATAGCCGTGATCGGGTTCGGCTTGTCATCAAATTCAATGATGCTGACGCTCGCATTGAAACCGTGAGGGGCATTATTCATGAAGAATTCGTATGGGTTTTTGATTCGTATTCACTCTGCATAATACCGCCAGAAACAGAATCCCGTATAGACTGGGAACGCCGAGCGGAGTTAATCGTTCTGGATATCGATCCATCTGAATTTGGTATACATAAGGATGAAATTACTCATGTAATTTTTCAGAGTTTTTCATATTTGATGCGATCTGACGCATGCCTGTCCCTGCTTGCTCAGGCTATGTTGATCCTTTGCCGTCAGTTGACTCCTCCCACGCCCAAGATTGTCGAGGGAACCGGCATAGCGCTGGCTTCGCGGATCATGGAGCTTGCCCATTCATTTAGTAACGGCAGCAAAGCAATACGGCTAGGTTTGCTGAATAAAAAGGGCCGCAAGGTACTTAAATACATAGATAAACAAATAAAATTACGAAAGAAAATCTCTGTCGAAGAATTGGCTAAAATAGCAGACCTGACTACTGATCATTTTGCTCGCCAGTTCAAGGTCACGTACGAAATGAGTCCGCTGCAATATGTGCTCAAACGCACAATGAACATGGTTTATAATCTCCTCCAAACGGGAAATTACAACGTGACCCAGGCAGGCGAAAAATTTGGCTTTTGTGACTTGAGTCACCTCAATCGCTGCTTTCGGAAATTTCACCATTGCTCGCCAAGACAAGTACTCAGAACCGCGCTGCCAGGAGATTCTTATCAGCGCAGGAAGGATGCGTCTATGGGGTTGGCAGGCCGAGAAGTATAGAATCGCGCCATTGACCATGAGCACGGTGGAAACAAAAGAAACAACAACGCTCGAAGGCTTGCCGCTCGTGTTGCCGCCACACCTGACGGCAAATTTCGAGAAGGCTGACAGCCGGATCAAGGAATTCTACGGGCAGAGTCCCGGTGTGCCGGCTTTGGTGCGGCTTTGGGTCGCTTGTGGCACGTCGCGGCACATCCAGCGCGAATTCGAGCGGGCGGTCCTCGATATCAAACGGAAAACCATAAACCCGAATGAGGAGTGCGAATTCGATGAGGACTGCCTATAACTTTGGGCGAAAATCGCTCAAACAAGGTCAAATGCCAATGGCGACCAGCCGCCTTGTTCAAACAATGGCTGGGGAAAACCAGGAGGCATCATGCCGTCACTAAAACAAGCAGTCGCCGAGAAAAAGGCGCAGGAACCCACGCTTCGGAGAAACCCGGAGATCGACGCCAAGCTGGATCGGTTCATCCAGGAAAACCCGAAGCTGCACGAGTATTACCAAGGGCTCAGCAAAGAAGAGCTGATCCGGAAGCAGATGCTCGGGAAGATGCAACGGAGCGAATACACCAACGGCCGCAACGAAGAGATCAAGGCATGGGTGGAAGAGCACCCCGAGATCAAATCGAAAATCGAGGAGCGCATCCGCAACGTGCCGGCGGCGAACCGTGAACGGGCGTTCCTGAACGCCGCCAAAACGGAAGCCATGAACCAAACGGTGCGGCCCGTTGGGAACAGCATTCGTCCGTAGCTGCGCAGGATTCCTGGGCGGCGGGCATTTCGGTGCCCGCCGCCTTCATTTTTGCGTGAGACCCAGTGGCCGCGATAGTAGCGAATGAGAGGTGGAAGTTGTGCGGCGTCCGGCGTCATGTGACGTTCAAGGTAGCTGAGCTTTGACCCAGACCTACGCGCCGAAAGACTGCTTCTACTGCCCTACAGGGGAATGGGAGACCGAACTCCAAAAGCTTGCGCGGCTCCCTACGTATCATGCAGTATCGAGCATGGCCAAAGATCGTAAACACGACGCCAATACCGGAGTCTCCCGAGCTAGTGTACCAACGCTTGCAGCAACCGCAGCCGCTGCAGTCGTTCCGAAGGGCTATGAGAGTTACTTGGCAAGTCAGCTTGCATCCGCCCGCTCAGACTTTAACACATCAATCAACTGGGCCTTTTCATCGACGTGCCTTATACTGACAGTAGTAATTCTCTCAGACAAATTCCCCAATATTAAGTCGCTTATTTGCGTTCTCATATTAATTGTATTAGCGCTACATTTTGCCTTTCGCTTGGCAAAAGCCTATCTTAACTTGCTCCGATGGGCGTGCATCCTTCAAGATGTCACACGAATTACATGCGGCGAGTTGCTTTCGGCCTCCGAGAAACATATTGCAGAAATACGCGCAGAATTAGCAGCTTCCATTGAAAAGTATCATCTCCGCTGGTTAAGTCCGATTTCAAAGCGTCGATTGGCGAGTGCGATTCTGTTGGAATTTGGATTCCTGTATTTCTTACTTATCCCGGTAGCAGTAGCCGCTTGGATTTTGACCCATATCCCATACAGCGGCACAATACCGATCCTCCTTGAGAGTTCGCTTGCCATTGCACTGACTGAGACGCTATTCTTTATAAGAAGCCCTTACATTAGAGAGACAAGACGTCCTGACAATATGCCCTGGTAACAGCATGAACCGCAAACACCCTGTGATTGCAGCTCCACAATTTGGTTCAGCGCCGCACTGGCAGATTCTCATTCGGGATGAGTGGTGCAGTGCAATTGCTCGGCTTACCTCGGCCTTGGTTTCTGGGGCGTCGACGTTCTTCCAAGCGCGCAGATACCTGAACCTTCCTTTTCCTCCGCTTACGCATGCAGTATCGAGCCCATCTGGACTTGGCAGCGACAGCAAGCCCGTGGCGGCTGCCATTAACGGCAATGTCACATATCTTGCCGATTCGATGCAATTCTATCTCGAACTTGGATGCCGCATTACTAAGGGGAACGTGTTCTATATCTCGCCGAGCTTTCGCGGAGAACGGCCCGACGTATCGCATCTATCTCAGTTTATCCACGTCGAATGCGAAGGCCAGGGCGACCTGACAGCGGGTATCACGCTCGCCAGCCAACTGGTCGATTACCTTTCAAGGCATCTTCTATTAACTTGCAGGTCAGAGCTTGAGTCTATTGCTGGTACAGTAGAACATATTGACGAGTTGCTATCTCTAAAGGCTGACTTCCCTTGCGTTAAATTTCAGCAGATGGTGAATGACCTCGGAAAGAGCAGCCCTGATGCGATTAGCCGCAGTCCTTCTGGCTTCGATATTGTCACTCGCGCTGGGGAATCGATCGCGGTCGAGACTTATGGCACGGCTGGAGCGCTTTGGATTACAAACTATCCCTGGCTTTCAGTGCCGTTTTACCAGGCAAAGGCAGCGCAAGCCAGTTATGCTAAAAACGCTGATCTAATTCTCGGGTCTTGCGAGACCGTCGGATGTGGCGAGCGTTGGATAAGCGGAGCGGATATTCGATCTTCTCTTTCGATGCACGGTGTGAATGGGGCACCATATGAATGGTATGCGGCGATGAAGGATGAGATGCCGATGAGGACATTTGGTTTCGGGCTAGGAATCGAACGTTTCCTTATGTGGGCCCTTAGGCACGAGGATATCCGTGACTTGAGCCTAACTCACTCAATTCCTGATGTCCGTATCTTACCTAACCGGTGACGATGCTTTTTTTTTGAGGGGGGGGCACTTTCTGCCAACTATGAGTTTATATTGGGAAAATCAGTTCGCCGACTTTAACGAGTTTCTTCGGGCTACTCCGGGCGCTCGATACCAAGATTGGCAACCTACAAAGTGGGCTTCTCTAAGCCGCTTTTCTGATGAACTTTCTGAAGTTTGCGAGTTGGGAGGTAGGAAGTCTACAGTTTTCGAGCTTGGGTGCGGATCTGCAACGATGCTAAATCAGTTGGCGGCGGGAGGAATGACCTGTGTGGGTGTTGACAGCGACAAGGCTGCTCTGAAAATGGCAGCCCTTTGCAGGCTCAATACTGGTCTGCAATGCGATAAATTGGATTTTGTCGAACGAGACTTATTCGACACGGAATACATATTGGCCACTCGGGGGCAGGCGGATCTTGTTTTCAGTATAGGTCTTATAGAGCATTTTGATGACATTGGCCAATGTAGGGTTTGGGAAGCCCACCGGAGGTTATCAAAGCGGTGGGTGTTGATTGGTATCCCCAATTATCAGTCTCCTCTTTTTCTTTCTTTCGTAGAATGGGCCAGGAAGAACGGGCGTCTTTATGAAGAGGCCCACAAGGAGTGTTCCATTGATGCATTGAAACGCATCGCGCCACGAAGCGTTCGATTGGTAGATGGAGCTCACTTATTTTTCGGACGGTCTATGTATTATCAGCGGAAATCATTAGCACTAGATTCTTTATATGCCCGACTTAAGCCGACTGCCATCCGTTTATCAGGAGGGGAATGGCGTGAGTTCCCGAGCATGGATTTTGCCGCCAAGGATGTAGAGGGCCTCAAGAATCTTGAGCGGATTGCGGAGGCTGCAGAGCGCATTGCTTTGGGTTTTATTAGTTTTGTCTTATATGAGGTTTAGTTGAGTTGTTTGCCTGTGTGTGTCCTATTTCCTTCAGCACGCGTGGCCGCTATGCGGCCTGCGCGTGGATCAAGTCGTTATAGACCTCAGCGAAAGCCAAGGTATTCTTCGACACTCCTTGTTTGGTTGTCCCAACCTTATCTCTCACATCAGGCAGGTCGAGGTATACAACCTCGTGTATTTTGAAAAATACAGCCACCGCCATAGCCCTACGGCCTCGTGCCTCGCAATTCGAGGGCGTGCAAATCCACTTGAGAAGCCACAGGCTGCCCTTACGAAATACGACCTCGGACTCATTGCAGTCAATGACACTGGCAATCGCTGTCCGAAGCGGATTACCTCCGATGAATGGGTCGATTTCCTGATCCGCAGCATCGGCATGGAACCGAGCCAGTTTGATCGTCGCCTGAAAGTCCCTATGGGAATTGCGAGCGTGCTCGACATGACCGACTTTCACCTGGAAGCCATCGACCTCCTCGGTAACCATGTGCCCTGCGAGGCCGGCATCGCGTTGATCGTAGCGATTTATTCCGCCATCAAGAAGACGCCCGCTCTGCCGGGACTGGTCATTCTCGGCGACCTCAGTATTCAAGGTAACATCAAGGCTGTGCAGTCCCTCGTGGAGCCATTGCAGATGGCGATGGAAAACGGCGCGAAGCGCGCCTTGGTCCCGCTGGAAAACAAGCGCAACTTCCTCGAGGTCTCCGGCGACATCATTGAAAAGGTAGACCCCATATTCTACTCAGACCCTCAAACCGCGGCAGCTAAGGCACTCGGACTAAAATAGGCTACCAAAGACGATGTTTTTATCGCACTTGGGCGTTCAAGGAAACCTGTCCTTCATGCTAGAAAAATTTGCCACGGATTTGCCAACAAACCTGTTTCTGGCTTGTTTCTGTTGCACTTCTCTGCATCTTGTTGCTTGTTCTAATTCACTCATAAACAACTCAAAGCACGCTTAACAAAGCTTTTCTGTTGTCAGGAAAATATCGGTTCGAATCCCCGTGGGGACGCCAGAATTCGCCTTCAGTTTCGAAGGCTGGCGAACGACACCCTTCCTGGCCGGATTGCCCTATAAGGGTGTCATTCCGCGTTGGCCATTAAGTCTGTCACGATTTGTGCCGTCATAGGTGGAAAGTTGCGGCAATTGCATTGATTGGCAGTTAGATAGATTAAGTAGCAGCGAGAGCTTTGAACTGGCGCTCATTCAATTGCACGAAAGCTCATCTTTATGCCGCGATTCCGAAACCCCGCATTGGAGCACGTCTCTGCTCATACTGCACTGAGCCATTCGCTGCGGACGCCATAGAAGAAAAAGCTGCCGTCTTGGAGTTCGAGTGTTTCTCCAAAACAGTGGGGCTGACGAAACCGGCGGAAACAGCGATCAGAGAGAAACACCTTCTGGTCCAGAACCCTTGGTCGCCGGAAAATTTTCGTCTCTATCTCACTTTGCTTTGCGAAGAGATAACTGAACGCACGCCACAGATTCTTTCTGTCGTAGATTGGCACGAGTCAGGTGCCATTTGCGCTCGAATAAAGGTGCCCGCCAAAACTACCGGTTAGATTGCGGCCAAAACAGCTGCGCAGTGAAGATCTGTCCGGCGGGCTACTGATCTTCACGAAGCCGCCCGGCCGCGCCCAACGGCCCTTGAATGGCTCAAGTCTCATGGGAGAAAACCCGCGAAAACGACGGTGCCATTTTCCGCTGCGCCCGTCACGGGGAAAAGCAGGGTCGGGGCGCCGCAAAAGAGTGATTGCAATCGCACGGCCCGCAACGTTTGCAATTGCGCGGGATGGTCCGGACGGAGCAGTTCGGTATCAACGGGGCAGTCAACCCTTGCATCAACCCAACCTCGTCAGCACATGCCTGTGCCTTTTACCCGATGAAATCGAGCCAACCGATCCGGACTACCGGTATTTCCGTCCTGCCGTCGCGAACCCACCAGGGATCGTCGCGCAGTTTGCTCCCCGCCCTCCTGCTCGCCGCGACTGCGGCGCTGGCCTCCGCGCAAACCACCACCGACCCGGCTGCGCCGACGAAGGACGAAGAAGTCATCGTCCTGTCCCCCTTTGAGGTGACCGCTAGTAACGACAAAAGCTACAACGCCGCCACCACCCTCGCCGGCAACCGACTAAACACGCGACTGCGCGACATCGGTAGCAGCGTAAGCGTATACACGGGCCAGCTGTTGAAGGACATCGGGGCGACGGACAACACCTCGCTCCTGCAGTACACGCTCGGTTCCGAGGTCGGCGGCATCTACGGCAACTTCGCGGGCACCGGCGACGCTGCTGCGCTTTCGGAGCCGAACCGGCCGAGCCAGAACACGCGTATCCGCGGACTCGCAGTCGCGGACAACACCCGCGACTTCTTCCTCTCCCAGATTCCGTGGGACAGCTACAATATCGACCGCATCGACCTCCAGCGCGGACCGAACGCCATTCTCTTCGGCGAGGGCAGCCCGGCCGGTATCATCAATGCCGGTACCAAGCAGGCCCAGTTCAAGAACGCGGGTGAAGTCGAGCTCCGCGTCGGCAGTTACGGCTCCACGCGCGAGTCGCTGGACATCAACCATGTGATCGTGCCGAAGCAGGTCGCGATCCGGTTCGATTTGCTCAACGACAACGAGAAGTACGAGCAAAAGCCGGCGTTCTCGCACGACAAGCGGGTGTCGGGCTCCGTGCGCTTCGAGCCGGAGGCGCTCAATAAGAATGGATTCCGGTTCATCGTGAAGGCCGGCTTCGAGAGCGGCAGGATCGACAGCAATAACCCGCGCGAACTGCCGCCCCAGGACCAAATCACGCCGTTCTTCGGCACCGGCTCCGCGGGCACCAACCAGGCCACCTACAACGGATGGCAGCTGTGGGACCACCAGTCAGGTCGTATCGGCAACGGGGCAGCCCACTCGGGCAGCTATGCGAATGCTACCTCCATGACGATTCCCTACTCCTCGCCTTGGATTGAGAATTCCGCCTTTGGCAACGGGACCAATGTCAATAATCCGGTGGCCTTCTTCGGCAACGGCGGCGGTGCGCAAACGGCTTATTGGGTCACCTCCGCGTCTCAGCAGTACCAAGGGAACCTTAAACTCGGCTACCTCACGGCGCCTGGCTCTTGGGCTAGCATCGCGCCCACCTCGATCTGGGCGGCCAATGCGGGCCTGCCCTACTCCGGCGCGGGCATCTTCAAGAACAACATGATCACCGATCCGTCGGTCTTCAACTTCTACAAGCAGCTGATCGATGGCGGCACCAAGCACGAAGTGCAGCAGTTCCACCGTATGACGTTCAACGTCGCGGAAACTGCGCTCAACGACCAGGTCGGTGTTTCCTTCGATTACAACAAGGAGACCTCCCAGTACACGCACACCGCGCTCCTGGGTGGCAACGTGGCCATCTTTATCGATCCGATGGCTGTTTACAACAACGGCACGCCGGACGCGGGTTTGACGGGCGTTCCTTTCTCTGACGGCACGCCGAATCCGAACCTGGGCCGTCCCTTCGTTTCCACGACCGGCGGCAGCAATAATTCCAATGCCACCAAGAGCGAAGACAAGCGCGTGACGGCCTACGTCACTCGCGACCTCCGCAAGGATCTCAATGGCTGGCTGGGCCGGATTATCGGCCAGCATACGGTGACGGGCCTCTGGGCCGACTCGAGCCAAACCACCGACAACCGCAACTGGGACAGCTACGGCTACCTCGATCCGAACGTCTATAACCTTCAGGATCCACATCTCGACCCGACGACCGTCAACTTCACGTTCGTGAAACCCGCGATGGTCATGTATCTCGGACCT
>Ga0182027_10011553_pt1 | contig 12473 bp, 7 predicted proteins | sample 712E1DmetaG_FD_121300 | JGI IMG/M metagenome (GOLD analysis project Ga0182027, IMG submission 121300) | Permafrost microbial communities from Stordalen Mire, Sweden - 712E1D metaG (Illumina Assembly) | ecosystem: Environmental > Terrestrial > Soil > Wetlands > Permafrost | place: Sweden...
ATAAACAAGAATTTTGATTTCAGACGGCGTATCTTGTGGAATGAGAATCGCTGCACTTTCTTCAGTTGCAGGTGATTTGAATTTCCAGCTCACAACCTGACCTGAATGAATGGCCCCACGCACCAGCGCTATTCCGCCAAGCCGTGAACGCTGTAATTCGCGATTCGCGACAACGACTCGATCGGTCCACAGAGATCCCTCTGTATTAATATATTCGCGCTGCGCTGATTCTTCGATCTGATCTGCATAGTACTTTTCCAAATAGGTTTTATCTCCCGTCATCTGCCATGCGATATGACGGAAAAGATCGAATCCAGCCGTCGGTGTGGTCTTCTCGAGAATTTGTTTCCCCCACGTGTCACGTAATCTTAGAAGATCGAGCGCATTATGACAGATTGTTCCGAGAACATCATCTCCAAGATCCAAAAGCGGTTGGAGATACTTCTGATCACCCGTCATTCTGTACACCATCCAGAGTAGTTGTAATCCTGCAGATGAAGTACTTAACGTGCCGCCGCCTCCCAGAGCAGAGTGCAGCATGCCTTTAAAGCCGAGCGGTGATGGACGCGATGAATCACTTGAGAAATTAATTTCTGTGTCCAGGATGAGTTTCCCATCCTTATCTTTTCGCGCATGCGCTAACAATCCATCCGCCACATCAATTGCCAGCTGACGTGCGCGCGGATTTCCATTAAATTCAACCAACGTGAGCGCCGGTTGAAGTAGCAGGAATTCCTGGGGTTGCAACGTCCATTCCCAAACACCTTCATCAGCGATCTTTGTACCGCTAAAATAACTTGAACGAAAATGACGATGGCCTGCCTTGTTTTTCAGTATGATCTTCTCATCCAGTGCACGGACAGTTTCCATCATCCGTTCAATTTGTTTCGGACTTCCATAATCTACCAACATCGCTTGTGCTTGGGCTTCAATCCCCTCTTCATGTGCATGCAAGCCGTCAGTCTGAATTGTCGAAAGACCATTGGTAAACATTCCCTGATCATAGATTGCATCCAGCATTTTTAATACTGCATGACTGATCTTGTCCGGTTCACATCCCATCAGTACAGCACCAGGCCAACAGTTTGTTTGATCATCATCATCCGAGAGCCCGCCGCCCAGTTCACCGTTGGAAATTTGACGATGATCGATCCACCAGAGCACAAATCGTTTGAAGTACCTCAGGTCCTCCACCTGTCGGAACGCCCAGAGCGGAACTCCCTTTGGGGCAACTGGTTGTACAAAAGGCGGCTTTCCATTGCTATGATCGTGATCGTACCAATAGTTTTGTCCGGGATAATGCTTGGGATCTACACGCAAAAGATCCAACATGTCTGTTTCAAATCTATTATAGAGATTCAAACGCGGATCATCAGGATGTTCTTCAACAAGATTTGCATAGTTGTCTCGTACTTGCGTAAAACGATCCTGCACATGTTCCCGATAAGCCTCTTTCCACGGTTTGAATATCAACCTGATCTGTGCACCATCCAATGCAACAGAACCAAAATCAGCACAACTGCTCGCAATGGTTATGTAGAGATTTTTTCCTTTTGGTAAAATTCTATCCCGTGTATCCAGCCAAAGCGTGCGCGCTTCACCCGGCTTCACCGAAAAAGAAAAGTCAAGCATATTGCGCATCGGCCATACAGGATCTTTAATCTGAATATTCATTGGTATGAGTCCGCCTTCGACAGGTTTCACGTTCATAGCCGGCAAATCAATAGCGATGCCATCTAATCCCCTATTGATCATTTCCCACATATATAAAGAATCAGTATTCCCGGAAGGCATCGTAATTTGAGAATCAAACTGAGCGTTACACGGAATGAGCAGATGAACTAATGGCAACGATTTTTCAATGTTCTTTTTTAAAGATTTCTGTTTTGATTTCTGCTGGACAGCAACCATCACCGTTCGTTCATCCGGCAAGTATCTTCCATCTATGAACTTCTGTAACACTTGAAGTTGCTCAATTGAACGATCCGTTTTTTCGATGAGCGAATAGGAAAGCGAGTAAATTCCCGCTGGTTCTTTTCCAGTATCTATGCTATAGGCAGACAATTCGCCGATGGGCATTTCCTGTTGAACATTTGTAAAGCGAATTCTCCCACCCCGAATCGATTTTGCAATATCATGGAAGGTTTTTTCCTGGCCTTGCGGCCGCTGAAATAATATCTGACCTATGGTGTCCTGCGCCGAAGATAAGATTTCCATTTTGCCGAATGCCGAACCGGATATTTCCAAATGATTCCACAGTTCATCCGGCATAAAGAACGTCACAGATTTACCGGAGAGTGAGTAGCAATCCCAGTCCGGCAACTGAAAATAATCATTTCGTCCCGGCAAGCGTGAACGGTTGTAGACGCCCGGCCATGTTGTTTCCCGAATCCCATCTGTCGCTTTCCACCACCATCGTTTCAAATCATAAACATCTTCGATTTCAACTTTTTTTACTCGCGTGAATTGCTGCTGCAGATACGCAGGCAAATCTCCCTTTCGATTCCATCCGTACCGCAGATTCCATTCTGCCCGCCACTTTGCATCGTTCATCGTTCGCGAAATTATCGGAACATCTCCTGCAGCAAGCCCCTTCGCTAATCGGGCAATATTTGCATCGGAAAGCATGTGGTCATAAATTCTGATTTCATCAATATCACCGCCGCGTTGAAAGTTGTACGCACTTTGTACCTGCGATGGAGCAATGATACGTGAATGTGGCCCAAACTGATCCAGACCTGAATAGAGAACCACAATACTGTCTTTCTTCGCAGCTAATTTCCCATTGATATAAAAACGAATTCCACTTGTTTCATCCCAAGCCAGTGCAAGATGGATCCACTTGTCCGGACCAGGAAATGGAGTCATCGTATACGAAACACGGATGCGAGCAAGATTCACATCAGTCACGAATGCATCAAAGCCATGTCCATTGTAATCAATACGCATCCATACCATGTCCCAGCTGGAATGATCGGCAAACCCGACCCGAAATATCGGAAACTCTGTCTTCCCTGCCGTTTCACGCGCCCTCCAGAAGAAGCTCAATGTTCCCCGTTCCGCATAAATATTTCCGGGCGCCCAATACGACATCAATTGTTTATCAGCACATCGAAAGCCAGGGCCTTTCGCTCCGTCCTTGATGATATCCACGTGCGCCAAATAATTCGGCTCCGGTGTTCCTCCTGCTGAATAATCTGCTTTGAATCCCTGGTCTCCTGAGAGATAAAACAATAATCCCGGCTCTATTTTCTTAGAATGTGTCTCGGCTGAAAATAAATGGAAGGCACCGAGTACGAGACAAATAATTATTGACAAAGTTGTGTTGAATATTTGATTCAATCGAGTACGACAAAACATGGTTTTTTTCCAATCTTCATTGTTCATCAGCATGATGGAAATATCAATTCGAGATATCGTATGAATCATTTCGGCAAGAATGCATCAAGAGCTGCTTTCGCAACAGCACCATCCTGGTCGGAAGCGCCGCCGCTGACACCAATGGCACCAAGATATTGCCCGTCGACAACAATCGGAAGTCCTCCTTCAATAGGAACAACCCCGGGCAATGCAAGGAGAACATTTCTTCCGGCAAGAGCTCGTTCTTCAAATGATTTCGTTGGACGCTTAAACGATATTGCTGTTTTTGCTTTTTGAGTTGCAACTTCAATACTTCCGATTTGAGTATTGTCCATCCGTTCCAGGTACATCACATTGCCCCCATCATCAACAATAACGATCACCATTGTCCACTTGTTCTTCGTTGCCTCTGATTCGGCAAGAGCTGCAAGTTTCTTTGCTGCCTCTAACGTCAGTGCTTTCTTCGTTGCCAACTGAGCAGTTGATGGAAACGCGATGGTGAGCAGAAGCAGGAAAACATAAATAAATATAACGAGTTGTTTTTTTTTCATACAACCTCCTGGCATCTATATTCGACTTGAGAACAATAAAAATCTAACCAAAAGGAACTTCAGAAACAAAAGAAAAGCCCAACCGGTTTCACACCAATTGGGCTCAGGGCATTTGCACCACATTCTTTACTTTAGTAGCAAAGCTTTTTTCACTTCGTGGAAACCTCCTGCACGTAGCTGATAAAAATAAACACCGCTGGGCAGATTCGAAGCATTCCACAAAACCTGGTATGTGCCTGCAGGCTTTAGCTCATTCAATAAAGATGCTACCTCTCGTCCAAGGATGTCGTACACTTGAATTGTGACGATCGAGGTAAAAGGAATTTGGAACTGGAAATTCGTCGTTGGATTAAACGGATTCGGAAAATTTTGTGTGAGTGTATAGTGCGCTGGCAGCGTTCCTTTACTATTTTCCACTCCCACAATGATGCCTTTTCCGCCGCTTTCTTTATATCTCTTTGCAAATTCCTGTGCGTACTGACGGGCAATGACACCTGAATGGATAATGAGTGTATTTTCATCATTATCCGTTTCAGCATTCGTGGACCAGTTATGACTGCCTGTAATCACCAATGGATCACTATTGTCGTTGAATGGATCGACAACTCCGTACTTATGGTGGAAAATACCTTTTACGGTATCATGGTTTGCAATAAAGACGTCAACACCCCCGGCTTGCAATGTCCCCAGAACGCTTCCGGATTGATCGTTGATGATTCCGCGAACATTTACTCCTGCACTCTTCTTTGTAATCAATGTTTGTGCAATATCACTTCGCGTAAACGACATAACTCCGAAGAAGATATCTTTGTCTGCGGTTGAAAGTGCACGAATAATGTTGGAGGTTGTGTGGTCCGACGGGCTGAAGAAACTTTCGACCTTCGTGCCTTTAATAAACGTCACGTGCGGTGTGTTATCTGTTTTGTATGCACCAAAATGCGCCTGGACAGGATTTTTTGTTTCTGTTGAACTGCCGAACATTTCTTCGAATTCCAAAGTATAAATGCGGGCAAGAGATTGATCCTGAATGAAGATTGCATTCTGTGCGTCATCCAATGTGCCGCTATTTGTTACATTCCATGAACCAGTGATCACCCAATCATCGGTTGCGTTGGTCGTATCTCTTCCATCAAACACAAAAAACTTATTGTGCATAATACCGCCATCGATTCCTGGTATGCTCCGTTTCATCACGCTAATGCCATCTGCCTCTAAGCGGCTCATCTGCGTTGAGGTCTTGTTGTCAAAAACTACACGTATCTTCACACCGCGATGGTGTGCGGCAATAAGTGAATCAGAAATATGGGCTGACACAATCCCTGTTGTACCTGAAAAATCATCATAAGAATATACTGCCATGTCAATCGTATTTTTTGTGTTAGAGATTCGTTCCAATAACTTACTGAGTAAATCCGCATTTCCATTCGCGAGCGGTACGAGGCCTAACGTGGCATCAATAGAGTAATTGAAATAGACATTCATCTGACCGGAACTTGCGGAGGATGTAGTCACCTGCGGTGCAATATATGACGCGGCGGTGCCCAACGAATCTGCAGAAAAGACCTGGTAATAATAAATGCGGCCGGACTTCAATCTCGAGATGGTTACAAAATGGCTAGTCGTTTGTACAGAGTTTACTACGGAATCACCCAAATTCATTGTCGAACCATAATATACAATGGAGTTACCGGGGAAGTATGTCGGCCAATAAATTGTAAAACTTGAATCGGTCATAGAAGTGATAGCCGGCGTTGCTGTGATTTGCGGTCCAGGATATACAATTAAATCTGCTGAGGTTCGCGGTATTAATTGATACGTGGAGTGTTGAGATATTATACCAACAATATCCAATAACCCGCCAGGTATATTATTGCCGGCAAGGGCTGAGTTAAAGGGAATGAAAACTTGCAGCTGATTTGATCCATCAGTGATAGTATATGTGGTACCTGCAGTACCGCCCGAGAATGTGCCGGATGTTGTAAAACGCACGCCATATATTTTTACGAACTGAGATTCGTACGCTTCGGATGTCTGAGCAATTGTGACAATCTTTGGTGCTGGTATGGGAACTCCACGCGCAAGAAGCCGGACAGAGTCGACCGGTGACAATTCAAGCAGACTGCTAAATTGTTTCAGGGCACCTTTTACTTCGACTGAATCGCCAAGCCGGAGCGTATCAGATTTCGGATCATAGACAGCGATGCCTCCAGAGAAATCCTGAAGGAAGATGGTTTTTGCACTTGTGTTGGATGGTTGTCCATACGTTACGATGCCACGAACTTTTACCATATCGCCATCCGGGTGAGAACGGGCAATGTTGATATCCAACCATGTTTGAGACGATGGCGGATCGATAACATTAATATCTGCAAGTGTTCTGGGTAGCAAGCGATATGATCCATTCCATTCATTCACAATACCGACAAGATTCACTGAATCGTTTGGAATCGGAGAACCTGCTATGTTTGATCCTTTGCTGATAAGTACGTTCAATGGACCGAAAGCATCGCCTGCTGCATAAGTACTATCTACAAGTGTAGAAAACGATCCGGGTAAAGCAAACTTAACTTTGTTTACCCGGACTAGCTGAGATTCAAACGATCCATTAAGATCTGTAGATTTAAGAAGCATCGGACTCGGAAGGGGATTTCCGGAGCTAATCTTTATTGAGTCCGTCAAGGGATCAATTTCCAATAAGCCGAAGAAGTCTTTTAATGTTCCGCCAACTTCCCAGATATCTCCCCTTTTTACGCTTGTCATTAAGTTGTAATTGAATACTGCAATCGCGCCCGTTGAATCTTGAAGATATGCCGGTGGCGCCCCAAATTCATTCCCAAGTGTAATGACTCCTCTCACGCGTACTGATGCGCCGATACCAAGAGCTCTTGCATCTGATATTTTCACTGCACCATAACAGAACTTCACCGACGTCGAAGTGATTGCGTTGTTGGATGTATCTTTAACATTTTTCACAGTCAGTGTGTACACACCATTTGTCATTGTAGACGTGGCCAAAGATACTTTCGAAATATTTGAGGAATTGCGAAATGCACTGCTTACAGTTGCATTATTATCTAATGTGTAATTTGTTGATTTGGAAGAAGTTAAAGAATCGACTGCCTCGCTAAATGTGATGTCGATCTGTGTTGCCGACGGCGTCTTTAAGACTAAAATAGTAGGAGGAATAACATCTGGTCCGTTGGGGGGTTGTTCTATGGGATTCGAAGAGTTCTGCGGCTCGTAATTATCGCGCATAACAAAATCAAGGGAATTATCATTAGAGTCATATCCATTTCCAAGTAAAGCATCTCCAGCTGACATCGAAGCTTGTGTAGAAGAAGATATTGCTTTACGTTCGATAGATTTAGTCGTGCCAGAAGAAACACCTTCCAAAGTATAGGCACTTCCTTCTAGACCCACTGCCGAGGTTGGATCCCAGGCAACCAAATCAATAACCGTACTAGTTGTCGAATTATAGAGCCGGACTCCGGCACGAATTCCACTATTTTTCAATTCTCTTCCAGCTGGAATCAATACATCTGGTGTCGGAACTACAGACGATCCGCCAATCAAGAAAAAGCCGTATGCTTTTATCGACATGCCAGTAAGATCGACCACCCATTCACCTGTATTAGATCCCGGTGTTCCAATTGTACCAGATTGCAGTTTATAACCTGCAAGTGAAATGTCTTTACCAGTTGGATTATATAATTCGACAAATTCAAGTGTTCCAACCGGAGCACTAGGACCTTGATAGTACACTTCACTAATAACTACATGATTTGCTTGCTGTGCGGTAAGATTTAAAGCAATTGCAAAAATCATTGCCGTAACCAATAGGAAACGATACTTCATTGTTATTCCTCTTAAAAATAAAATTATGAGTGTGCCTTGTTTGATTTCAATATAACCAATTTCTCCTTCATACCGCAAATGATTCAGCGATGTCTTAATTTAGTGCAGTCATGACTGATACAGTTGAATGTCGGGAATCCCGCTTTGCAGGACTGACATCACCCTTGGAAATCCAATCGGGTTTCGATATATTTTATAAAAGGAATAAAATGACAGAAGTTGCAGTCGGAGTTCTCAGAAGAAATAATTTCATCCTCATCTGCCAACGGAAAAAACATGGCAGGTATGGATTAAAATGGGAATTCCCCGGAGGGAAGCTTGAACCGGGCGAGTCGGTGGAACAATGTCTTCGTCGTGAACTTCAGGAAGAGTTATTGATAGAGATCCACTCTATCGAACACATCCAGACCGAAGCTGCATATTACGAAGATGGCGGAATGTTCAATGTCTCGTATTGTTTCGTCTCCGGATTCGACGGTGAACCGCATAATAATGTCTTCGAACAATTGCGCTGGGTTACGACAAAGGAATTGAAAGATATGGATTTGCTTGAAGGCAACAAACCTTTTGTGGAAAATCTGAAACAATAAATCTTATCATGCTCCCTTCATCGGCCCTCAATCGAACATTGAAAATCCAAAAACATCTTTTGATGTGGTATCAGAAGAATGCGCGTACTCTCCGCTGGCGAAACACAAAAAATCCATATCGCATACTTCTTTCAGAAGTCATGCTCCAGCAAACGCAGGTGAACCGTGTACAGTTGAAGTACCCGGAATTTCTGCGTCAATTTCCTAATTTTGCATCTCTTGCACAAGCTCGCACAGCTGATGTTATCCGTACTTGGTCCGGAATGGGATACAACAATCGTGCGTTGCGCCTCCAACAAATCGCCAAATGTGTTATAGCTGAGTACGGGGGACGGCTTCCGCGAAATGTTGAAACGCTCCAGCAGCTTCCAGGTATCGGGCGTTACACAGCCAATGCCATTGCATGTTTTGCATTTGGGATACAAACTGCTACTGTTGATATAAATGTGTGGCGAGTACTTTCGAGACTTTTTCCGCAACGCACGCAATCTGCAGACATGTGGAAGCTTGCCGAGCAAATGCTTCCGAAGAGAAAAGCATACGATTGGAATCAAGCCCTCATGGAACTCGGCGGTACTATTTGTACTGCAGCTAATCCGCACTGCATCAAGTGCCCGCTCAAACGATATTGTCCGAGTGCATTTCTCCTTATGAAGAAGAAGCCGGTTGAGAGGAAAGCACATACTATTATCCCCAATAGAATCTATCGCGGGCGTATCATTGCAGCACTGCGGAGGATCGCTCACCACCGGTCGATTGAAACAAATCGGATGGCAAAAATGATAAAACCGGACTTCTCAAGCCGGCAAAAGAAATGGTTGGACGCATTGCTCAACGGTCTTCTGCGTGACGGATTGATTCATATTCATTCTCGCAGCAAGAAGATCTATATTTCTCTGCCCCGATGAAAAAATATTCAATTCATCAAAACATTGAGCTCGAAAAGATGGAGCTTTTTTATCAGACACACCAAATTGCAATTCATACCCGCTTGTCAGAGTTTGCTGCAATCCAACCTGCAGATTATTTCTACGAACTTGTCTATTGTCTTCTCACTCCGCAATCAAGCGCTGTGCATGCGGATAAAGTCGTGTCATTGCTCCTTACCGCTGGATTTCATAATAAAAATGTAGATCCAGAACCATTTCTTCGTCGGAAGGAATGTTATATCCGTTTTCATAGAACAAAATCCCGTCATCTTCTCCGGATGAAAGATCAATTTTCACTTATCGCTCAAAAATTATCGGAACCTGTTTTGGCTTCGGAACTGCGTGAATGGCTTGTAAAAAATGTTCTTGGCTTAGGGTATAAAGAAGCATCGCATTTTTTACGTAATATTGGTGAAAACGACGGTCTTGCTATACTCGATCGACATATACTGCGTAATTTAAAACGGCTTGGTGTGATCAACTCAATCCCGAATTCTATCAGCAAAAAAAAATATTTGGACATAGAACAGCGGTTTTCAAAATTCGCACGTGCAATAGGAATCGCATTAGACGAACTCGGTCTTGTCTTCTGGAGTATGGAGACCGGCGAAATTCGGAAATGATGCTCCCAGCTCCGCGGCGTTGAGAGCTCTGATTGACTTTTAGCTCGAAAGTGACAATATTAAATTAGAAATAAAAAAATATTTCAATCCAAAATTAAAGCAATAGTTGATATCATGGCACAACAGAACTCATTTGACATCGTATCTGAAGTAAATCTCCAGGAAGTCGATAACGCAGTAAACCAAGCGCAAAAAGAAATAATCCAGCGATATGACTTTAAGGGAATTCATACTTCTATTGAATTAGATCAGAAAGAAAAAAAAATCATCTTAATAACAGGTGATGAATTTCATCTGAAAAGTGTTGTTGACATATTGCAATCAAAGCTGATCAAACGCAGTGTTCCGATAAAAGCTCTCCGTTATGGTACCATAGAACCGGCTTCCGGCAACTCTGTCCGACAAACGGTTACACTGCAAATTGGCATTGCGAAAGACGATGCAAAAGTTATTACGAAAATCGTGAAAGATTCAAAATTGAAAGTGCAAACACAAATCATGGAAGATCAAGTGCGTGTAAGCGGAAAGAATAAAGACGACCTTCAAGCTGTTATGACGTTGATCAGGAGCAATGAGTTTTCGTTTGCATTGCAATTCGTGAATTACAGATAGATGAGACTCGCCTGGATCTCAAAAGCCATCCTTTTTTCCATAGTGTTCTCGTTGTGTCAAGCCCAAACGTTCGAACACAAGACATCTATTGCCTTTCGACTTGCATCCGGAGATACGGTTCTTATCGGTAGTGCAGATAGTGCCGGTGTTCTGTTCTTTTCTCTGAACGATTTTTTAAAATCATTGCAACTTCCAGCCTCAGTAAACGACAGCACAGGTAAGATCGAATGCCTCATAGCATTGCAGCTTGTCCGCTTTACGCAGCGTAATCCTTTTGTCGTTATCACGGAACGAACAACCAATACCGCAACGATTTATCAAATGTCCAACGGGGTTATCCGTACGCGTGGTGATTTTTTTGTACCAGCGGCTGCGTTTATTCCTTTGTACGAACGCCTCACTGAACAGCGTTTATCTATTGACTCCCAGCACAACATGATGACGTTGGAAAATCTTCAGACTGCAAAGTACGCAGTGACAGGAATCCAGATCGAAAAAAGAATCAACGGTTCTCTCATTACCATCCAAGCAAACAATAGATTGGGATATGCCGAAAGCTGGTTAAAACCGGATGGCTGGCTTTTCGTTACGATCATGGGGGCAGATGCTGATACAATTGCTCTCAATGCTACAAAACCATTTGGCGCAGTGCGAAAAGTTTTAGCATTTCAATCGCCGGCATCGCTTCAATTAACATTCCAGGTAACTCCGGATGTCGTGCAGGCGGAGGCTGTAAACGATCCCGCTTCTAACAATCTTCTCATCTCACTCCGGACTCTATCAAGTACAGAAAAGGAAGCGCTGAAAATTAAGAAACAGGAAGCCATAAAACAGCAATTACATAACGGACGTGATCGATGGAAATTAAATGTCATTGTCATTGATGCTGGACATGGCGGGAGAGATCCGGGCTGTATTGGAGTTGTTGGAACACGTGAGAAGAATATTACACTCGATGTAGCGCTGAAACTAGGTCATCTGATCGAAACGAATCTCAAGGGAGTAAAAGTCGTTTATACACGATCGAGCGACAAATTTGTTGAATTGTATAAACGCACACAGATTGCCAACGAGGCAAGTGGAAAATTATTCATTAGTATTCATTGCAATTCTCTTCCGCATAAGCCGTCGCACACGAACGGATTCGAGATTTATTTGCTTCGCCCCGGCCGCACCGAAGAGGCTGTTGCCATTGCTTCGCGCGAAAATGCCGTTATTCAACTTGAAGAAGGATACAAAGAGCGTTACCAGAAATTAACGGAAGAGGAATTTATTATTGTAACGATGGCGCAAAGTGCATATGTGAAACAGAGTGAACAATTTGCCGAAAGTGCCTCCAACTCCATGGGAAAGCGCCTGAGCATTAAAAACAGCGGCGTTAAACAAGCAGGATTTTTCGTCCTCGTTGGTGCGTCAATGCCTAACGTACTCGTGGAATTAGGATATCTTTCTAACAAGACTGAAGAACAATTCTTACGCAGTGAAAATGGACAGGATAGGATTGCCGATGCTCTCTTACGCGGAGTTAAAGAATATAAAATGAAGTATGAAAAATCCCTCCAAGAAGGAATTGACGACAAATAAAATCGAAACAGTAACGTTCGTGATCGTCACCTACCCAGCGTAAACTGAGACGGTGACGGTCACGATTTATTGCACAACCAGCACAGGAATTTTCAGTTTGTGCCGTACTTTCGATATGGAAGTTCCAAAGATGATATCTTTGATGCCGCGATGCCCATGCCCGCCCATGATCAGTAAATCGATCTCCTTTTCATTTGAGATCCGGACAATCTCTTTCGGTATATTGCCGAACCCAAGTGCTGTTTGAACTTCTAATCCAGTAGTTCGGAGCTGTTCTGCATGATTTTCTAAATGTTCCCTATCGTCACGCGCTTCGTTATCATATGCATTCTTGCCGAATAACTGTCCCCCAACTCCTTCAACAACATG
>Ga0182027_10011554_pt1 | contig 12472 bp, 9 predicted proteins | sample 712E1DmetaG_FD_121300 | JGI IMG/M metagenome (GOLD analysis project Ga0182027, IMG submission 121300) | Permafrost microbial communities from Stordalen Mire, Sweden - 712E1D metaG (Illumina Assembly) | ecosystem: Environmental > Terrestrial > Soil > Wetlands > Permafrost | place: Sweden...
CGGCCACGCCGATGGCGGCCAGGCCGGCCAGGCCCATGCGCACGCCCAGGACCTGGCGCGGGCAAAGGTGGTCGTGGCGGGCAGAGCTTTGCTTCAATAATTCAGTCAGATCAGAGGACATGCAAAACCTCCAGAAAGATTTTGGTGGCCAAAATATATTTCTTCCTTGATAATGGCAAAAAAAAGATTTTTACTACGACCATCACAAAGGAACACAACGGATAGATTGTTTTTTTGGTCTACCAATCAAATCCAAATATAAAACTCGCCGGGAGAGAATCCGGCGAGTTAATATAACCTTGCGCAGGGGATTCTCCTTTCCAATTCGATCCCGGATCGGGATGTCGGGAGGCCGCGGCGTTTCCAGCGCAACCCTGGCCCTCGCTGAGAGAGGGCTGCCTGCCGGACCGTGGCGATTGGCTTTAGGTCGGGCAGATCGGAGTGATAATTGTTATATTTCTTTTACGTGATAATCGTATTCACATCTACAATGTCAAGTGTACAGTAAGAATCAACCGAAACTAAGGCAAGAATTCCTTAATATTGGCGATGAAGGTCACTTTCCGGTCTAAATTGACATGCAATGATGCTCACCATAGTCCCGGAAGATTAAATCTCCGGTAGAGGATGAATGCCCGAAAAATGAACCTGGCCTTGTTCCAGAAGCATCTCGATACCACTTTTCTGGTTCCAATCAAACCGTATGGAAATTCCGCAATCACTGGAGAGCTCGCGGGGTGTCGGGATCAACTTGATCGCCTGTTTGGCTCTCAGTAAAACAGCTTCCGCTTTCATCACCGACGAATTTGTATCGAACAAGATGACACCGTATTTATTCATGGCCGGCAGCGATTTTATCAAAAGCGGCAATGACCGCGCGGATATCATCAGGAGAGGTGAAAATACTGGGCGCCAACCGGATGGTACCTTCCGGGAAAGTTCCGATGGTTTTGTGGGCCGAAGGGGCACAATGCAAACCTACCCGGCTCAGAATCCCAAACTCATCATCGAGCCGCAAGCCGACCTCCGAGACATGGCAGCCCGCGAGGGTGCAGGAGATGACTGCAGTCATTTCTTCGGCCTTACGCACACCATATACTTTTATTCCATCGATATTCTGCAGTCCGCAAAGTAATTGTTCTTTTAACTCCGTCTCGCGTGCCTGGATGCATTCGACGCCAATGGTCTGGATCCATCGCACCCCGGCTCCCAGACCAGCAATGCCGACGCTATTGGCTGTGCCGCTTTCATACTTATCAGGCAGCATATCGGGTTGTTCTTCAAATTCTGACCGGCTGCCCGTACCGCCTCGGAGGATTGGCTGCAGCTGGTTGATATCGACCAGATCGCCAATAACCAGTCCTCCAGTTCCGGTCGGCCCATATAACCCTTTATGGCCGGTAAATGCCAACAAATCTATTCCCAATGCCGGCTGATCCAGCGGAATGACACCCGCAGTCTGGGCACAATCGACCAATAACAACGCTCCAGCCTGATGGGTAATCGCAGCAATTTCCTTAATTGGCAGAATGGTCCCCGTCACATTGCTCGCATGGGTAACCACCACCAGGCGTGTTCCAATCATAACCGCTTCCCGGAAGGCTTCCAAATCCAGACGTCCATCCGGCCAGCATTGGACAACAGTTAATCGGATTCCTTTTTTTTCGAGCGCACGGAGGGGGCGCATGACCGAATTATGCTCAATGCTGCTGGTGACCACCCGGTCACCCGGTTTCAACAATCCGCAGATCGCCAAATTAAGCGCTTCTGTGACATTGGGCGTAAAAATGACCCGCAGTGGATCAGATGCGTGGAAAAGGCCTGCGACCATCTCACGGGCACTGTATACAATCCTGGCTGCAGAAATGGACAGGCGGTGTCCGGAGCGTCCCGGGTTTCCGCCGGAAAACTCCATGAAGTCCGACATGGCATGCATCACTTCTTTGGGCTTAGGCCAGGATGTAGCTGCATTATCAAGATAGATCATTTCAAGCTCCGATTATTATTAATGTACCTATAGAGTACTTTTTCATGCCGGCTCATCAGAATTGACGGGTGAAAATGAGGATCAACAATCGATTATTTCTGAATCTATTGCCAAAATTATGTATGATGCTTGTGGATTGTCCGGCTGGGGCAGCATCCAAATATATAAATAGGTGCCGGACGTTACATAATAGACACCGACTGTGCCATTATCCCTTTCCACCCAATTTATCTCCATATCGTCATAGGGTGCTTTGGGTAATTGGTCACGATAAAAAGCGGCTACTGCGGATTGCGACTGGTTACAGCTGTAATATCCCCAGGACGCACCTACAATTTGATCCAGATTCGGCCACGAAAAAACAATCGGAGTATCCAGAGCTTGTAACCCGTTGCAATTCGGGATATATGACAGCAACGATTCTGCTTGCGCCTGCAAATCGGAGGTCGGTTGCAGTGGAGCCGTTGTGGCAGTTGGCAAAGCGGTTGCGGGGATGAGCGTGGCGGTCATAGGAAGCACAGTCGCAGAAAGTTGGATAGGCGCACTCGTGCAGGCGGTCAAAGCCATGATACAAATAAGCAGCCACGCAAGCCGTGTATGTCGCATCATTTCCTCACAGGAGTGTCCTGATTACTACCATCAGGTGAATCGTGACCAGGTTGTAGAAGACAAGCCCGATGTAAAAGCCCAACAAGTAGAACCACTGGGACTTCCTGCCTTCCGCGGCCAAAACATGCATACGATAAGGGCAACCACCGGAAAGCACACCAACAACCCCTACGCCGATGCCACCAACCAACATGATCAACCATTCGGAAGAAAAGCTGGCAATCCCGGCATGTGCGAAAATGGGGAATTCAGGAATGGTTCCGCCCAGGTGGCTGAAAAGAATATAACCGCCCAGCGCGCCCAGAAAAGCTCCACCAACTCCCTTCAATAAAGTGGTGTTTCGAGTAAGGAAAAAATCCCGATAACCCGAGATAAAGCATAAACGCGACCTTTGTCCCAAATAGCCGATCACGAAACCGAGCACCAGGGTTGCGATGGATACAATCATGCGACCGTCTCCTGAGCCACCTGACGCCGGGCAATCCAGCGCATCGACCAGGTTCCAAGTAGCACACCTGCCACAATACAGACCCAGGTAAAAACACCTGTGAAATCCCCATAAGCGCTTAGCAGCACGATCCGGATCGGGCAGGCACCGATGATCAAACCGAAATTGATCATCAAGAAACCATTAACAAAGTAAGAAAATGGCTTCTGGGCTGGTTTGATAAGGAGTTCTCCGTGCAGGGCTGCCGCGGTAAAAGCCCCAAGAACAACCCCTATGACTGTCAGGACAGGCCAGTTGGTGGAAGCCATGCTAAAACCCCAATGGAGATTAAACAAGTGATCTGCGATCCAGTTGAATAAATCCCTGGGATGGCAGACCATGCAGACACCATATGCCACGGGAGGAATCACCTTGAAATAAGCCTGGACGAGCGCAGACCCCAAACCAAGCACAAGCCCTGCCTGGAACGGAGAAACCTTTATCTGCCGTAGGTTCAAGCCCAATCTCCTTGTTTAACTATTTCTAATTGGCCTTTTTTCAACTTTCTACCGGAATGGAGCTAACTGTTGAAAAGATTTCTGCCTGCTCCAAAATAAAGCCGCGTACCATCAGCAGATGACCGTGATAGAAATCGGTTTGAGCGAATTCCTGGGCCTTCTCAACAAAACTCGGCATCCATTGCTGCATGTGCTCGGCGAAGAATGCTTTCTGCCCTTCGAAGAGAGCGCTGGCCGCCTCTAATTTGCCTTCATCCCAGGCAGTTGTTTCGCGCGTTGCCAGAGCATGGATAAATTCCAATTCCATACCCATATAATCCAGACGGTCGATAACCTTGCTGGAGGGTGCCAGGTGGTTTTCACGATAGATCTTGGTCAGTTCAATCAGCAAATCGAGCTCACGCCATTTCTGGCTCCAAACCATTTCATAAGGCGGCGGAGGGCCATATGAGGGTGAAAGTCCTCGATATATTCTGGTCCGATCAACGCCCAGTTTCTCGGCGAGCTGGGCTGGCTTATCGCCCTGGGTCGCTTCGAGATAGCTTTCCATCAACTTGGCACCCGAAGCAATGTCTTCATTTACGGCTTCATCTTGCGGTAAAACCTTCAACATCGAGATTATTTCTTGTTTCCGCATCTGTTTTACGAATTTCTCATCCGGGAGCACATTTAAGTGTATCGTGAGAAATGAGCTGAATGCTGCTCTCGCCCTGGCAATATCAGCAAGTTCTTTCACACTTAATTTTGTTTCGTTCATTCGAGTTTCTCCTTCAAATTAGTGTCCATCCGAAAATTGTGGAAGGATCGCTTTTTGAGAGTATGCGATATACTAGGTGACCGCATACTCTCAAAAAGCGTACTTCAGTTGAATTTTCTGATAGCCTCATGATGAGTTGCCCAATATATCATTAAACAGTCTGGGTAAGCATTATCGTTTCTGCTTAAAATGCCGATGTTGCCTTTGCCAGCCTTTCCTGGGATGGGAGGTTTATTTCAATCTTCTGGCAAATTCTGTCCTGTGGGTTCATTGGCGAGACTCCTGGTGGTTGAAAAATCCAAGAGTCTGCCAATGAACCACAGGGTTTACATGTTAACACTTTCCGCTTTTCTTGCCCTGTAATCTTGCGTACCGAATCACAGAGCAAGAAAAAACTTTTCTTACGCCTTCTTTTGCGGGAGATAGCAATTCCCCACGATAAACAGTAACCCGGCCAGGCCGACGATACCGATTACTCCGGCGAATTCCACGATGGTAGGTTTATATACCGCCGTTCCCATCAGGAAGGAAATCGCCTGTCCGGCCACCAACGTTACTGTTTTAGCAACGAATACTCCCAGGATTATCAGGATTGCCGCAACAATTTCGATGGTGCGGTTCCTGCCGGCCCAGATCAAGAGCACAAAGGGCACGATAACCCCAAGGACTATCCCGAGCCAGAATATGGGGTTGGCCAGGACTAGGTTCGTTCCAGCCAGGTCATCTACGTCGCCAGCATACAGCGCAGCCGCAAATTCAAATATATTGAATAGCAGTATGATGGGCAGGAGCACCAGCAGGCCACGGCGAAGCCAATCGGAGGTTATTGGCTCAGGGTTGGCAATAAAAGTAACTGCCAGAGCGAGCAGAAGGCCTTCAACCAGGAAAATCGCCGGCATCATCCCACCTGACCAGAGCGGGGAACCTGCACTCATGCTCAGGATCCAACCTTCGAAGATGACGACCAATCCCGCCACGATCCCGGCTATTACTGGCAACCATTTGCCTTTTGGTGCGACCAGCAAATAAACGATGGTCACGATTACACCCAGGGCCAGGCTGAAGAAATCCCACACGAAGGGTGATTTGAATTGCGCATCGAAAAGCATGTTCAGCACGCGTAGTGGCCTGCCAATATCCATCAGGATCATGAAGCCGCCCGCGACGTAGCTTGCCAATGCACCAATCAACAAATTTCGCTGGAATGCCCACAAGCCTGGAATGACTTTCAGGTCCGCCAACACCGCCAGGATCAACAGGCCACTTGCCAGACCGACCAGGGTGAAGAAAGCCGCGATGTACATGCCCCAGACCACTATCTGGCCAACTCCAAGCACGGACATGCCCTGGCTGAGCTGGACGATCCAGGCGATCGCACCGATCACCACCAGAACCACCGCTGCAACCAACCAGGTCATATTCATTGACGTTCGTTGTGATTTAACTTCTGTTGTCATATTCATGCTCCTATAAGCCGATGTAGAACACGTTCGGCTTGGTCCCGGCCTCAGGATTGAGCGGCTTGGCGTCGAATTTCACGATCAGCTGGGATACTTCGCTGTTTGGATCATCCAGGTCGCCAAAGAATCTCGCTTGTCCAACACATGTCAACACACATGCTGGAAGTTGCCCAGCCGCCACCCTGGTTGCACAGAAGCTGCACTTCTCAACCGTCCCAACCTGGTGCTGGGCATACGCCACTGTTTCGTAAGTGGTCAGGCCGCCCTTATCGGGATAGTAGCCTTTTGGCTCAGAGCCGATAAATTGCCGCACGTTGTAGGGGCAAGCCACCATGCAGTAACGGCAGCCGATACATTTGTCATCATCGATTAACACCATGCCGTTGGATTGTTTCTGGCTTGCGCCTGTTGGGCAGACATCCACGCAGGGAGGATTGTCACAGTGGTTACAAAGAACTGGCAGAGGGACTTGCCTTGCATTCGGGTATTTCCCCACTTCGGTGATGCCTACGTGGGAATAGAAAATGCCGGGCGGGTTGCCATACTGCTGTTTGCAGGCGACGGTGCAGGCGTTGCAGCCGATGCATCTACGTAGATCAATAACCATTCCGTATTTCATGATCTTACCTCCTAAGCCTTATAGACTTTCACGGCCGGACCTTCTTCCACCTGGGCAGTCAATGGATCCAATGCCATATTGTTTTCGTCCAGGTTGCAGAGGGCGTTAAAGTACCCACCTTCAGCCGTGATGGGGTTCGCCATGGAAGAAGCCGCACCATGCCCGGCCGGGAAACCGATCACATCCGGGTGGATCAATTCGGTTACTCTGGCCATTCCTTGCGTCTTGCCATAGCGCGACTCGACAACGATGGTATCTCCGTCTTTGATGCCTTTCTTGGCTGCAGTGGCGCTGTTAATCCATAAGGCATATTCATAGGGATCCCAGGTCTTCATGGTTTCATGGAGCCAGACATTGCCATAAGTGTTGCCGCAGTAGAATGGGCCCATAGGCGTCTTCCAGTTGATCGCCCACATATCGTAATCTGCGGGTGCATTGAATTCATGGCAGGGCACCCAGGTGGGGATTGGCTGGAAAGCTTTCCAATAATCTTCCTGGTTGTTCCAGCCTGGGATGCCGGGCAGGCCGGACTTCTTGAGGTTCTGTTTCAGTTGTGCGGCGACACGGGGCAGCATAACGAAGTACATCGGATGCCGGGTGGTGTTGTTAGGCCAGTAGGAATAGTTGTAGTTCTTGGCGCCGCGCGTGTTGTAAGCCAGCATCGGAGCATGGGCATCGGTCATATCAGACAATTTCATTTCCGCGCCGAAATTCTGCTTGAGAAAGGCTTCTGAATACTGCCGGATGGTGAATTTCTTGGTGGTATCCAAGGGGAATTTCGCCAGCGAGGCATTAATCTTGCTGATCATGCCGGTTTTTCCGTACAAAATTCCGGTTGCTTCGGCAAGATCGATCAACATCTCATCCATGGCCTGCGCGTTATAGACAGGGGTAATGGCTGAGGCGTCGCGCCAGAGGAAATAAACGCCACCGCGGGTCGCTTCGACGGCGACTTTATGTCCAGGAGGCGCGCTACTCCCACCGTAGCGACCGTCCTTCTCGAGGAAGGGTTTATCCGGAAGGACGATATCCGCCAGCACAGCATTTTCATCATAGACCAACGTGCTGACTACATGGAAGGGCACTGTCGCCCAGGCCTGAGCAAACTGTCCACGATCGAAGCTCGAGCGGATTGGGCCACCACCGAACGAAAGGAGGGTATCCAACTTAAAGCCGGCTCCGGCAGCATATTTCTCAGGTTGCAGGATGAATTTGGGGAGACCCCAAACCAGCGTATGGGCAACGGGATAGAACTGGCGCAGGTCCGAGAAGTTGACCGGGTTGGTCCAAAGGTAACCGTAATAATTGGTTCCAGGTTCGCCGGCCGGAATGCGCACGCCATCCGCATCCGGTTGGAGCCAGGTCTTACCGGGCTGGCTGTTGCCGCTCTGCCCTCCGGGCACTTCCAGGTTGCCAAGCAATTCATCGATGATCTTGCCGGCGAAGTCACCATAAGGGCCTTCGATAGGATGAGCATAGGGGCCTTTTTCGTACTGGATGCTGACAGGCCGGAAGGGCATGGTCACGCCATCGATGGTGACCGTTGCGCCGATATGCGCATGGGTGATCAGGTCATTGGCAATTTCACGGATCTTGGCGGCTGCGACGGTGGTAATGGTCTCCTGCCACTCGGGTGTGTAGGTCTTCATCGCATCCTTGATCAGTTGGAAGGCGGGCGAGACCTGTGCACCATTGACTGTGAAAGATCCTTCCAGAGCCAGATTGACCGTGTCTGGATCATCGAATGGCACTGGCGCATTGGTCTTGGTGTTCCACATGAGCGGCTTTTTGCTGGCAGGATCGCGAACGTAATCGCCATCAGCGCCGATCAGGTAGGGTGCGTTGGTGCGGTTCTTGACAAACCAGACATCGTACGTTTTGATCTCATAAAGGATCGTGTGAAGGATCGACAGCATGAAAGCCGATTCGGTGCCGGGGCGGATGGGCAGCCATTCCATTTTGGAGGCTTCCGGGCCACAGCGAGGGTCGACATTGACGATCTTCACGCCACGATTGACCAGGGCATCCATGATATGGCGGCTCGAAATCGAAGAAACCGCGATGTTCGGGCCAAGCGTTCGGCCAACATTGAGGATATATTCAACCCTTTCGATATCTACGACATTGTCCGGGCCGACCTGGTTGGACATGTATCCGCCCAGATGGTAGGCGCAAGCCGAGCCGCGTGCCGGGGTATCCTGGATCGGGTTTTTTCCGAAGGCAGTTTCAAAGTTGCCCAAGAACAGGCTGTTCACGCCGAAGCCGCTGACTGCGGCAACCTTGCGTGAATCATCCATGTTCTTCTTCAAGCGTGCTGCGACGGTCTGGATGGCCTCGTTCCAGCTGATTTCCACGAACCCGGGATCAACATCCAGGCCTTTCTTGGGGTTGGTGCGTTTCATTGGCGCTTTGATCCGCCAGGGGTCATACAATTGCATGATAGCGGCATTGCCGCGCGGGCAAAGCGTGCCTACATTCTGAATTGCGCGCGGATCGCCTTCAACCTTTACGACCACACCATCGACCACATGGACACGTGTCTGGCAGTCGCCCTGCATACACATCTTGCACAGGCCTGGGTACCAGGCGTCATTAGCAGCCATTAAACCAGCGGCTTTGGCTCTTGTTACCAGGCTGGTAGCACGATTTTTTGACAGCAAATTACTCGCTGCCACAACCGCGGTTACCGAGGCCGTCAGCTTCAAGAACGTTCGCCGGGTTATTTCCCGCTTTGTTACGTTACGTTCCATTTTTTATCATCTCCTTCTCGACATAACAATCTTTTGTTAAGTGGACAATTTCATGTACCGTTTCATGGGAAGTTGTTGTTTTATTTAAATGCCTGCTGAACCTCCTTTTCTTAAACATGCCCCCGCATAAATAATGTTGCAAGATGCATTAATTATCCCTTTAGCCTTATTAAGGTATTCTTAATGTATTCCATGACTATATAATAGCGGGCTGGAGTTAAGAAGAACCCACCCGAACGGGTGGGTTGAGTGTAGTTCCTGGTATATCCGGAGGTTAGCTACTGCGATTCATTTCGGAGAATTCTGGCCGCTTGCGTGCGATTCACCACTCCGAGCTTCCCAAAAATATTCTTCAAGTGGTATTTCACAGTATTCAGACTGATATTTAATTCCTGAGCGATCTGTTTATTCTGGTAACCGGCTTCCAGCATGCGCAGAATGTGCAGCTCGTGTTCGGTCAATGGCTCTGCCCCGGCGATTCCCCCAGGCAACGCATGTTTGCTGGAAGCATTCAAAGTGTTCTTGGCCACTTCGTCAAGCAGGAAAAACAGATACTCAGTCGAACATTCTTCAGGACCTTGTTTTCGGTCTGGCCCGGAAGCCAACAACTGCTTGATCATGGAGATCGCCACACCACCTTCATCGAGAAAAGAGCGTACGAAATGGTTGGGTTCGGCTTTATAAAGGGCTCTTTGAAGAATTGTCATAGCCGGCAGAGGTTCCCCCTTCATGAACAGGCATCTGGCCATGATCGCTTCATATGAAATTGCATCTTTCATACGCCCCTGCCGAAGGGCCAGCTCCAACATGGGTTTAATTACATCCGTCAATGACGGGTAATCTTCTTTCGCAGCCAACACCCGCACCAGCGTGGTTTGTTCATATTGTGAGAATATATTATTTTCCGTTGCAAGATGAAATTTATGATAGGAAAGCCAGTTCTCCACAATAAAAAGCGCGCCACGTTGCAGGGCCATATCGGCTTCGATGGCATTAATATACGAGATCGCGGCGGGGGGGTCTCCGAATTTTTCGGCCAGTTTCCTGGCCCGTAGAATGGTTCCCTGAACGCCTGCCAGGTCTCCCCGCAGGTTCTGAATTCTTGCCAGGGCGGCGCAACCTGGCAGCAGCTGATTCAGGTATCCACCGATTTCGGCCAGGCGAAGCCCTTCGATCAGGTAAGCGCGGGCTTCATCCAGTCGATTCCATTCGTAATAGATGCTCCCGAGACCCAGGTTCGTCTTGGAAAAGACGGCCCCCTCTTGCAAACCCACCTCGTGTACAAATTGAACCGTTTCCAGGAAGAGTTCCTCTGCCCTGACCAGATTGCCGGCAAACGCCATGCTTTCAGCCAGATAACTGGTGCCCATCACTCTCGATTGGGATAAGACATTCTTCCTGCCCCATGAAGCATTTCCATCAAACGTTTCGCGCGCCTCTTCAATTTCCCCCAATAACAGACAACAAATAGCATAGTTGTTGTTAGCAAACGCCGAGCGGAAAGTATTATCGCCCGATAAGTATTTCCGCGCTAATTTTAAGGACTCGCCAGCCAGCCAGGGATCGATCTGGCTGTGTAGAATAATCACCCCCTGAACCGCAGCCATCTCGCCTTTTATTCTGGTTAGCTCTTCTTCAGGGAGAGACAATTCTTTAATATATTTATCGGTAATCTCTCCTATTTTTTTGGCAGCGTCAACGATGTGCCCCGTGTTGATCAAGGTCATAAAATAGATCAGCCATATGTCAGCCTGCTTATGAAACTCGTCTTCCGGGAAAAGGGCGTACCAATTGAGCAACCGGCTCCAACCACCCTGGGATAGGAGCCCTATCCCAGTCTCCTTTATAAGGGCCGCAGCCCTGTTGTAGTCCTTCCCTTCCAAGGCGTAATCAACCGCATCTTCTTTAAATTCATGCTCGGCATGCCAGTTGCTGGCGCGTTGATAAAGCTCCTCTACGATCTCCGGCGATTTTCGAACCAGGCGGGCATATAGCATTTCGCGGAACAAATGATGGTAACGGAACCATTGGCGATTATCATCCAGAGGCATAATAAACAGGCGCTGTTTGTCAACAGACTCGAGCAATTCCTGGCTATTATTAATTTGTAAGACATAATTACACAAAGAAGTTTCCATCTGATTTAAGATGGAAGTACGCAAAAGGAAGTCCAGCAAATCCGACGAAATGAAAGACAGGACTTCATCCACCAGATAATCGCCAATATAGCGGTTATCGCCTTTCAACGAATGAATGAAACTTACCGGGTCCGCCAGGCCGCGCAAGGATAAGGCTGCCAGTTGCATGCCAACCAACCAGCCCTCGGTGCGGTTTTGTAAAACAGCGATATCCACCGGCTGCAGCCCGACCCCCATCACCTTGTTCATATACAACGTGCTCTCGCTCAGGTTCAGGCTGAGGTCGCGCTGGGTCAGTTCCAGCAATTCGTTGCTGGCGCGTAACTTCGATACAGAAAAAGGTAGTTCCGTTCTGCTGCAAATAATGAAATGGATTTCCTTGGGGGAACTTTCGATGATCTGGCTAAATGTGCTGTGAATGGAAGGATCGTTGATCAGGTGGTAATCATCAATTACCAGAATGCAATCCTTGGGTATGGAGGCCAATTCATTAAGTATCAATCCAACGAAATTATCCTGCGCCGGAGGCATGGGTGATTGGAGCATTTGTAGAAGGGTCTCTCCCACCTGTGGAACTTTTTGATGAATTGCCTCCAACAGATAGCTAAAAAAGCCATAAAAATCATTATCCCCTTCGTCCACCGAAAGCCAGCCAACCGGCAATTTCTGGTTCTTCAGCCACGCAGTAATTAGCGTGGTTTTCCCATATCCCGCAGGAGCCGAAACCAGGATGAGTTTCCCCGGTATGCCATCATTCAACAAAGTAAACAATTGATCCCGCTGGACGAGTACCTTGCGTGGCTTTGGGATGAAAAACTTGGTTGAAAGAAAACGAGTCGGCATTTTATTGGGCTTCCAGCAAAGGCAAGTGATAATCCAAAGGTTTTACGGACTCAAAATCAGGAAAATGGGTACTTTTTCGGGTAATTATTAGTGGGAAATAATTTTATCCTTAAAAGTATGAAAACTTCAATGGATTTTCATCCCAACAAGTTTGTAAGGTGTAACTAAAATTAATTGATATACTGGCTGAAAATATACACTTATCATATCAAGAGCTTCATCCTTAATCTTAACGTTTTAATGAATATATAACGTACGTTATAATATTTACGATAATCAAAACACTCCAATAGAGTTAACGAACCATGATCATCGATCAAATTTCCAATTCCCACCTGTACTACTCCCTCCATCCCGGGCTCAA
>Ga0182027_10011556_pt1 | contig 12472 bp, 15 predicted proteins | sample 712E1DmetaG_FD_121300 | JGI IMG/M metagenome (GOLD analysis project Ga0182027, IMG submission 121300) | Permafrost microbial communities from Stordalen Mire, Sweden - 712E1D metaG (Illumina Assembly) | ecosystem: Environmental > Terrestrial > Soil > Wetlands > Permafrost | place: Sweden...
TAAGGACAAGGTTAGAGGTTCGAGTCCTCTCGGAGGAGCTTAGACCGTCTTAATATAATTTTGTGGGTATTTTTCAAAATTTTGAAGACGGGAGTTGGTACTGCTTTATATATTTTTTTATTCCTAACCTCAAATCTTTCAAAGAAAAACCTTAAATAGTGTCTTTTCAGAAAAGTTGGAGCATTAACATAGGTTTGATAAATGTTCCTTGAGAAAGCTAAGACTTCCTCGATAAGGTCAACGTCCATTTTCCCTTTATTATCAAATTCAACAATTTGAGTGTCCAAATTAAGTATTTGCTGTTGTAGCTTGTCATGGCGACGTTTAAAAGTTTCCCTATCTATCGTCGCATCAAGTAGAGCGTCCTCAAGTCTATCCCTTTTTGTCTCCAGAGCTGTTTTTTGGTTTAAGATACCTTTCTGAACTGACGAAGCCGATTTACGTGTTTCTTTCAAGATTGACCGAGCTTTATTTACAATTGCATCAATGAAATCTTGACTAAATTCAAATTTTTTAAATTCACTTTCAACTAGCTGTTCCATGACATCTGTCTGTACATATGGAGCAGGACAATTATTCCTGTTTCTTTTTTGACAATGGTAATAACCTATTCTTCCACCCCTAGCTTTTAACTTATGTTCATCTTTATGCCATTCGGCAACATAGCGTTGTCCACATTCATCACAAATTAAAAAGCCCCGAAGAAGGAAATCATGTACGCGGTGCCGCAAAAGAAAACTGCGATGTTTTGCCAAAACGTACTGACAGGTGTCAAAAAGTTCTTTACTGATGATTGCCTTGTGTTTGCCCATTTTACTTATTCCGTGCCATCTTATTAGTCCGTAATAAAACGGATTTCGCAGGATGTTATCTATAACAGTGTGTCCAAGCGTTGTGCCATTTCTGGAAAGAATATTTTTATTTTCCAACCAATCTTGCAATTCCAATATAGAATAATTTCCAGTGGAGTAAAGTTGGAATAATTCTTTAACGATAGGAGCAGTATAAGAATCAGGTTCGCATTTTTTCTTTTCATCTTTCCCTCCCACGCTTTTATAGCCCAAATATCTACTGTAAGGTTGCCAGCCTTCCTCAAATTTTTGTTGTAATGCGTCTTTTGTTCTTGATGAATTGACCTCGCTCTCCCATTGGGCAACTGAGGCAAAAATGTTTGGGATAAGAGAATTGCCTTCCATTAAGTCGCCCTCATTTACTGACAATAATTTAATACCTTTTACTTTGAAGTCGTTGTACATTTTAGAGAAATCGGTCACGTTGCGGCAAAATCTATCAATTTTATATATTATAAGAGCATCTACTGGAGATTCTTCAATTGCCTTCAAGAGTTCTTGAAGTTCATATCTGTGGTCAGTTGACCGACCGCTTCTTCCACTGTCATCAAATATTCTTTTTACCTGATAATCATGCATTTTAGCGTAATCTCGACATTGTCGGATTTGATTATCAGGCGAATAGCCTTTATTTTTTTGCTCTTCCGTACTTACGCGAATGTAAATATATGCTGTTTTCATATAAAACTTCCCAAATCCTTATAAGTAAAATCTTTAAATTTTACTCCATACCTTTTTGCGATTTTGAGTGCTTTCTTATTTACTTTCAAAAGAATTACGTTAATTTTCTTCATAGCCTTATCATGAGAAATATCTCCGCTAAGCATTGCAAAATATATAGCTCTTGCTTCCACAAAAGTTCCAGCTGGATTATTGTTAAAATCTTCGTTTTTTAGCTTCATTTTCATAAATATTTAATTATATATAATATTATAGGCTTATATTATTAGAATCAAGTAATAGCTCCCTATTGTCTTAATTTCTCAGTAGTAGGTACCAAAGATTGTTCTGATACCTACAGTGAATTATTAAGATTGCCAGGCGGTTCTAATTGCTGATAGCAATAGTCCTAATGATTCCTTGAATTCTTTTGTATCCATTTCAATCCTTTCTAAGTCTTTAACTAAATCATTTCCTGCTTCTGTAATCTTTTCCGCCAATTTTTCAAGCTTTGCATGATTGTTGTTATTCATAGTTTTCGTTCACCCCCTTCTGTTGTTTTATTCCGTAAAATCTTTAAGTGCTCCCCAAAAATCTTCCTTTGCTTCGTAGTGTCCATCGTTCCAAAAACTTTCCATTTTCCCCAGATTACTTATTTTCATTCCGTAACTAACTCTCAAGTAAGCTTTTAAAGGGCTGTTTTCCCAATTAATTGTGCGTGCCCTGTTGTAGAACTTTCGTTTCGACCTGGTTTGGTATCTCTGTATCATTTTGCCATTTTTAACAACTTTGAATAAAAAGTTAGACTTGTTTTTCATTTTTGCTTGCATATCCTATCTCCTCTCCAAAATATGGATTCCCTTCTTTTACATAATTAATTTCTTTTAAGATGTTAGATGAATTTCCATGAGCCGAGGGCTGAAGGCCCGAAGGCTCAAGTCTGTAAGACTTAATTTTTGTTGTATTCTCTTTTGTATTCTCAGTTGTACTATCTGTAATAGATGTCGTAAATTTCTCCACAGGGATGTTTGACTTTTCGTCATTCATGTCAGGTTTAACGACATCTGGCAGTTTTGAGACCTCGCTATTGTTTTTACATTTTTGCCCTTTGAGTTTTGACAAATCAGCAATAATATTATTAATATTGAGAACAAAACTACGCTTAGCAGGTATTTCTCTGTAGCAAATAGTTACATACCCACATGCCTTAAGCTTCTTGATTGCGCTTAATTGTTCCTCCTTGCTCAATGTTGTTTCTTCTTCAAGTTCTTTTACTGTTTTATAAAAATATTCCTTATCTAATCTTTTTTTATCCCACCAATATAAAAGTTGGCTTAAAAGGAGTCCGCTGGTTACGGAACCAGTAAGACGAGCTAAGTCTGGATTAAATGCTATTGGTTTTGTCCCGAGAATTGCCGCTATAAACCTTTGTGTTGAAACTACATTTTCCATAATTAATTTTTTATATCCTTCTTACCTTTTTTAGTTACGGAATTTTTAATTTGTGTCAGGATTAAATTTGCCAATGTTTCCGCCGCCGCATTAATAATGTCTTCGTTTTTACTTTGTTTCATGTTTGAAGTTTAAGACATTGTTAAAGGTAAAATCAGAACGAAAAAGAGTAAAAATGAGGCTATTTTGGTATTTTTATAAAATGATTTGAGGCAATAATGAGGCTATAAAAATTATATCTGCGGTAATTTAGTGACCTTCCTTAACGAGCAATAGATTATTACCCTTTTCTCTAATTTTATAATTTTGTTGCTTGATAAATTGATTAATTTTCTTAACATGGTAATTTATTTTTTCATCATGTTTGCTTGGAGAGTAATCATTTTTTCTCAACTTATCATTACGTATTCTCACAAGAATTTGAGCAATTATGTATTTTTCAACTTTTTCCTTATCAATCAACGTTTTAAGAATTCTTCTATCTTTTTTATTAGCTTTCTTGTTGGGAATAAGTGTAAGTAAACTAAATGATTGTACTGAGTTAGTGCTTGGGGATTCTATCTTTCTGGTCAATATACGCTCTGGAAGGATTGCTGATGTTTGCTTGTAATTTTGGTACATATCTTTTGCCTTTTTAAGATATCTTTTGAATTTTTTAATCCTTCCCAAGCTAATTTCAAGTGTTTTTTCTTGTTCTGGTTCACCAAATGCTATATGTTGTTTTCCGATTACGCCATTTTTAAATAGAAATTCAATTGCCTTATCTCGGGACGCAATATATGCTAGTTCACTGTTACTTGAATATATCTCAGGAAAACGAACCGATTTTGGTGGATAAGAAAAGATGAAATGGTCTTTCCTAGTTAACTCATGTTCTTCTTCTATCTCTAACAGAACATCATAAATCTTAAGGAAATTTATATAACTTAACTTTTCTAATGCATCTCCAACATGCTCCAGATAATCCACGTCTATCTGGAAAACTCCATCATAAAAGTATAATTCAAAATATTTCTGGTTTGGGTCAGGCCTACTATATGGTAACGTGTTAAAAGGTGAACTGTTAACGTTAATAGCAAAACCGTATTCACGTTGAAGGTCAATAAGGGTGGTGAATATATCCAGCATGGTAATTGATGCAAGTTTATTCTCAATGGACGGATAAAGTTTTATGTAAGCAGCCTCATTAGATTTTTTAGTTGCAGTTAATCGATTTATTGCCTCAACGACAAGCTTAAATTTTTCTTCATATGTCATATTTATTTTTATTTAAATTCTATGCTTATTTTATAACATAATCTTATAATCTGCTTAATGCCATATTTTTACCATATTCTTACCGTATTCATACCATAACCTTTGAAGCCAAATGGTTAAAATGCATTCTTTATTAAGCCCTACTTATTTATCAGAAGACTACAGCGAATTTTGCCACTACTTTCGGCACAAAGTCTTAAAATCATTTGTAAAGAAATGGATGGTTGAGGGGGTTAATTTCTAAAACATACTATATTCTCTCATCACTATCTCACCACGGTTCCACCATTTTTAGGCTCAAAAAGGAAGAATATCTGAAGACTTAATTCCTAGGGCTTTTATGATTTTATAGAGTTTATCTACGCTTGGATTAGCTAAACCCTTCTCAATTTTTCCATAGTAGCTTCTATTTATCCCCGCTATCGCTGAAATATCTACTTGCTCTAATTTTTTAGCTTTTCTTACCTTCTTTATTTTTTCTCCTATTTCCTTACGGATACCAGAAGTGAAATAAAAATCTGACATATACAGTTATTCTCATGGAAATGTTGAAAAGTTGGGATGATATATTGTGCATTTAGCCTTAGGTCCACGCTTGATTTTATTAAGGGACTGGATGATAATTAAAGTGAATTTATTAATGAAATATATTTTTATTCAGTTAATTAAGCTTTATCAAGATAAACTTTCACCAGTCTTAGGCAAAGGGAAATGCCTATTCTCCCCTACCTGCTCTTGTTATGCCTTAGAAGTTCTTGAAAAATATAATGTTTTAACATCCATTACTCTTATTTCCTTTCGTCTATTGAGCTGCAATCCAATTAATGCATATTTGAAATTAAAGAGAAAGGAAACATATGCTGGAATATAAAACTTTAGAATTCGAAGATAATGCCCAACAGCGAACCGGAATGGAATCTCAGCTAAATATATTAGCTAAAGACGGATGGAGAGTGAAAAGTAAGGAAACAATTCAGAGAGGATGGGACCCAGGAAAAACCTGTTGCTTGGGGTGTTTATTCTTTCCATTAGCCTTATTAGGAAAAAAATCAAATTATATTACTGTCATTCTTGAACGGGAAACAAGGGCAACAGAGGCAATAACAGGAACTAGAAATAAAAAAGAGCTGACACCAACAAATGACGCAAAAAATCCGCAAGTCATGTCGGCTAACACTTCAACTGATTTAAGTTTAAACTTAAAAGTTAAATCAGTTTTGTCTACTAATCGCACTTTTATTAAAAACGCCCTAATTTGTATATTAATTTTTATTATACTTTCTACAGTTTTTAAACCAGCAATAACTACGATATCTGCAATTAATCTTCTATTAATATTCCTGGTTGGAATTATTACAATTATTACTCTTTTACCAATAAAAGGTTATTTACAAGACAAGAAAAAATTAATAAGAAAGACTCTTTTATGGTTAACTGTAATTTTTATTTTTGTGATTATTGTTGGAGCTTCAACTGAAAATTCTTCAATTCAAAATAATCAAGAACGAACCTCTTCCATTGTCCCTGTTAAGTTACTAACGCAGCAACAAAAAGATGCTTTAGCTAAAAAACAAGCAAACGAAAAAGTTATTGCCAATAAAAAGCTTGAGGACGTAGCCTTATCTCATGAAGAAAATTTGAAGAATGTTGATGACCAATTGCTAGAGTATGATAATAAACTTGCCGTAAAATGTGAGTTTATCGCCTACAATGCTACTGTACAAAACTATGGTTGGATAGCGGATTGGTCAACCACATGGGATGATTCTTATTATACCCTTATTGGAGCCCAAAATAATGAGTTGGACTATTTATCGAGCAATATAAGTTCTGTTAGTGCAAATTTTTCAACATGGAAAAGTTTAGCAGATGTAGACGGGAAAATAGATGGTGACACAATAGATATTGAAAACCAATGTGACGGTCTTTACTTTGATGCTAAAGACCTTAATTTTAATAATGTCTCGGCTTATGAAAGTACCATTCTAGCGGACAAAAAGGAAATAAATAATTTTATGGCCCAGAGAAAAAATATTCTGTCTGCACTTGGCTATTAGATATCGTAGCCAATTTTAATATAGTTTATATGTCTAAGACCTTATAAAGGTCCTAATAATTACCGAGACCTATGGATGCAAAAAAACAATACAAGAAAATATTTTTAGAGCCAGGACAATCGGCATCTGCTATTTTCGCTTCAATTCAGAAACTGATTCCCGTCAATAAGAGAGGAAAGGCAAAAAATCTAATAATTAAACCTTCCCGAACAATCAAAGAATATAGTAAGGAAGAATTTGAAGAAAGAAGAAGAAAATACTCATGGTTACCAGGAGATTTAATATTGGTCAAAAAAGGAACTGGACCAAAACTGTAAATTCCAGGTTTAACTCCAAAAGAAAGAAAATTGAGGCTAATCAAGTCTCTGGCACCCCCCTAGAACTCCCTGTAGCTCCCTAAGGCGAGTTTTTCAGGCATAAATGAGTATTTGTGTGTTTGCCTTATAAATGAGAAGGCTAACAATAGAGGAGAATACTTGAAAATTAATAATTGATTTGGGGTCTACTTTTTCCATTTAATTAAATCTTCAAAACTATACCCACTATGTGCTTTGTAAGTCATTTTTCATACCATTAATTTTGTTAACTTTTTGACTTCAAGCTAAAAAGAGAGTATAAGGAAATTAGAGCTTAGTTGTTCATTTACCTAGTTAGGACGAATGAGTGCAATTAAAATAAGGAATTTATTATTATCTTTATTAATCTTCCTGATACTTCTTTTTGTGGGATATAAATATTTTGAGTGGAAAACCTTTAGTGATTTAGCTGGTGCATATAACAACTCTTACTTCAACGAAATTAAATTCGTATCAGAAATGGAGCCATCCTACACGGGCTACTATACTGAGCTATTCAACAATAAACAGTTCAAAAATCCAAAAGATTCAACAGATTATCTATTAGGCTTAACTGCTGTAGAAAACAAATTAAATATAGTTATAAACAATGACGAAGGTTATAGGGATTTATTAAATAATAATAATGATTTATTTTCTAAATTAAAAGGCGGCATTAATTTATTATTTGGCGAAAGAGGAAGTATTGGTAAAGAGATTCTCAATGACCAGTTAAAATATTATCAAGACGAAATGGAGATGAATAATATCAATCTGGCAACTTATTATGGAACACAAATTTTGTTTACAATTTATAGAGACAATATCGCACTAAGTGATTTTACAAAAATAATCGGTAATTCAACAGACTCAAGCTATATAAGCAAATATTTTGATAACATAGCATCGTTAGAAAAATATGCAAATAGTGACTTTAAGTTTGACAATGAAGATTTTATAAATAATTACTATCCTAATTTTATTAGTAAAATTAATAATTGGAAAAAGTTTTTTGCCGCATATTACGCTGCAGAAAAGGATTTTACTGCTGGAAATGCACAGGTTGCACAATTGGAATTACAGGCTGTTTCGGATAATGCATCAAATTCGTATGTAGATTATTCTTCAATATTTAATGAGCAAAATTCCACCTCTTCAAAACTTTCAAAAGATATTTTGAAGCTAGTATCAGACCAAGCAGGAGCCATTAAAGACTATAAATCCAAACAATTATATAAGTATCCATTTCTTAAAAATGTAAATGTTTGGAAAGAAGATTTCGTGCTATGTCAGATGTATGACTACAAATCAGGCATATACTATTCAATAACTTCTACATATCCTGTTTCAAAAAATGTTTCAGACTTAATTAATGAATTATCAACCATTAGCCCAAAAACTGACAATGTTGACAGCAAATTTGATAAATCTTCAATGAAATTTACAAATAGTGATAAGAAGCTAGAGTTTACTTGCATTGACAGATATTCTGGAAATAAATTAAACTTTGTAATAAATAAAAGTTATTAATTTGTAGTATCTTGAGAGGAATAAAGGCTTGACTCTTTAATTGATTTACTCCCCATTCTAAGAAGAATGGAATTTGCTAAAACTAACGAATCTCTAGTCGACAAGGAGCTAATAATGTCAAAGTATTTCCCAAAATCACTATAAAATTTTTCTCCATATGCATCTGAAATAACAGCCTCCAACGAGGATTCATCTTTTGTGAAATATATATCTTCAAAAGTTTTTTGGGGTATCTTTTTCATCATTTCTGTAATTATGGCTACCAAAACAGGATACCCTATATGGGTATGTATCCCAAATTCTTTTTTAACGACTTGTCTCGCAAAGGTTTCCGTCAATCCTTCTTCAAAAAAGCCATATTTAAGAGCTTGGTCTTTATTAACATAACTTGCATAATGTAAATATTCGTGCGACAGTGTCTCAAAGTAATCTACAACCACACTTGGACTTGTTTCGTCTACAGCAACTTTTATACTGTCGTTATTATCAGCCTCAAATACACCTAGCTCCTGAGGGGTTTCAGACTTAGCCGCTTCTTCCGAATTGACATAGCCCTTCAATACACCTTCATAATTTTGGTCTTGTGAGATATATCCATTCACGGTATAGATATCTTGATTCAATGCACTAATGCTTTGATTTGCTTGATTTACATAACTGTCATAACCTGAAGCTACGCTTTGACAATATGATTGGGAATTTGAATTAAGGAAATTTCCCGTAAAATAATCATAATAACCTGCAGACATGCAATTGTTATATGCAGAATTTTTATTTGAATTTGCTGTTTGGATATACCCTTGCCAAGATGCAATCTTATTTTTATCGGACTGAACCTGTCCATAATAACCAGACAGTTCATTCTCTATGGCCTGTATTCCATCATTTAGCTTAGATATTGCTTGATTATATTGATTAGTTCTGTAATCTAAATATTCTTGCCTACCCATTACCTTTACGGATGGATAGGATTTAATAAATCTTGAGCTAAAGTAATTTTTTACGAGCAAATAACCTATGTATGGACTAATTGGTTCTATATCGGTAGGATTAATGCTTTTTATGACTAATATACTATTTATCATAAATACACTTTTGCTTGGAGTTTGTATGGGCAAAATTAAGAATGAGGGTATACTTGAAATAACAGTTTTCAAATAAAAACTATCACTGGCTAAATTTGGATTTATTAGAGATATTAGAAGTTTATTTTTATCACTGGATGTATAAGGAATTATAATTGGAGCTTTATCCATTAACTTTAATTTATTAATAATTTTTTGCGTATCTGTTATTAGTCCTGAGTTTTGTGAATTAACCATTAAATTAACTGAAGAATAATTTAATTGCAAGGTTGCTACTGCAAGAGTTACGACAAAAGCTAATGATATCCCTACGATAAATGTTCCGACTGTAATTCCTAACAATGTCAAACTTTTATTAAACAATTTATTCCTAATTAATTTTTTATTCCTATTTAAAACACCTAAAAGAATAGAAACGATTGCTATGAGAATAATTACTATAAATACCCATATTTTTGAAAGGAAATAATATTGATTTAGAAAGTAGGAAAAAAATATATTTTTGTTTAAAACATAGCTATTGAGTACGAATATTGAGATATAGCTAAAGAGAACTGTAAATAAACAAAGTAAAACTATAGACATTCTTAGCTCTAATCCAAATAATTTTAATTTATTGTATTTTTCCTTCTTAATCTTTACTCTTTTTATGTTTAAGCTGAGATGCTTTACATCAGGTAATTTAAGCGTATTTTTTGACAAAAAAGCTGGAAAAATTACTATTAGAGAAACTAAAAGAGAAATTACAGATACACCGTAATAAAAATTATCCTGATAGACTGCACCTAAATAGACGAAGATGGCAGGAATAATAAGAATAGGAAGCCGAAATAAATACTTCTTCATTAACTAATTAAGCCTATCTTGTATATAGCCTTTTTATAATTCAAAGTCAAATAGACACAATCTTATTTATAGAACTCTTTAACTCCTCCATGTTTGGAACAAGCTCCTTGATGGTGGACTGCGTAACTGTAAGTTCCATCATTGCATAAAGCGGTAGCACTATTTTGATTAACAGTTGTGCTTGAAGTATTTACGACATTAATATCTACATTTATTGTTGGTGTCGCTGTTGTAGGGAAGATAGATTGAGTAGGTTTTGTTTTAGCAGCAACTGAATCCCACAATGATAGAATTTTGTTTTGAGCAACTTGCAATGTCATTGTCCCCTTACAAACGCTGGCATGTAGTGAGTTTTCAAGTTTATCTTTAGTGAATGAACCTTTGTTGCCTGCTACGATATGCGGCTCTGGCCAGAGGTTTCTAGGGTCAGTCGGATTGCCACCAATTTCTAATGGGATTAAATGGTCTTCCTCATAATCTGCGAGTTTCGTGTCGGAATAACCGTAATCCTTAATCTGCTGTTTTTTTAACTTATTTGTGTATGAGGTAGATGGTCTAATTTTTGCTGTATATCCAGAAACACAAATGGTTGTGCGAATATTCGCTTGAGTGACTTTTGGATTTATTGCTCCCGATGTGCAAAGAGCATCTGCTTTACCGCTTACACTATGACATTTACTATTCGCATTTGCAGATTGAATGCAAAAAGCAAAAGACAAAAAAACAACAGATAATATAAGTAATTTTTTCATTACATTTTTAGGCTACCTTTTAATTAACAGGGCAATTATTGATATAAATAAAGCCAAAACAGCAATAAAAATTCCAAATAGTGTAGCGAAAGATTTTTCCTGCTCTTCCTGTAATCTTTTAATCTCCTTCAGGAGATGTGTGTAATATCCCGTTAAAGTTTGTTCGCTTACTCTTGATTCAAAAAGTTCTTTTTTTGACTTTTTAATATCTTCTAGGCCACTTAAGAGGTCTGAATATGATTTTGTAGTAATTCTTAATCCATAAAAAAATAGATAGAGATAATAAGGTAATTTGATTATAAATAAGAAAATTTCGCAGATTAGGTCAAAAAGGATACAAGCCCAAGTCACAAAGCCATTTATTATTAATTTCACTTTTTTCATTACATTTTCAATGATTAAATTGTTTTAACAGGTCTATTTTACCAGAATTATGTGATTATGGCTCATTATTGACAATTTAACTTCTACTATGTATAGTTTCGTTAATGCCTAATGGGCAGTTTTTTTATGCCAATCAATCATTTACCAAACAGTAATTTCCCTAATCTACAGGAATATTTATGGCTTCCTCTTATTGTGTCTGTAATAGGTGTTATTGCTACTGCATTTTTTAGCTATCTCGTAACAAATATCTTTAATAAAAATAAGCAGAAAGAGGAAAAGAGAATAAAAAGAATTGATTTAATTGATAGATTGTTATTGGAAATAAATAAGCTGAATATAATTCTAGAAAAATTAAGAGATGATTTAGAAGGGTTACACTATTTCAGCATAAAAAATCTTAACATCGGTAAACCAATAGGATGGAAACTAAAGACCTTAAGTGATGATGCGATATTGCTTCCAGACACGTTGAGAAGGGAAACAATTGATGTCATTGACGTATCTACTTCTCTTATTGATGAGATGGATAATCTAGAAAGAGTTCCCGTAGGCGAATACACAGAACATATTAACAGGAAAAACGAGATTGAAAAGGAATATAGGACATTTAATTGTAATCTATTGGCAATGGGAATTTGGTTTAAGTTTAATGAGATAAGAAACGTCCTTGAGCCGAAGTATACAAGCGTTAATAGAAACTTAAGGAATAAAAATGTATTTAACGATGAACAACTAAAAGCAGCCGATAAAATAAATAATGATTTCAATAGAGCATTGAATGAAAGTAAGACGAAATTAGACGCTATAAATGCTAATACGGTAAACAGTAGAGGTCTTTTGAATACGCGTTTATTGGGTATCCTAACGCAATTAAATAATTTAACAAATAACTTGGATGACGTAAAAACAACTTTAATAACAAAAAATCGTCATTTTATATTTTTTAATAGTTACCCAGATTTATAGTAGGGAAATCTAAAAGAGCAATCTTAAATATATGCAGGTTGTATTTGGAAGGTTTCAAACACGGTCTTTATATTTTATAAACTAAACCCAAACTCTATTTCTCGGTTACTAGGGGGAGCAAAATCAAGACGTAGCAAAAGAAGGAACGTTTTGTAATTTCTTAATCTCCTCCCACCTCTGCCTGAGTTCTCCAACATAACTTAAATTCTGAAAAGCTTGAATAATTGAAGTGAAATCTAAGGTTATATTAATCCAAGGCTCGGGGAGCCAATAAGGGCATGCTCTGCAACCGTA
>Ga0182027_10011557_pt1 | contig 12470 bp, 14 predicted proteins | sample 712E1DmetaG_FD_121300 | JGI IMG/M metagenome (GOLD analysis project Ga0182027, IMG submission 121300) | Permafrost microbial communities from Stordalen Mire, Sweden - 712E1D metaG (Illumina Assembly) | ecosystem: Environmental > Terrestrial > Soil > Wetlands > Permafrost | place: Sweden...
AGTCACTCACTGCACAAGGCCGGATTATCGTCACCCGCGACATGGCCGAGGCCGCGGAACTCGTCAATCGACTCGCTCCCGAACACCTTACGCTTTTCGAGGGGGCCACGTCATTGCTGGGACGCGTGCAATCCGCCGGGTCCATTTTTCTGGGAGCCTACAGCCCGGTTGCCGCGGGAGATTATGCCTCGGGCACGAATCATATTCTTCCCACCAGCGGCGCGGCACGTTTGCGCGGTGGCCTCAGCGCCGCTGATTTTGTGAAGGCCATTTCCGTCCAACGGCTCAGTCCGCGCGGGCTGGCAGGACTCGAGAAGACCCTCGTCACGCTGGCAAACACCGAGGGGCTGAAAGCGCACGCCTATTCCGTCCAGACCCGCTTTGCGGAGAAAGGCGTCCAACGCTGAGGGATGTTCACGAAATGGTATGTAGCCGACAAATTGACGCTCACAATCGTATGCTTTGGGCGATGATTTGCGGCAAAATGTCTGAAGCACGGAAATCTCGATCTCCCGGAACGCTTTCGACAGCTAAGTGCAATACAATCTGTAAGTTAAAAGAAATATAAGCCATTGAAATCTTACGGGCATCCGCCCTTATGTGTGGACTATCCACAATGCGCATTTGGGAACTCCTTAGGACTTAGCAAATGATTCGACCCCGCCAGGCCATTGAAACCTTGAAGAAGTACCGTCCTCCCCAAGAGGGCCGCGGCGGCAAGATGCGGCTGGACTTCAACGAGAATACGGTGGGCTGCCCGCCCCAGGTTATTCGCGCCTTGCGGCGCGCCCTGGACCCGGAAATGATGACGCGCTATCCCGAGTACGACGAAGGGCGTCACACGCTCGCTGCTTATTTTCGCGTGAAGCCGGAGGAGATGCTTCTCGCCAACGGCACTGACGACGCGCTGAAAATGGTCTGCGACACCTTCGTCGACCCCGGTGACACGCTGCTGGTGCCGGCACCCACATTTCCCGTATACGAATTCTTCAACAATGTCGCGGGCGGGAAAACCTTGCGCATTCGCTACGATGAGCAGTTCCGCTTGCCCACGGATGAATTCGTCGCCACGTTGAAAAAGCACAAAGTGCGTTGGGTGGCTCTGGCCAACCCCAACAATCCCACTGGAACCCAGATTCCCAAAGCCGCGTTGAAGGCGATTCTACTGGCTGCTCCGGATACGGTGGTGCTGGTCGATGAGGCTTATCAGGATTTCTCCGGTCAGACCATTCTGCCGTGGATTCGCAAGTATCCGAACCTGATTGTGACGCGGACGTTTTCAAAAGCCTTCGGACTGGCCGCGCTCCGCATGGGTTGCCTCTTTGCCAACCCCCAGCTCATTGACCCCTTGCAACGCGGGCAGAATCCCTTTGCGGTGAACTCGCTCGCCCTGATATGTGCGTGCATTGCCATTCGTTACGCGGCTCAGGTGCGCAAATATGCGGAGACCATCCGCACCAACCGCGCCGGCTTTTGCCGATGGCTCGAGGCCCATAAGATTCCCTACGTCCCCAGTTCCGCGAATTTCGTCCTGACGCGGGTGGGCGAGCACGCTCCGGAAATCGCCCGCAAGCTGCGCGAAAAGAAGATCCTGGTGCGCGACTGGAGTTATGACCCGCACCTGAAGGGTTATCTGCGATTCACCATTGGCTCGCAGGCGCAAACACGCCGGCTGATGGCTGAACTTCAGCGCCTGCAAAATCTCATCCAGACGCCCCATGGCGCACGGGCCTGGAAAAACATGGTCTCCTATTCTTCCACAGGATGGTTCGCATGAAAGCGCGCATCGCCTCCCTGCACCGCAAGACCGCCGAGACCGATATCCGCGCACGCCTGAACCTGGACGGGCGCGGCATTTACAAGATCTCGACGGGCATTCGCTTCCTTGACCACATGCTTGAACTTTTCACCCGGCATGGTGGATTTGACCTGGATCTCGAGGCGCGCGGCGACCTGGAGGTGGATCAGCATCACACCGTGGAGGACGTGGGCATCGTTCTTGGCCAACTTCTGCGCGAGGCGCTGGGCGCAAAGAAGGGTATCAATCGCGCTGGTTATTTCCTGATGCCGATGGATGAAACCCTGGCGATCGCCGCCATCGACCTGAGCGGCAGGCCCTACCTGGTGCTGAAAGCCCCGCTCAAAGTGCGTTACGTGGGCGATTTGCAAACCGAGTTGTTGGAAGATTTCTTTCATGGCTTCACCACCACTGCCTTGGCAAACGTACACTTGAAGGTCGCCTATGGACGGTCGAGCCACCACGCCATTGAAGCCCTCTTCAAAGCCTTTGCGCGGGCCTTGCGTTTTGCCTGCTCGCAGGACCGCCGTTTGCGTTCACAGCTTCCCAGCACGAAGGGGCTGCTATGATTGCCGTCCTCGATTACGGCGGTGGCAATGTGGGCTCGGTCATCAAGGCGATTGAGTACCTGGGCCTTTCGGGGGAAAGGGTCGATCAGCCCGCAGTACTCAAGTCTGCCGACAAAATCATTTTCCCGGGGCAAGGCCACTTCGGGGCCATGATGAAGGGGATCGAGGAACGCGAAATGCTGGCCCCCCTGAAGGAAACCTTCGCTGCGGGAAAGCCTTTCCTCGGAATATGCCTGGGCCTGCAAGCGCTCTACGAATCGAGCGAGGAAGCCCCCGGCGTGCCCGGCTTGGGCATCCTGCCAGGTTCCGTGGCGCGTTTTCAGGGCGTTTTTAAGGTCCCCCACGTGGGTTGGAGCCAGCTTGATATCCGCCCCGATACGGAGCTATTCCGGGGAGTCGCCAACGGCAGCTTTGTTTACTTCTGCCATTCTTATTACGGGCCGGTTACGCCCGAAGCTTGCGCTGTCACCGAATATGGCCAAACCTTCGCCTCGGGTATCGAAATCGGCAAAGTCTGGGCGGTGCAGTTCCATCCCGAAAAATCCGGCGAAGTGGGGTTGAAAGTTTTGAGTAATTTTTTGAAATTATAGGACGTTCTTGGTCCTTAGTCCCTTGTCATTCGCAGCGTTAACAAGCGTTGCGCAGCGAGGGGCCAAGGACGAGGGACAAAGGACGAAGGACAAACTTGTTTGCCAAACGCATTATTCCGTGTCTTGACTGTAAAGACGGCCGTGTGGTGAAAGGCATCCACTTCGTAAACCTGCGAGATGCCGGCGATCCGGGCGATATGGCGGAAATGTACAACCGCGAAGGCGCCGACGAGCTGGTGATGCTCGATATTTCCGCCACTCGCGAAGGTCGTACCACGCTGATGGAAACCGTCCGGCGGGTGGCGCGCCGCCTGTTTATTCCGCTCACCGTGGGCGGCGGAGTCCGTGTGCTGGATGACGCCCACCGGTTGCTTTCCGCCGGAGCCGATAAGGTGGGTATCAACACGGCCGCGGTTGAAACGCCGGAAGTGGTCAGGACCATTGCGGAAAATTACGGGCGACAGGCCATCGTGGTGGCCATTGATGCGCGCAGGATTCGAAATTCATCGCCTGCCCCACAAGGTGGCGGACCGCCTCGCTGGGAAGTTGTGACCCACGCTGGCACCAAACCCACGGGCCTCGATGCGCTGGAATGGGCGAGGCGCGTGGAGGAGCTGGGTGCGGGCGAAATCCTGCTGACTTCCATGGACGCGGACGGCACGCAAACCGGATTCGATTGCGAATTGACCGCCACGATTGCGCGCGCCTTGCACATCCCGGTAATTGCCTCGGGCGGGGCCGGGAGCCCGGCGCATATTGCGGAAGTTTTCCAGAGGGGCTGCGCTGACGCCGCCTTGGCGGCATCAATCTTTCATTACGAGACGCACACCATCGCAAGTTTGAAACAGTATCTGCGTGAGCAGGGTGTGCCTGTTAGGATTTGAGGGCAGAAGCTGGGGAAATTCTGAATTATGAATTCTGAATTATGAATTGTGGAGAGTCCCAAGCCGTTGGACAGCCTCGCTAGGCACGGTGGCCGCTCATTCAGAATTCAGAATTCAGAATTCAGAATTTATCCATTCCTGCACCCAGCACCGGTTTTCGCCATGATCATTCCCTGCATCGACTTGATGGATCGCAAGGTTGTTCAGCTTGTTCAAGGCAAAGAGAAATTCCTCGAGCTGCCGGAGCCGCTTGCCGTCCTGGAAAAGTTTTCGGCCTATCCGGAAATTCAAGTCATCGATTTGGATGCGGCGATGGGCAACGCGGAGAACAATGCGGAGATTGTGCGCGAGCTTTGCCGCCGCAAGCCCTGCCGCGTGGGTGGAGGCATTCGTAACATCGCGCGCGCGCAGGCGGTGGTAGGTGATGGGGCGTTGAAAGCCATTGTGGGCAGCAGCGCCTTCACCGCGCAGGGCATCAATCACGTATTCCTGTGCGAACTGGCCGCTGCCGTGCCGCGCGAGAAAATCCTGATAGCCGTGGATTCATTCGGCGGCCACGTGGCTGTTCATGGTTGGAAGAAGACCCTGCCCCTCACCACCGTGGAGGCGCTGCCCCAGCTCGAACCTTACTGTTCAGGGTTTCTCTGCACCTACATCGATGGGGAAGGAAGGTTGCAAGGAACGGACATCGATTGGTTTCGCAGTTTGCGCGCCGTTACCCAACTCCCTATTACCGCCGCGGGTGGGATCACCACGGATGAAGAAATTGCCGCGCTTAATGGACTGGGCATGCACGCCGCGCTGGGAATGTCCATTTACCGAAAAGTTTTTCCGGAGTTCTTCACCGGCCGGCAGCCCGGCGCCCGCTGAAACAGATCAATCCACATAGATGCGCGGCACGCGCTTGCCGATTGAGCAGAGGATTTCGTAGGGAACGGTATCCAAGAGTTGGGCAATCTCCACGGCGGTAATGGAGCAATGGTCCGCCTCACCCATCAGGATAACCTCATCGCCAATGTTGGTCCCGGGGATGTCGGTAACATCAAGAAGGGTAAGATCCATGCTGATACTACCCACGATGCGGGCGCGCCGCCCGCGCACAATGGCGTATCCGCGGTTGGAGAGCGCGTGGCTAAGGCCGTCGGCGTAACCGACGGGCACGGTGGCGATGCGCGAAGGCCGGCGCGCATAGAACGCCGCGCTATAACCCAGGGGGGTGCCGCTGGGAACGTCTTTCATATAAACAATGCGCGACTTAAAAGTGAGGACTGGCTCGAACTCCGGCACTTGGGGGAGTCCCTGACCCGGCGGCACGACGAGCGGAACGCAGTAACCGTAAAGCAGCGCTCCGATCCGCACCAGATTTTCGGGAAACTTCCGTGCCGTCAGCAGTGCGGCGCTGTTGGAAACGTGAATCCATTCCGGCTCAAGCTGCAAGCCGCGCACTTGCGCGAGGGCCGCCGCAAAACGCTCTCCCTGCTCATCGGTTTGGGAGGCCACCAAATCCTCCGCCGAGGCAAGGTGGGTAAAGAGTCCTTTCATCTGCAGGCCTTCGAGTTCGCGATAGTGTTCCACGAAGGCTGCCACGCGGTCCAGCGGCAGGCCCAACCGCCCCAGTCCGGAATCAACCTTCAGGTGAAATTCGATGGGCCGGCCATAACGGCGAGCGCATTCCGCATAAGTATCGAGCCGCATGGTGGAGGAAATCGAGGGCGTCAAGCGATACTCGATCAGGTGGGCGGGGTCGCTCATGTAAAGCCCGCCGAGCAAAAGGATGGGCTGCTGGACCCCCGCCGAGCGCAGTTCCAGTGCCTCCTCGACGGTCGCCACACCAAACCAATCAACGCCGCACTTGGCAAGACACTGGGAGACCGCCACGGCCCCATGGCCATAGGCGTCAGCCTTGATCACGGCCATGACCTTGCGCGCCCCGGCCAACTCCTGCACGCGTTGGAAATTGCGGCGCAATTTGGAGAGAGATATTTCCGCCCATGTCGGGCGCAGAAGTTTGTCAGTGGGAAGATTCATTCGTACGACCCGCCGCCATCGTGCACCTTGTTTTCAAACTTCGCATAGGGTTTGAGGAAGACCACCTGCACATCTCCGGTGGGCCCATTCCGCTGCTTACCGATAATCAACCGGGTTTCAGACCCGCCCTGAACGAATTCCTCTTCGCCGTCTTGCCCTTCCTCGGCCGCCTTCTTTTCCCGAAATATAAAGATGACCACGTCAGCATCCTGCTCGATAGACCCCGACTCACGCAAGTCAGAAAGCTGCGGGCGTTGGCCCAGGCCGGTCCGCTGCTCGGGGGCGCGGCTCAACTGCGAGAGCGCCAGGACGGGAACCTTCAATTCCTTGGCGATACTCTTGAGGTTGCGTGAAATGTAGGCGACTTCCTGGGTGCGGTTCTCAGATTTGCTGGGGCCGGCCACGAGCTGGAGATAATCGACAATCAGCAGGTCGAGCCCCTTTTCGGCCTTCATCCTTCGCGCCTTGGCGCGAATCTGCATGATGCTCAAAGCCGGAGTGTCATCGATGTAAAACGGCGCTTCCGACAGCCGGCCCAGGGCGGGCGTCATGCGGTTCCAATCATCTTTACTGGAAAAGCCGGTGCGGAGTTTGTGGCTATCGATGCGCGCCTCTGAGCAAAGCAGGCGGATGACCAGAGATTCCTTGCTCATTTCGAGCGAAAACATTCCCACTATCTTGCGGTTTTTGATGGCCGCATGGGCGGCAATGTTCAGCGCCAGCGCGGTCTTTCCCAGCGACGGGCGCGCAGCGATGACGATTAATTCTCCAGCCTGCAAGCCGGAGGTCATGTTATCCAGGTCTTCGAATCCCGTCTCAATGCCCGTCACACGCTGGCCGCGATCGAACAAAATATCGATTTTGCCGAAGCTCGTCTTTACGATCTCGCGGACATTGGCAAATCCCGACTGCACGCGCTGCTCGGCAATTTCAAACACCTGGCTTTGCGCCAGGTCAATCAGCGATGCGGCGTCGTCCGCGCCTTCCAGGCAGCGCGCGATGGTATTGCTCGAGGCATTGATCAAGCGGCGAATCGTTGATTTCTCTTTGACGATCCGGCAATACTCCCCCATCCCCGCCGTCGTGCCAATGGGGACACCGTCCGTGAGCGCCGCGAGGTAAGCCGCGCCGCCGGCCTTTTCCAACAACCCCTCTCTCGCCAGTTCCTCGGAGAGGGTCACCAAATCGATGACGCGATTCTTTTCCGAAAGCTCAGCCATTTTCTCGAAGGTATGGCGATGGGCTTCCGAGTAAAAATCCTCTTTGCCCAGGGTCTCGAGGGCGAAATTCAGCGCCGAATTATCGAGAAGGATCGAACCCAACAGGGCGCGTTCCGCTTCGAGGTTATGAGGAACGGTTCGGTCGCTGGCGGTGGCAGTCGGCATCGTAATATTATCAATTCTACACGATCTTCTGTGGTCTTACGGTTTGATGTTGGAGCGGTAAGTTTATCCGTCAACTGACGGACCCAATGGCGGCGCAGAGTCGCCCCGGCATTTAACTGTATCACCTCATGCTCTTCCCTAAAGCGGCATATAAGGGGGGGGATTGCGGAAATCTTGTGCAAAACCCGGGAAAGCTGTGAACAATCCTTGCCCTCCTGTGGATATTCGCCGCGCCACCGAGTATGTGGGTGGCCCGCTACAATTGCTTTTCCCCCAGCCCTGAAACGGGCGAAAGTCCGTAGCCCATGGCGTGAGCCATGGGAAAAGCGCCCCCCATCTTCACCGAGCCCCTTTAGGGGCGAAAGAAATCACCCCCGATGGAACGCCCCCTGGCATTTTCCCGCGGTGCGGCGCACGCGGGTGGTGAGGTGAAATCACCGCCATGATCCGTTCTTTCGCCCCTCCGGGGCTGGCGCGGCATTTTACAGGATTCCTTTACCCACGGCTTGCGCCATGGGCTACGGTCTTTCGCCCGCTTTGCGGGCTAGAGAAATCGCAACAAGTAGCGCAGCCCTGCGGTTCAAGGTGGCGCTACGATCCTGTGGATATTTGCTGGGGACAACTGGGAGAGGGTGCGGCCGGCCGGTTCAACGGGGGGATCGGTGAGCGCTGCTCCGCCCGCCCGGGTGGGAAGGCGGAGCAGGCGCCGCTATTCTTCTTTCGCTTCCGCTTCTGTGCCGGTTTCCGAAGCCTCAGGAGCTTCCGCGGCAGGAACCTCCGCAGCGACCGCTTCCTTGGGGGCAGCAGCGGTACGAGCGTTGTCCCGGGCCTGGGCTTCTGCCGCGGCCTGGATCTTGGCTTTGCTCTCCTCGTCGGGCTCAACATGAACCTTGACCGTGGCGGTCACTTCACGGTGGAGTTTGACCGGGACGTTGTACTCACCCAGCACCTTGATGGGCGTGGTGAGGGTGATCTTGCGCTTGTCAATGTGGTAGCCCTGGGCCAGGAGCTTTTCCGCGATGTCCATGGAGGTGACGGAGCCAAAAAGATTGCCCTTGTCGCCTGCCTTGCGGATGACGGTAACGCTGACGTCTTCGAGCAGCGTTGAGAGGTCGGCAGCATCCGCTTTTTCCTTGGCCTCAAGCTTGAGGAAGCGGACGCGTTGCTGGTCCACCCACTTGCGGTTTTGCGTGGTGGCTGCCACGGCAAGCTTTTTGGGCAGCAGGAAATTGCGGCCGTAACCGTCAGCCACTTTCACCAACTGGCCGCGGCTTCCAAGCTTATCAATATTCTCAAGAAGAATGATTTCCATATCAGAACTCCTGGTTAAGTACCGAAACTTGAAACTCGAAATTCGAAACTCGAAATTCGGCCTGTAGCGATTTGCGAATTTCGATTTTCGGCCACAGGCGAAGAGAGCACCGGTCACGGCATACGGTCGATCATCGACAGCAAACAATCCCCGTGTCCCGTTTCCCGAATCCCGTGTCCCGCTGTTTACGCTCCCGCCGCGAAGGGCAGCAGGGCGATGTTCCGGGCGCGCTTGATGGCTTCCGACAACGCGCGCTGGTGCGTGGAGCAGGTGCCCGTCAGGCGCCGCGGCAGGATTTTGCCGCGTTCGGCGATGAACTCACCCACCATGCGCACGTCCTTGTAATCGATGATGTCGATCTTCTCCGTACAGAACTTGCAGACCTTGCGGCGGCGAAAGTATTGCTTCCGGCCACCGCCACCACCACCGCCGCCCTCCCGCCGTGGGGGGCGTTCACCGGTGGGCGCGCCTTCTCTGGGAACTGGCATGATCATTAACTCCTTTATGCTTGCGCGTTCTCCGCGGGGGCGGAGGGCGCAGCGGGCGCGGGAGCAGGTGCAGGCTTGCTCCGGCGGCGCTTGGCCTCCTGCTTGGTCCGCAGGGTCTTGAATTTCGCGGCGCGCTGAAGAATGTCATCCGTGCAGACGGTCATGTTCTTAATCACGGCATCGGTCACCTTGAGGCGGCGCTCAAACTCTTTCACCGTATCTCCGGTGCCCTGCACGTAGAAAAGAACGTAAAATCCTTCGCGCTGTTTTTCCACGCGGTAGGCAAGCCGGCGGCGGCCCATCTTCTCTACCTTGTCAACCTTTCCGCCCGCCGATGTACCAACGCCTTCCATCTGCGTGCTGAGCTTTTGAACTTCGTCATCCGCCACATCGGGCCGGACGATAAAAATCATTTCGTAATTACGCATGTGACCTCACGACTCGGAGGGCGGAACCCTCCGGTTAAAGCGATTCATCGCCTTTTGTACACCTTCGGAAAGAATCACGCGGACAGCCTCACTAGCCAGGTCGAGCATCTCCGCGACCAACTTTGTTTCTGCCGGGCGAAACGGCCGGAGGAGGTAGGAAACGTAATCCTCCACGGGCCGGTCCGGTTGTACGCCCATTCGCAACCGGACAAAATCATCTGCCTCAAGAGAGCCGATGATGGACTTCAAACCGTTGTGCCCGCCGGCGCTGCCGCGAGGCCGAACCCGTATCATGCCGAGCGGTATTTCGATCTCGTCCACGAGCACCAGCAAGTCACGCGGCGCGAGTTCGTAGTTCTGGAGCAGCCTTGCCACCGCCAAGCCGCTCAAGTTCATATACGTTTGCGGCTTCGCCAGCACCACGTCCTCGCCGGCGATTTCGGCGGAAGCCGTCAGGGCCTGCGCTTCGCGGCGCGACAAGTCCTTCCCACACGCTTCGGCCAAACGGTCGATGGCCATGAACCCCAGGTTGTGGGGCGTCAGGCGGTACTCGTAGCCGGGGTTCCCCAAACCGACGATCAGCTTCACGACAAACCCAAAACACGAAAATCGAAACTGAAAACTCGAAATTCGAAACTTGAAAATCGCGAGCACCGTGGAATTCTCGCCGTCGCATCTTGAGCCCGCACGAATAGAAAATCTGGACCTCGCACCGCCACGAATTTCGAGTTTCCAGTTTCGATTTTCGTGTTTCGATCTTCGGGCCGCCGTTATTACTTCTCCTTGCCTTTTTCTTTCTTCTCGCCTTTTTCTTTCTTCTCGCCTTTTTCCTTCTTATCTCCCTTATCTCCGCCGGCTTCTTCCTCCGCGCCTTCCTCTTCCGCCTTGCCCTTGCGAATGACCTCAGGCTCAGCAGGAGCCGCCTCAACGGTCTCTGCGGGCTTCTCCTCCTCCTCCGCCCTCGGGGCCACGACATGAGCCACGACGCGGTTCGAGTCGGTGAGCACTTTTACCTTGGGTCCTATGGGCAGTTCCGACACGCGCAGGCTTTGGCCGAGGGCAAGCGGCGTCACGTCCACGGTGATTCCTTCCGGGATGTCCTCCGGGAGGCACTCCACTTCCAGCTCGCGCAGCATGAACTCAAAGACTCCCCCCTCGACTTTCACGCCTTTGGGTTCACCGGTCACATGGATCGCCACCTTCAATCTCAACTGGGTGTCGAGAGCGATGCGCACCAGGTCCACGTGCAGCAATCCGCCGCGGATGGGCTCCGACTGCCAATCGCGAATCATGGCCCGTGCCGGCGCCTTGCCACGAACCTGCAAGGTGAAAATGGCGTTATGGCCGGACTCCGAATGGAGAATCTCGCGGATTCCAATGGGGTCAACGGAGACCGGGATGACCGGACCACCGCCGCCATAGACGATGCCCGGGATGCGTCCCGAGCGCCGCGTGCGCCGCGCTGCGTTCTTGCCAAAGTCCTCGCGGGGTTCGGCATCGACTGTTAATGCTTGACTCATAGCTTTCCACCTCTTGAAGACCGAAACTTGAAACTGGAAATTGGAAACTCGAAATTAGTCAGCCAGGCCGCGATTCTCGATTTCCAACTTCCATTTTCCAGTTTCTGATTTCCAGTTTCTGATTTCCTCTCTCCCTCAAATGAAGAGCTTGCTCACGGAAGTCTCATCATGTATGGAACGAATCGCGTCCGCCAGCAAATGGGCCACGCTCAAAACTTTAATCTTGCCGCACGCCTTGGCCTCGGGCGAAAGGGGAATCGAATTGGTGGCCACCACTTGCTCGATCGGCGCAGCGCAAATTCTCTCGATGGCGCTGCCCGCAAAGACCCCGTGTGTGCAGCAGGCATAGACTTTGGCGGCACCCTTTTCCATCAAGGCCCGGGCGCCCGAGGACAGGGTTCCACCGGTATCGATCATGTCATCGACAAGCAGGCAGGTCTTACCCTCGACTTCGCCGATAACGTTGAAGACTTCCACCACATGCGCGTCTTCGCGCCGCTTGTCGATGATGGCCAGGGGGATGTTCATGCGCTTGGCAAATCCCCGAGCGCGTTCCACGCCCCCGGTGTCAGGAGAAACCACCACCAGGTCCTTCAACTTCAGCCGGCGGAAATAACCCACCGTGACGGGTGTCGCGTAAAGGTGATCCACCGGGATATCGAAGAAACCCTGGATTTGCCCGGCGTGCAATTCCAGCGCCAGCACCCGGTCCGCCCCTGCCGACGTTAACAAATCCGCCACCAGCTTGGAGGAAATGGGAACACGCGGGCGGTCCTTGCGATCCTGCCGGGCGTAAGCAAAATAGGGCATCACGGCGGTAATGCGAGAGGCGGAAGCGCGACTGAGGGCGTCGAGCATTACCAGCAATTCCACCAGATTGTCATTCACCGGGCGGCAGGTTGGCTGGATGACGAAAACATCAGCCCCGCGCACGTTTTCGAGGATTTGCAACCGCACTTCACCATCCGGGAAGCGCCCCACCTGGGCCTCACCCAGCGGCACTCCCAATTCCTTGCAAATCTCCCTGGCCAACGCCGGATGGGCATTACCCGTGAAGATTTTCAGCGTGTGACGAACCCGCTGATTTTTCATTGCATCCTCGCACGCCTGCTTAACAATAAAATATAAGAATGAAACCTGGCTGGGAGGCCTGGATTCGAACCAGAGTTCCATGCTCCAAAGGCATGTGTCCTACCACTGGACGACCTCCCAAGAAATATTGGGTCATTGAATCATTGGGTCATTGATTCATTGAAAAGCCGTCCGTTGTCCGTGGCCAGTTGTCCGTTGCAAGCGAAAGCCGGGGCTCGAGGGTCTGAAGCCACTGACGACGGACAACGGACCACGGACAGCTTTTCAATGATTCAATAACCCAATGAATCAATGAACAAATAGTTCTCGGTGGTATTCGGCGCGCACCAAGGTGCGGGTCGGGAACAAAAGCCACCCATGGGGGATGAGTTTCGAG
>Ga0182027_10011558_pt1 | contig 12470 bp, 13 predicted proteins | sample 712E1DmetaG_FD_121300 | JGI IMG/M metagenome (GOLD analysis project Ga0182027, IMG submission 121300) | Permafrost microbial communities from Stordalen Mire, Sweden - 712E1D metaG (Illumina Assembly) | ecosystem: Environmental > Terrestrial > Soil > Wetlands > Permafrost | place: Sweden...
ATCATGGGACGAAACATTGCCGCCAATTACCGGATCGCGCAGGATCTGGAGTCGCGGTTCGCGCGTATTCCGGGCGCCGCCGACGTGCATATCCACCAAGTGGTCGACTATCCCGTGATCGAGGTCAACGTGGACCGGGACAAAGCCGGCCAGGTGGGCCTGGCCCAAAAGGACGTGAGCAACAGCCTGCTGATCTCGCTCTCCTCCAGCAGCCAGGTGACTCCCACACAGTGGTTGGACTGGCGGACCGGCGTCACCTATTCCGTCGCCATACAGACGCCGCAGAGAAAGATGGATTCCCTGGCGGCGCTGATGAGCACGCCTATCACGCCGCTGATCGGCGGCGTTAACTTCACCACGCCGACGTCGCAGGCGGGGGTGGCCGGCGCGGGGAACGCCTCCGTGGGCGCCGGTCCCAGCCAGTCATCCGCGGCTTATGGCAATCCGGGCGCCGCGGGCGGCGGGGCGCAACTGCTTTCCAACCTGGCGGCGGTGGGGCGCAACGTGGCGCCGGAAATCGTCAATCACTACAACGTGCAGCCGGTCTTCGACGTGTATGCAAACGTGGACCGGCGCGACCTGGGCGCGGTTGGAGCGGCGGTCGAGAAGATTCTCGCAGACGTTTCGAAGAAGCTGCCGCGCGGCACCACCATCGACCTGCGCGGGCAGGTGGCGACCATGGAGAGTTCGTTCTACCGCCTGGGCATCGGCCTGGTGTTCGCGGTGGCGCTGGTGTACCTGCTGATGGTGGTGAATTTCCAGTCGTGGCTGGATCCGTTCATTATCCTGATGGCCCTGCCGGGAGCCTTGGCGGGGATCGTTTGGATTCTCTTCCTGACGCAGACCACCTTCAGCGTTCCGTCGCTGATGGGCTCCATCATGTGTATCGGCGTGGCAACGTCCAACAGCATCCTGATGGTGGTGTTCGCCAACGACCAGCGGGAGGAGGGCATGGATTCGCGGTCGGCGGCGCTGGCGGCGGGGCACACGCGCATCCGCCCGGTGCTGATGACCGCCAGCGCCATGATCATCGGCATGTTTCCCATGGCGCTGGGAATGGGCGAGGGCGGCGAACAGAACGCGCCGCTGGGCCGGGCGGTGATCGGCGGCCTGGTGCTGGCCACCATTACCACGCTGTTCATCGTCCCCATGGCGTACAGTATGCTGCGTACCAAACCCCCGGTGGACCATGAACGAAGGATCGTCCAGGAGGAGCGGGAACACATTCAGGGTGAGTGGAATGTCCCCGAGGATTTGCAATGAACGAGATTCAAAGCCACGAAGAACGGCTGCGCGCGGAAGTCGAAGATTTGAAGCGCCAGTTGGCGGAGCAGAAGCGGCTCATGGAGCATGGCCACGCCCCGGAGGCGAGGAAACCGTCGGGGCGTGCCCTACTGGTGTTGGTTCTGCTCGTGGGAGGGTTGTGCGCGGCCGGGTATTACTTCGGATACCTGCCGCGCGAGCGCCGCGAACTGGGGCTGGCCAACGAGGCGCGGACCGCGGGCAACGCTCTGCCGGTGGTCAACGTGCAGACGGTGACGCGCGCGTCCGCGAAATCCAGCCTCATGCTGCCGGGCGACATCCAGGCCGTCACCGAAGCTCCGGTTCTGGCGCGGGCGTCGGGCTACATCAAGAAGCGGTACGCCGATATCGGCGACCGCGTGACCGCCGGCCAGCCGCTGGTGGAGATTGAAGCTCCCGAGCTGGATGCTCAGATCCGCCAGGCGAAGGCGGCGGCGGACCAGGCCAACGCCGCGGTGGAGCAGGCTCAGGCCAGCCTGCAACAGGGAACCGCCACCGAAAGCCTGCTGAAGATCAACGCCGACCGCAACCAGAAACTGGCCGACAAGAATATCGTCTCGCGGCAGGACAACGACACTTCGCGTTTGCAGTACGCCGCGCAGCAGGCTACCGTCGAGGCGCTGGCTAAGGCGGTGTCGGCGGCTCGTAGTTCGGCCGACGCCGCCCGAGCCAACCTGTCACGGCTGCTCGACATGCAGGAGTACCTCACGGTGCGCGCACCATTTGCGGGCGTGATCACGTTGCGTAACGTGGATACCGGCGCCCTGGTCAACGAAGGCGCCACGCTGTTATTTCGCATCGCGCAGACGGAGCGTCTGCGAATCTATCTGAACGTCCCGCAGTCCTCCGCCGCGTCCATCCACGCCGGCCAGCCGGCCACCGTGACCATTCCCGACCTGCCGGGCCGCAAGTTCCGCGGAAGCGTGGCGCGCACGGCCGACTCTTTCGACCCCGCGTCGCGCACGCTGCTAGCCGAGGTGCAGGTGCTCGAAACCGGGGGGCTGCTGCTGCCGGGCATGTATGCGCAGGTGGAACTGGGAGTCGAGCGTCTGGCGCCGCCGCTCTCCATTCCCGCCGACACGCTGGTGATGCGCAGCACCGGGCCGCAGGCGGCGGTGGTGCGCCCCGACGGCACGGTTCACTTCACTCCCATTCAACTGGGCCGCGATTATGGCGACCATCTGGAGGTTCTGGGCGGTCTGGAGGAAGGACAACTGCTGGTGGTCAATCCCAGCGACGTCATCCGGGAAGGCGTCAAGGTCAAGCCGGTGCCGGCCGAAAAGCCCGCCGCGGAAAACCGGCCCTGACCGGGCGGCGCGTGGAATCTCATGACCATGTGGAAATCAATTCCGATCTTCTCGCTTGCATTTCTTCTGTGGGCGCCGCCGGGCTGCGCGCAAAGCCGCGCCGCGAGCCTCGACAACTCGCGCCGCATCCGCGATCTGCTGCGTGCGGGCACGCTGTACCTGTCGCTCGAGGACGCGCTCGCGCTCGCCATCGAAAACAACCTCGATGTGGAACTGCAGCGCGCCGGTCTGCGGCAGGGTGAAACCGAACTACGGCGCGCACAGGGCGGCGGCGTGGTGCGTGGCCTGGGCTACACGCTGGCGGAAGCGCCGGCGGGCGTGGGCGGACCGGTCAGCCCGCTGGTCACCAACCGGGCCGTGGCCGGCAACGCCACCAACGGGACAACGGTCGCGGCCAACGCGCTGGAGCTGGGCGCGCTGGGTGCGCCGCTGGTCAACTATTCCGTGCAGGGCTCCGTGCCGCAATCGAGCGGAACGGCGGTTCCGGTTCTCGACCCCTCCGTCACCGGGCTGTGGAACTGGTCGCACCAGACCACGCCGGAGACCAGCTTCCAGAGTTACGACGCCAACACCCTGGTGGCCAACGCGGTGCAGGCCAACGCAGGCGTGCAGCAGGGTTTTTCGACCGGCGCTCAGGCCGCGCTGAGCTTCAACAACCTGCACCAGTCCCTGAACTCGCTGACCACCGGCTACAATCCGTTCACCGGATCGAGCCTGGCGTTCACGGTGACGCAGCCGCTGCTGCGCGGTTTCGGCGTGGGGCTGAACCGGCGCTACATCCGCATCGCCGCCAACGAGCGGAAGATCGCCAGCCTGCTGTTCCAGCAGCAGTTGATTCTGACGGTATACGGCGTAATCCGCCTCTATACCGATTTCGTGGCACTGTACGAAGACGTCAAGGTGAAACAGGAGGCCGTGGCGCTGGCCGAGAAGCTGCTCTCGGACACGCGGGCGCAGGTGGACGAGGGTGCGCTGGCGCCCATCGAACTCTCCCGCGCCAACGCCCAGCTTTTTTCGACGCGCCAGGACCTGATCAACTCCCGCGGCCTGCTGCAAGAGCAGGAAGCCATCCTGAAAAACGTGCTGACGCGCGCCGGGGACCCCGACGTGCAATCGGCGCCCGTGATCCCGACCGACACCCTGACCATCCCCGCCCAGGACGAAGTGCGGCCGATCCAGGACCTGGTGGCCGACGCGCTGGCCCATCGTCCCGACCTGAGCCAGGCAACACTCCAGGTGGACAACTCGAACATCGCGCTCGAGGGCGCCCGCAGCGCCACGCGGCCGGAGGTCGACCTGGTGGGAGTCTTGCAGAACAACGGCCTGGCGGGGCCCGGCACGGGATACGTCGTCAATCCGAACCCCTCGTTCGTGGGCGGTTATGGCAGCGTGTTGGGGCAGATTCTGGCGCATGACTATCCCACTTATGGGATCGGACTGCAAGTGACTCTGCCGATTCACAACCGCATCGCCGAATCCGACCTGGCGCGCGACGAGTTACAGGTGAAGCAGTCCGAGATCCGCGTGCGGCAGTTGCAGAACCAGGCGCGCCTGGAAGTGGAGGACGCGGTGATCGCCATGCGCCGCGCGCGGGCGTCGTACGAGGCGGCGGTGGAGGCGAGCAAGTACCAGCAGGAATCGCTGGAGGCCGAGCAGACGAAATTCGAAGCGGGCGCTTCGACCGTGTTCTTCGTGAACCAGTACGAGAACCAGGTGGCGCAGGCTAAATCGGCGGAAGTGGTGGCGCGCAGCTCGTACGTGAAAGCCAGGGCCGCGCTGCAGCGGGCCACGGGGACGATTCTGGACGAAAACCGGGTGGAAGTCGAGGCGGCGGTGAAGGGGACGGTGAGGTAGGGGGGCGGTGTGGTTGACTTCTATGACCGTCTGATGGCGATCATCGAGAGACATTTCTTCGTCGGCCAGGCTCTATATGGCCGGCGCGATTTCTTCCCTGACGGTTCCTTCGTGACCACCCAGTGGTTTGCCTTCATGTGGGTCCCCCTTGTCCCCATGTGGAGCAAGCGGGTCTCGGTTTACCGGACCAGCGTGAATGCCGTCCGCGATCCCACCGGGTGGTGGGTGCACGACGTCACGGCGCCGAATCTCAAGCAGGTGCTGTGCGTGTATGCCTGGTGCGCCGCCATGATCGCCCCGGTTCTACTGTGGGGCCGGTTCCAGGACGATCTCGCGAGACTCCTCGGCGACGAAGACAGGGCGGCGGGTCTATGCCTCCTGGCGCTCGCTGTCATCGGCTCGCCTCCGTACGTTCTGCGGCGCCTGGCCAAGAGGCTGAAGGCGCGGGAATGGGAGCGCGCCAGGTTGGGGCTCAGTCCGCCGCTGCGGTGATCGCACTGCGGCTCCCATAAATATGGGATAATGGCCCAGATGAAGACAACCCTGGAAATTGCAGACCCGTTGTTCCGGCTGGCAAAGGCGACCGCGGCCGAGCAAGGGATTTCCTTGCGGGAACTGGTATCCGAGGCACTGGTTGACAAACTGCGCACCCGAGGCGGCACGGACAAGCCGTGGATGAAGGGCTTCGGCAAACTGCGCGGCCTCCACGCCGAGACGGTGCGGATCAACCGGATCGTCGAGAAGGAGTTTGGCCAGATCGAGCCTGAGGACTGGCGGTGATCCTCGACACCAACGCCCTCTCCGCGATGGCGGACGGCGACGCGGCGCTGGAGCCGGTTCTTCGCCGGGCTGACGAGATCGCGGTGCCCGCGATCGTTCTGGGAGAGTACCGGTATGGCATCCTGGGTTCGCGGGACCGGGCGCGATATCAACGGTGGCTGGCGGAGATGATCCCGCACTTCCGGGTGCTGGCTGTGGATGCGGGAACAGCCGCGGCCTACTCCGAGGTCCGCCACGAGCTCAAGCGCATCGGACACCCGATTCCCGCAAACGATCTATGGATCGCGGCCCTGGTCCGGCAGCACTCGTTGCCGCTGGTGAGCCGCGATGCGCACTTCGATTTCGTGCCGGGAATGAAGCGGGTGAACTGGTAGGGCGCGCCATGCGCCCTCAAGGCAGACTGGCGCAGTGCGCCATGCGGATTGCCGGCTCTGCGCCGCCGGCAGGGAGGCCGATCAAGGGCCCTCGCTACCTGGGCGCAGGCGCCTTCCTGCAAATGAAACTCCGGCTCAAAGGGCAGATGGACGCCGGAAGACTGCCGTCGTCAACGCCAACCATAATGTGCAGATACTCCCCGGTGTTCTCCAGAAGCTCCACTTCCACCTGGTACATCTTCCCATCGAACTCGACTTCATACGCCAGCGGCGGATCCTGCAACCCGGCAACCAACTGTTCACTGGACATGGCAGTCCAACGCTCCATTTCGGAATCGAGGACCTTCCGCCACTCTTCACGCCGGCTCATGTTCTTCCCCGCCCGCTGGCCCGCTTACTCCACCGGCTTGGCCGGCGTAATGCTTAGCGCCGCGCCGTCGTACGGACAGTTATCGAATTCGAACGCCTGGGCGCGCCCGCACACGGGGCAGTATCGCAGGAGTTTGGGCAGCGGATGAATCGCCTTCGACGAGAGCCACGCCTCGCGGAACGCGACCATCTCCGGCGTCAGCGTGCGGCCGGCCAGCTCGTAGGGAACGATCCGCAAACCGGGCGGCGCGGCTAGCACGAGGTCCACTTCCCTTCGGCCGGCGCGCGTCTCGGCGCGCACGCGGATCTTGTCGCCAGGCTCGTGCCGCGCCAGGATAGCGTCCAGTTCGGCCTGCGTCTTGGCCGTGTGGCCGTCCCACTCCACAACGCGGTCGCCGCGGTCCAGTCCGGCATCGTACAGCGGTGAACCGCGCAGCGTGGGCTCGTCCAGAGTCATGCCACCGCCCGACCAACTGGCGTTCCGCGCGCCCATCCACACGCCGTTGCGGCCGACGCGCTTCTCCAACAGCAATCCGGCGCGCTCCAGCAGCCCAGCGTAGTCCATGGACTCCTTGCCGTAAATGTGCCGGCGGAAAACTTCGGCGGCAAAGTCCGGGCTGCCAGTAGCGGTGGCCAGCGTCCGCTCCAGGTCCTCGAGGGTGTAGGGCTTGTCGATGTCGGGATGCTCGCGCCACATCTGGCGCATCCAGTCGTCCAGCGACTTGCCGGGGAAGCGCGCGCGGATGGCGAGGTCGATGCCCAGCGCCAACGCCTGGCCGTAGGTGTAGTAGGAGATGTAATTGTTGGCGGCGTTGACAGGGTCGACGGAGACGGCGGCGTCCACGAAGGGCGCCTGGCGGCTCATGTCGATCGCGTTGGAGACCAGCCGTCCGGGCGCGGTGAGCACGCTGTTGACGGCGCCGGTCTGCGAGCGGGCGAAGCGGTCGAGGCTTTCCAGACCGGTCCGCTTGAGCGTCAGCGTGCCATAGTAATTCGTAAAGCCTTCGGCGAACCACAGTTCGCCGGACATGTTGGCGCGCTCGTAATCGAAGGGTTCGAGCGACCGCGGCCGGATGCGTTTGACGTTCCAGGAGTGGAAGAACTCGTGCGCGACCGAGTCGGCGGCATCCGCGCCGGACGTGCGCAAATCCAACCGGCCGGTGATGGACGTGGAGTCGCGATGCTCCATTCCGTCGCCATCGACATAGGGCAGGTAATCGACCAGGAAGGTGTAGAGGCCGGTATCGAACTTGGGGAATGCGCCGAAGACGCCTTCTTCCTCGATGGTGATAGCCTCGCAGATGCGGGCGAACGCGGCGGCCTCTTCGTCAGTGCCCTGGTGGTGCAGCGCCAGGCGGAAGAGGGCGTCGCCCACTTTCCAATCGAGCTCGGTGTGGCGGCCGATCTCGAGCGTGGCGTCCATCAAGCGGTCCATGTTGGGCGCGGTCCAGGCGCCGTCGTCGCGGTGCGCCAGTTGGGTGGCGACCGTCCAGCCGCTGCCTTCGGGCACGGCGACCGTCAACGCGGCGGGGGTGTGCTCGAAGCCGTGCGCCCACACGAACGTGGCCGGCGGGTTGAGGTGCGCGTGCGTGGAGTCGATGGCGGCGTAGGTGCCGTCGGCGCGGTCGCCGAACAGGGTGTATTCGACGACGATGGTCCCCTTGTGCCCGGCCACGTTCCACTGGTAGGGCGAGGGGCGCGAGAGGTCCAAGGCGTGGCCATGGCCGTCGGAGGCCCTGAAGTTCGCGACGTTCTTGGCGAACTCGTGGAGCGCGTAGCGCCCCGGCGACGACCGGCTCATCACAACTTCGAGCACCGGCTGCGGAACACCAGAGAACGTGGCGCGGATTTCGGCCTCATGATGCGCGGCGTTGGGGAAGCGGATCTCGTAGCGAACGCCCTCCTGCGCCAGAAGCGGCCACGCCAGCAGCAACAAGAAACCTGGGGACAGACGGAACGTTTTCCGGTTTCCGGGCGAATCTCCGCGGCAAGGTCTTCGGCCGTGTGATTTGGTGCCATTACCGGGCCGCTCGCTCACGCTCGCGGTTCCGGACAGAACCGCGAGCGTGAGCGAGCGGCCCGTGGCAAAGGAACAGTCTCTCGCGGTCAAGGCACTAGGTGCTGCCTTATCAGCCCGTGCTTCCGGAAAACCTGGTGAACGTTCCGCCGTCTGTCCCCGGGTTTTCATTCGAACCCGACCCGCCCGATGGCGATGTCCGCCACGTAGAAGTTCTCGCCGCGGACGGCGAATCCGGCCATGCGGCGCAGCATGGCTAGTTGGCCGACGTGCGTCAGCGCATCGGCGATCGGTCCCTGGAAGAGCCGTTCCATGGACGGCGGGAGCGGCGCTTCCGCGACGCGCTGGTCGAACGCGGCCAGAGCGGCGAAAAAGCGCGCCACCTCCTGGTCCCAGGGCAGCGGCGCCGAGTCATGCCAAGCCTGGCATCCATTGGCGATCGACAGCGCCCAGTCGAACAGGTCGCCCATGTGGGCCAGGATCTCGACCGGCGTGCGCGACGTATCATCGGCGCGAAACGAGGCGAAGTCGGATGGCGCGCCGCCGAGCGCCTTGCCGGCGCGGTAGGCCAGCGTGGCCAGCGTGTGGCGGAGAAAAGGCGTCATGAGATCCTCCCGAAGTCGATGAAGCCGCGCCGCGGATCGGCTGCCAGCAGCGAGACGCGCAGGCGGTCGCCCACGTCCAGCCCCTGCTCGCCGCGCATTAGCCGGCCTTCCACCGGCGGATCGAGCACGCGCACGAAAACGCCCTTCGGCGTCACGCCGGTCACCACTGCCGAGAAGCTTTGGCCCACGCGGTCTTGCAGCGCCGCGGCGGCCAGGCGCTTGTTCATGTCGCGCTCCACTTTGCGCGCGGCGTCTTCCCGTTCCGTGCAGGCGCGGGCGATCGCGTCCAACTCCGCGTCGGAATACGGCGCCGAAGCGTGAATGCCCTTCAGCAGGCGCTGCGTCACCAGGTCGGCAAAGCGGCGATTGGGCGCGGTGGAGTGGGTGTAGTCGTGCGCGGCCAAGCCGAAATGGCCCTGTTCCTCGCCGCCCGGCCGCATGAGCACGTACTCGCCCGGCCCCATGAGTTTCAGCACGGAAAGCGAGACGTCGGGGTAGTGAACCGGGTCGGCGTCCTTGCGGCGCATGAGGAACGCGTTGAGCGCTCCGGCGTCGGGCTCGGGCGGCAATTTGTCGCCGTACTGCCCGGCCAGTTCCACGATGCGCGCCCAGCGCTCCGGCGCCTTGACCACGCGGCGGATGGAGGAAACGCCCGCACCACGCAGCGTGCGCGCCATCACCTCATTGGCGCCGATCATGAAATCCTCGATCAGGTGCGCGGCGCGGTTCGACTGGCGGGCCTCGACGCTCTTGACGTTGCCGTCGGCGATCACCACCTGGCTCTCCTGCCGGTCGAACGTCAGCGCGCCCAGCCGGTGCCGCGCCTCGCGCATGGCCACGGCGGCTTCGTCCTGGAGCTTGATCTGGTCCGCGAGACCGGCCATCGCCGCCACCTTGGGCGGTACCGCGGCCGTGCCCTCCAGCCACGCGCCCACCGCGCTATAGGTGAGCTGAGCGCGGTTGCGCACCAGCGCCCGGTAGACGCTCTCGGAGGCGATGGAGCCATCGGCCGCCACCAGCATCTCGATCACCACAGCGGCGCGGTCCTGCCCCTCGTTGAGCGACGTGATACCGGTCGACAGCCTCTCTGGCAGCATGGGAAACGTGCAAATGCCGGTGTAGACCGTGGTGGTTTCGCGCTGCGCGTGGATGTCGATGGGCGTTCCCTTGGCGGCCACGGAATCGACGTCGGCGACGCCCACCAGCACGCGGATGCCGCCGGCAGTGCGCTCCGCCCACTCGATCTGGTCGAGATCGCGCGAGTCGTCGTTGTCGATGGACGACCAGGCGAGCGCGGTGAGATCGCGCAATCCCGCGGCCGGGCGTGCATCGAGAGTCTCCAGTTGGCGCTGGACTTCGGGCGGGAAGTCGGGTTCGAACCCGCGGTCGATCATTTCCTGGCGCGCCGCAGCGGCCAGGTTGAACTCATCGTGAGGCATAAACTTTGAGCGTACCACCGGAGACGCCGCCGGCTATGGCCGCGCCAGCTTCCACGCCAGCAGCAGCCATGCCAGGATGAACGCCGCGCCGCCGATAGGCGTGATCGCGCCGAGCATGCGGACTCCGCTCCACGCCAGGACGTAGAGGCTGCCCGAGAAGATCAGGATGCCCGCCAGCAGCAGCCAGCACACCCACTCCGCGCCGGACTTCGACATGGCGCCGGCTCTCGGAATCAGCGAAACGATCAGCATGCCCAACGCATGCACGAAGTGGTAGAAGACGGCCTTCTCCCAGACTCCCATGCGATACTCGTCGAAACGGTCCCTGAGGCCATGGGCTCCAAACGCGCCCAGGCCGACGGCTAGTGCGAGAAGAACGGCTGCGATTGCGCTCCAGTTCATCGGACTTCTCTCATTGCGCCCCAGGATAACAGAGGCGCTGGCGACTCTCCGGGCAGCTAGGTCTTCGAACGTGTGATTTGGCGCCATTACCGGGCCGCTCGCTCACGCTCGCGGTTCCGGACAGAACCGCGAGCGTGAGCGAGCGGCCCGTGGCAAAGGAACAGTTTCTCGCGGTCAAGGCACTAGCCCGTCCCGCTCCTCCCCGTGGGCTCCCTAAGCTGAAACCCGTAGATCGCAAGCAGACCATCGGCGAGGGGTTCACCGTGGGAGATCGAGCGGCTCATGCAGTGGGAACCGGGAATGCAGTGGCTGGGTGGGTTGGAAGGGGTCAACCGCCGCACATCGCAAGCCAGCGGCTCGGCCAGTCTGACAACGGTGTCGCTGGCGAACATCAGCACGCGCGCCCTGACCGGCGTTGACCACATATGCGGCATCGAAGGCGTGTGGTATCCGCCGCTTTGGAGCAGTCCGTTCAAGCGCAGCGCATACCTGGGAATGTCCCGGATCACGGCCGAATAGGAACGAATGGAATGAGAGCCCGGCCTATCGAGCGTGTTCGCCGGAAGAAGGACGCAGAGAGAAGTGGCCTCTCCAGGCTTTGAGCGGAATCCTGACTGCCGTGGTCAAGATGACGATTGGCCAACATACGAGAACCGCAGTCAGGCCGGCTAACGTGGCTATGGCAACGTCAACCGAAGCACGAAAGCCACTAGACAGCGAAGCGATCTGAGGTTCCATAGACTACTGAACGCTCCCAGTCCGAAAAAGTTGCGGCGCCTGGGCTGGATCGGCGCCGTTCCCGCGCATTGCGCGGCCGGAGTAAGTGATCTTCCGTACAGCAACGCACCAGCCCTACAGGTTATCCCCCAGACATCCGATACTCTTGCAGTGCCCGGAGAGAATGTCCATCCCGAAGCCCAGTTCACCGGCCGCCAGCGCCGGCGCCTGAATCACGCACGCGAGAACGGCTACCTCAACGCCGCCTGCCGTGATCGCCAGGAACTGCTTGCCGCCTACGCCCGATGGTGCTGGCGCCTGCGCATCCCCGTGGTCTGGAGCGAGCGTTGCTCGCCCCGCTCCCGATATGGCCACGTCCACCTGGACCTGTTCACCACCCCATACCGTCTCACTGCCGACTGCCAGGCCGACATGCAGTCCCTCACGCCGCACGTTACCACTTCGCCGCACGACGCGCATTGGGAACGGATTCCCCTGCGAGACCTCGACCGCATCGCCGCCGCCATCTTCCGTGCCTCCGTCCGCGCCGATAACCATCAGCCGAATCGCGCCCAGCCGCCGGTCCGCCTACCGGCGGCGAAGGTCCTATGCTTCGACCAGCCCCGCGCCGCGTCTGGATGAGGCCAAGCAACGTCGCAACAGGGAGTTTCTCGCAATGGTCGTGCCGGACAACGATACTCTTGAACCACGGGCCATCACGAAGCCGTTTGCACGCGCATGCCGAACGTCGTCGCCTCTTCGAGTTGCGCGAGCTGGGACTGCAGGCGGGCGCGGTCCGAGCCACTGACCGCGGGCAGCAGACGGCCGATCTCCGAACAAAGCCGTGTCAACTCCTCGTAAGCTCCGCCTGCTCCACAATCCGGATGCCAAGCCAACGCGAATCCACGCTCTAACCGGCTGGTGATCAACGCGGTTAGCTGGCGGTCCGTAAGGGCGCGCAACTCGGCAAATCTTCTGTTCTCCGAAGTCTGGGGTCTCATCATAAAGAATCCCTACTATTTACTTAGACGTTGGAACCCAGGCTTTTGGGCCAAAAATCCGGGGGATTCTTGCGAATCCTTTGGGTTCAGCTTGCTACGGACGTTCCATTTCGCACATTCCGCGGCAGCAGGGCGCCCAACTATCCCGCGGCGGAGCGCACACGGGCCGCCACGCCATCACCGCGAATTGCTCCAACACTTCCAGCGGGACCTCGGCCGCCCCGAGTGGCGCAGCAGCGTCACGGTCCACGGCCTCGGTGAAGAACCTGAAATCTTCCCGGATCGGGCCGCTGTCCAACTGGG
>Ga0182027_10011560_pt1 | contig 12469 bp, 18 predicted proteins | sample 712E1DmetaG_FD_121300 | JGI IMG/M metagenome (GOLD analysis project Ga0182027, IMG submission 121300) | Permafrost microbial communities from Stordalen Mire, Sweden - 712E1D metaG (Illumina Assembly) | ecosystem: Environmental > Terrestrial > Soil > Wetlands > Permafrost | place: Sweden...
AAAACTTATCACCTGACATTGTTGACCTTGTTCTATCAACAAGAGACAAACAGAAAATAAAAGCCAAAGCAACTACAATGAATAAACAACGAACCGCTAACTTTGTGCTGCTCCCAGCGGGGGGAAAGCGGAAGATTGCAAGTGAAGAACAATAAATAAAATTAATAACGGGTGAGACTGATGAACCAATTAAAACCCCGCCGTCAGCAGCACCTGTTCGTTAGCAAGCATTCCCCATTTTCCGGAAGAACGGAAATAATTTCTCCTGCTAACGGGACAAAAATGGAGAGGTAGTTTGTGAGAAATATGATTTGATTATCAGAACATTAAAAAAACGTTAGTCAGAATTAAAACTTACCTTTCGACAAATATATTTATAAAAAGATTTGTTTGACTGTAACTTTTAAGTTACCTTTGCAAAAATCAAAATTGTATGGAAAGAATCCGAACAATTATTTCTTACAAGAATCACTTTGAGGACTTTCTTGCTTCGCAGCCTGTGAAAGTGCAAAACAAAATTTATAAGATTCTTGAATTAGTAGAATACCAGCAGCATATTCCGACAAAGTTTATCAAACACATTGAAGGAACTGATGGACTCTACGAGACAAGATTTTCATTAGGAAATAATATTTGGAGAGTGTTCTGTTTTTTTGACCAAGGATATCTTGTAATCCTATTGAACGGCTTTCAGAAAAAGACTCAAAAGACACCTCATACAGAAATTGCAAAAGCCGAACGGCTAAGACTAGAATATTTTAACGAGAAAAGGAGAAAGTAAAATGAAAAAAACAAAATCAAATATCAAGACTTGGTCGCAAATCAAAGACGAGCAATTTGGTAAAAAAGGAACATCCAGACGCAATGAGCTTGACAGAGAATTTGAAACTTTCAAGATTGGCATTCTACTCAGACAGGCAAGGGAATCAAAGCACCTGACTCAGGAAGAGCTTGCAAAGGTAATTGACAAAAAGCGGACTTACATTTCCCGTGTGGAGAATGATGGGAGTAATATCACTTTACGTACTTTATATGATATTGTTGAGAAAGGTCTTGGCGGGAAAGTAACTATTGGAATAAAAATTTAATGAAACGCTAACTTTGTGCTGCTGCCAGCGTGTGTTTGTACTTCGGGACAGTTGCGTGACATCTCAGCGAGTCGCGTCCTCCGGACACAGACTCGGTCGAAGTCACGCCAGCCAGCAGCACCGATTCGTTAGCCATAATTGTAAAAATAAATTAGAAATTCCTTGTTTCCTTATAGGGAAATATCTATCTTTGTAAAAAAATTGAGTGATGGATTATAAATTTACTGTTGAATTTCTTGAGGACGCTAGAGAGTTCATTGATAAACTTCCTCAAAAAGACAGAGAAAAAATTCTGTATAACATATGGAAGTCGAGAGCTGTTAATGACCATGAATTATTCAAAAAGTTGACTAACACAATTTGGGAATTCAGGACTTTATACAATGGCAAACATTACAGGTTATTCGCTTTTTGGACTAAAAGAAATGGATTAGAAACACTTGTAATTTGTACTCATGGTATTATTAAAAAAACCAGCAAGACTCCGGATAAAGAAATTGAGAAAGCAGATAAATTAAGAAATGACTATTTAAAAAACATGTGATATGAAAGCAAAGAAGAACGGACAGAAGACTTATACTCTTGAGGAGTTGACCGATAAATATATTGGTAAAAAGGGAACTCATAAGCGTGAAAAATTCGAATATGAATTAAAAGCTGATATTATCGGTGACATAATTAAACAAACTCGCCTGGAAAAAAATCTAACTCAAGAACAGCTTGGAGACTTGATCGGAGTCCAAAAAGCTCAAATCTCCAAAATAGAAAACAATACTAAAGACGTTAGATTCTCGACTATTTTAAGAGTTTTTGAGGCGTTGAAAGCAAAAGTCAATTTATCAATTGTATTTGAAAACCATCGTAAATTTAAAGTTGCTTAAGACAACAACAGTGGCTAACTTTGTGCTGCTCCCGGCGGGGGAAAGCGGAAGATTGCAAGTGAAGAACAATAAATAAAATTAATAACGGGTGAGACTGATGTACCAATTAAAACCCCGCCGTCAGCAGCACCGGTTCGTTATAAGCAATTTTAATATTTAATCATACTGCAATGGAAACTAACATCGTCATTTCAAACTTTTGGAGAAGGATATTGGCATTATTAATAGATTTTGTAATCCTTGGAATAATTGGTTTTATTATTGGAATGATTTTTCAGGACTTTTTTTCAAATATGGGAATCTATGGACCTCTGTTCGGAATGGCAATTGTAATTTTTTACCAGACAATTTTTAATTCAAAAGTTGTCAATGGTCAAACTTTTGGTAAAATGATATTAAATATACAGGTTGTAGATATTAATGGGAATACACTTAATATTGATTTATCAATATTAAGAGCATTAATCTTATCAGTTCCATATTTTACAATTAATATATCAATCCCATACATTTCGGACATTTCAATTCTCTCTATCATTAAATCAATTATATTATTTTCAATGGTTCTAGGGGTTATTGTTATATATATATTTAATAACAAAACCCGCCAATCATTACATGATTTATTAATAGGCTCATACGTTGTATCAACTGAAAGAAACGAAGAATTAAAGCCCATACCGGCAGTAAATAAAGCTTCATTTTACATACTAGGTAGTTTAATAATATTAGTAATTGGATTTAATATTTTTTTCTTGACTCAAAAATCAGAACTTGGAAATTTAAATATAGTTAACAATAAAATTGAACAGATAAATGGTGTAATTCAATCTGGGGTAAATAAAAAAACAAATGTTTTTTACGGTGAAAAGAAAACGGTAACAAAAATTTATCAAGCTAATATTCGAGTTAGTAATTTACCTGACGGCAATATTGAAAATTCAAAAATAGTACAAGACGTCGTAAAAATTATTTTACGTAACGAGAGCGATATTGACAATTATGACATCCTTTATGTTTCTTTAACAAAAGGATTTGATATTGGAATTGCCCGCTATTCTAGTTCAACCAATATAAGTAAAACACCAAGTGAATGGAGAAAAATTTTGAATATTTAAAACTGCTTATAACTTGTGTCTGCTTCAATGCCGCGAGAAGAACGGAATTGAAATTTTTGTTTAACTTTGAAATATAATAGCGGGGTGACAGTGTGGAATGCGTATGTTTATTCAAACAAGCGCTGCAATAAAATTAATTTCACAATACTTTAAATCATAAATATAATGGGACTAATTAAAGAACCAAAAGACGTTGACTTTACTGTTAAATCTGAACCGTGGACGGAAGAGGAGCTTGCTGATTTTAGAAAGTTGATGGAAGAAATCAAAGGAAAAAAAAATACACATCGACTTCTTTTGAGAAAATCTAAACGGAAAAGACAGGTAGCTTAACTCTATCAGATTAATTCGCACGAAAGCATAACTTTGTGCTGCTGTCAGCGTGTGGCTATACTTATAGAAAGTTGCGTGACATCTCAGCGAGTCGCGTCCTCCGGACACAGACTCGGTCGAAGTCACGCCAGCCAGCAGCACCGGTTCGTTATGCACTAGGCATTAGCGTTTACTTCAGCAAATACTATCTCATTTCGCCGGCAGGCTCATTCGACAATTATATACCGAAATGGTGATTAGGAAAAGCCCTTCGCCCCTGCTACCTCGATGGTTCTGCTTACTCACCATAGGCTTACTAAGCATGACAACCCATTATAACACGTGCAGGGTATAAATGTAGAATATTAAATTCTAAATGAACAAGTGAAAATTTTTTAAAAAGGTATAGCATATTTAAGTTTTGTGCAAATTTCTTAAATAATAAACCCCTTTATTAAAGTTATTTATTGTTTCAAAAAGCCATTTTATTTTCAAAATGATAGTTCCGGAATTTCATCATGAGATTATACCGAAAATTATCAATGAAAAATCACAAAATACGAACGTAAAAGATCGTTAACGAACGTTAATGGACAAAAACGTACGTAAACGAACGCTTATCATATAAAAACATGAATTTCAGCATGTTACAACATCAACGTAAACATACAAAAACGTACGTTAACGTACGTTTTATGAGAGAAAAAAAATATTCATCTTTAATCGAAAAACTTTTTCCTTACGATAGAAATCTATTATCAATAAAATGATAAAAGAATATCCCAGTATAAATAATTATTTATACATTAAGATAAAAGGATGTTGTGGAGATCACCACTCAATATAAATTAAAGAGAATAGAATTACCATCCCCTGAATGAAATGGTAATAAAGAGGTGAGAAGAAATAATCCGGGATCAAATGTATCAGCTACTTTTTTTATCTTTCCTCTTAAAATGATTTGAAATCTTACCTGTAATAGCAATTGCTCCTACTACAGCAAAGCCAACTACCACAATGGCAATAATAACCTGATAATCCTTAGAACCAAATGGCATCTTGGGTTTGGGTACCCTGTTAAGAGGTGTACCGAAATACTTCTGAACATCTTGAATATTCATAATGAAAATTTTTATATTAATTAATAAAAGAATTTAATATTTATTATGTCTTTTTATAATCCTTAGAATCTGGTTTTCGCCTCTTTGACATCATCTGCACAGTAGTTTTGATGCCATAAGCTGCACATATTAGTAATAATCCTATTGCAACATAAAGAGCATTTTTCTGATTCTTCCCACGCCAGGGATTGACCGGATGGGGTTTCCCAAACAGTCTTTGCACTTTTTTATAGTCCATGATTTTTGTTTTTATAAATTAATATTGAATTATAGTCCATGTAATACAGTTCATAAGAACCAAACTGAAGGAAATGGGCATTATACTTTTCCTCTATGTTATATAGTTTTACCCTGGCCAAGCATGCACTAGGGTCAAGCCCGGCCTTGATCAGATCATCCAGCTTGAACAAGGTACCAATCACAGGATCGATGGTTAATCCATCCAGCATCAAAAGACTTACATCGTACTTTTTTTGCCCGTCGGGAATAGTGGTAGTACAAACTATGCCTTGCTTTTCTGAATCCTGTAGCATTATTACATTACCATTTTCAGCATCTTTTTCATATTCATTTATGTATTTTCTATTCCTGTTATACCAATTATCATAACATTTTTTACTACAAAAATCACGTCCCCTATTGTGTACCCAATGTTGTTTTCTACATTCCGGATTAGGGCAAACCCTTAAACGATTTTTTAGTGGATCCTGAACTTCTTCCAGAAGCTCCAGCCCTGATTTGTAATTTTTTTTCTTCATGATTTATAGATTAAATATTTATAAAAATTATTAAATCGGTTTATAACCAAAATAATTATCTCCCCCTTTTATATTTCAGGTTCTTTACTTCCTTGATGGCTTTTAATACTTCATCCCGTTTAAATCGCTTGTGATCTGCAATAGTATAGGATTGTATTTTCCCATCCTTGGTCCAGTTATCCAGAGTTACCAGAGAAATGCCCAGGAAATTTGCAGTCTGTTTTCTGGTAAGAAGTAACGGAAGATCCTTCCCTAATGAGGATTCATTTTGTTTGAATTCCTTTAAGGATTCCAGGATCCATCCCATAACAAGTAATTTAAACTCATCAAGGGGTACTGATAAAAGAATTTGTTTTTCCATATTGTATTTCGTTAAATAAAATACAAAGGAAAGTCAAATTGGACCCTAAAGCCTATCCGCATAGTGTCCGGACAGTTCTTTTTATAAAAGTAAGTTACCTAAATTTATGTCAAATCTTTCAGGGCAGGAATATTGAATTTTTGCCTTTTAGTATCAGACAGGATGCTATTTCTAAATTGTTTGATAAAATATTCCTCGCTTTCTGTTTGGATTTCAAAATACTTCCAACATAATTTTGCACGTCCAGTTATATTTACTTCACCATTATATAGTGGCGGTTCAATAAAATTTTGCTTCACAAACTCCCCAAATAAAAATCCCAAAATTGCCGGAGAACAATTCCATTTGATCTTTTCAAGCTCATGTTCTGTTTTCTTCATTGTTATCCAATCTATAATAGAAATATCCCCAGTGATATCATATTTTTCAAGTTTTACTGTACATCTTTTCAAAAAATCAACATATATGAGACGCACTCTTTCTGTAATATAAAATTGTTCCTGGTCATCAGGCGACAGTGTAAATTCACTGGTTTTCGGACCTGGAATTGTAATCACTTTTGGCATCCCCTCACTGTTATGTATATTTACAGTATGCGTATTGATCTCATTGTGGATATATTCAATCACCGCATCGACTGGTCTTGTTTCATCCGGACACATCTCCAATATATTTTTCAGACATACATCTCTTAGTTTTTCAAATGTTATTGTTCGCTCATCCGGGCTATTCTTGATCTCCCATACATCATGTAATTCAACTTGCTCATTATTTTGGGGCAATACAGAAATCACAGTCAGGTCATCATCGCATATATACTGGTCTATATTGGCATCAATGTTTTCTTTCCAGTATACAAGTTTTTCCGGATAGGATAAACGATCAAAATCGGATTTTATATCTCTTATCGCATCATTTCGTTTATTCCAGACAGCATCTCCAAAAAAAATATTTTCCGTATCAGAAAAATCAATGAACACTGATGATTGCCTTAATTCAACAAAAATATCTATACTATCAAGAATAAATTTATATCGCTTGTCAGGTGGTATTTCCTGAAAAATAGCATCAAATTCCTGTAGGGTTTTTTCATCCTGTCCTTTTTTTCTTTTTTTGAACAGATCTGTTACTAGTGTTTTTATATTATTTTCCATGGTTATAAAATTAAATTACGTTTTTAAACTATTTGTCTGAATAAGGGATGCTGTAATAATTTTTTTGCATTATCCTCCGCAGAAATTTTGATATACCTCAGAAAAGCCTTCTCCGTGCGATGTCCGGTGATCTTCATAATGGAAATCGCTGGAATATCTGCCATGTACATATTGGTTGCAAAACTTCTTCGGGCCGTGTGACAGGTAATCAGATCATACTTCTTAAAAGTTTTCTTTCTTCTCAGACCCCCTTTTGTTATTACCAGTTCGACAGGTTCGTCAATCTCAGCCTTCTCCCCTATCTCCTTTAAATGCTCATTCATTTTCTGATTGGAAAGCACCGGGGGAAGTGAATTCTTATATTTCTTCAGTATCCGGTTGATCGTATCATGTATCGGAATGGCGACTGGTTCACTGTTTTTTACAGTTTTTATTTTTATCAGGTTCCCCATATCCGTCTTGACAATGTTATCCATGGAAAGTTCTGCGAGGTCCGAAAACCGCAGGCCGGTCCAGCAATCCACAATGAACAGATCCCTGACTTTTTCCAGTGTAGGTTCTTTTGACAAGTCAAGTTTATATATTTTTCCCAGTTCTCCGGTGTTCAGATAAATGCTGTCAGAATCCTCGCTGGTCACCTTAAATCTTTTATTTCTGTAAAACGTATTGTGGTGCAAACCCCGGTCTTCAGCATTGCTCATAAATGTCTTGATGGTCTTGATATATTTTCCGATAGTATTAAGTGCATACCCTTCATCTTTTTTTTCCTCTTCTCCATCTTTGACTTTTTTTGGCACCGGTCTTTTTTTATTTTGCAAATATTTAACAAAGCTGTCATAGAAGGCAAGATCAATATCTTCAAAATTTATTTTTTTGTTCATCTTCTTCTTGTATTCTTTCAGATGCATTTGAGTAGTCTTGTAGACAACCAGCGTTGATCCCCTTCTGTTGGTGGTTTTAATAAATTCATCAATAAAGGAAAACAAATCCATTCCCGGGGCATGCGGAGTCATTTGATTATTTCCTTGAGACGATGTCTTTTGAAATGCCAGTAATCTGGGGGTTTTCAGAAACTCCTTATCAAATTCCGATTTAATAAAATCAAAAGATGGTTCGATTTTCTGTTGTTTTAAATAGCCATTCAATGTATCCGCTTTATCCCTGTATCGGCCAAGTTGAGAGTTTATCCCGGATAATTGCTTTCTGATTTCCTTGTTATTTTCCGTGTCATATATCAGTCTTTTCTGATCTTCTTCAGATTTATAATATTTTTTCCACCACTTTGGAAGGACCTTTTCACCGGTATAATATTTGATTCTTTCGTAGCGATAACGAATGATCAGTATTATCGGGGTTTCCCGAGGAGATGATTTTTCTTTCAATACAAAAGAGTAGGTAAATTCTGTCATGAATGCTTAGTTAAACGGGTGAAAGCACAAATATAATCATTTTTTAAAAGTGGGGGACGAATTAGGGGACGAATTTTGTATATTTTTTGCCTATTAATAAAAAAAAGAAAAGTATAATATATGCGCCATTAGGCCAATACAGACGATGCTTTCCGCAAGGTTTGGTAAAATATCAAGGGGTCCCGTCCGGACCGCTAAAATCGGAAACCTCTGCAAATAATTTATTTGCAGAGGTTTTGTTTTTTATTGACTTTTGAATTTTCCTTGAATGCGGCTCAGGGTGTTTCCTTATTAAAACCACCAGTGAAAAAGTAAGTTTAGTATGAGAATTGTGATACAGAAATAAATAATTCAATCACTATTTTTGGCACAGGATTTGTTAAATTTTGTTAAGTTTAGAAATTTTATGTGATTTTTTATAAAAATTTGTAGTATATTTGTGGCTTATTTACAAAAACAGATTTAATTTATTCACTTTTATTATTTAATGGATATGAAAAAAGCTTTATTAACTTTAGGACTTACTGCCTTTGTATTTTTTGCAGTAAATGCGCAGATAAAACCGGTTTCACCATCGCAAGCTAACCCTAATGCACCCAATCTTACGTTTGAGAAAACTATTCATGATTATGGGACAATCGCAAATGGCGCAGACGGGGCTTGTGAATTTAAATTTAAAAATACAGGAAAAGAACCATTAATCATTTCGAACTGTCAAGCATCATGTGGTTGTACTGTTCCTGTTTGCCCAAAAGAGCCTATTCTTCCTGGCAAGTCTGGTACAATTAAAGTGACTTATGCTACAACCAGAACTGGGAAAATAAACAAAAATGTCACAGTTACTTCTAATGCAAAAAACTCACCAATCACACTTACTATTACCGGTGAAGTGTTAGCTCCATCTAAAGAAGCTACTCCTGATAAAACAATCAATAATGGCGCAACTCCTGTTAATCCACAAAACCACTAAATAATTTTAATATGAAAAAATCTTTATTAACATTAGGCATCTTGGCATTTGCTTCTTTTTCAGTGTTTGCTCAGACAAAAACTACTACTACAACACCAATTTCACCTGTTAAAGTAGAAACTCCACAGAATAACAATCCAAATGCCCCTGTAATGACGTTTGAAAAAACTGTGTATGATTACGGAACCATTGCTAATGGTGCAGATCCAAATTATGAATTTAAATTCAAGAATACAGGAAAAGAACCACTAGTTTTAATACATTGTCAGGGTACATGAGGCTGCACCATATCGGTATGCCCGAATGAGCCAATCCTACCTGGAAAAACTGGTATTATCAAAGGAACTTATGCTACTACCCGTACAGGAAAATTTACTAAAACAATTAATTTGACATCTAATGCCAAAACTCCGACTACTCAAATAACAATTACCGGCGAAGTACTTGCACCAGTTAATGCTGTTACTCCGGACAAGCCTGTTAATAATGGCTCAACACCGGTAAACAATCCAGGTCATTAGTTTAAAATTATTAATAATGAAAAAAATTTTCATTATTGGGTTATTTACTTTTTTTATTTTTCCCGGAATAAAAGCGCAGGTTACAGGCACTCCTTATCCCGATGAAAATAATGCACCGGAAATGAAAATGGATCAAATCGTACATGATTATGGTACTATTGAAAAGAATGCAGATGGAACCTGTGAATTTAAATTTACTAATACAGGTAAAACACCATTAATCATTTCTAAATGTCAGGCATCATGCAATTGTACGGTACCTACGTGTCCTTCTGAACCGATATTACCTGGCAAAACTGGCGTTATCAAAGTTTCTTACGGAACGAGCCGTGTTGGAATTATCAGTAAACAAATCACTGTTTATTCCAATGCAAAGGATTCTCCCGTGGTTCTGAATATTAAAGGGAATGTGATTGAAAAATAAGTTATGCTCAATAAATAGGAGGTAATTCCTGTTATTAATTCATTTGTATTTCATTTAAAACCTATAACTTTGTCCCGGTTAAATTGACCGGGACTTTTAATTTTATTTATATGCCACAAATTTCTATAAGAGGCACAGAGATGCCTCCATCACCAATTCGTAAACTTGTTCCTTATGCAGAGGAAGCAAAAAAAAGAGGAGTAAAAGTTTATCATTTAAATATCGGACAACCTGATATTGAAACTCCGGAAAATGTAATAAAAAAAATCAGGGAAACGGATATCAAAGTTTTAGAATACAGCCATTCAGCAGGGATTTTATCTTACAGAAAAAAACTTGTTGAATATTATCATTCCTGCGGAATAGATGTTTCCACTGATGAAATCATTGTAACAACAGGTGGTTCAGAGGCTATATTATTTGCCATGCAGGTTTGTCTGAATCCCGACGATGAAGTAATCATTCCCGAACCATTTTATGCAAACTACAATGGTTTTGCCTGTAGTACAGGTGTGACCATCAAGCCAATTTTTTCAATTATAGATAATGGATTTGCTTTACCACCTATTGTTGAATTTGAAAAGGTCATTACTAATAAGACCAAAGCTATCATGATCTGCAATCCGAATAATCCTACCGGATATTTATATTCGAAAGAAGAGCTTGAGTCATTAAAAGAAATCGTAAAAAAATATGATTTGTTTTTATTTGCTGATGAGGTTTACAGAGAGTTTTGCTATGATGGAAAAAAACATTTTTCCGTGATGAATCTTGAAGGAATTCAGCAAAATGTAGTATTGCTTGATTCGGTATCAAAAAGATATAGTGCATGTGGAGCAAGAATTGGAACATTCATTTCAAAGAATTGTACCGTGATGAGTACCGCTATGAAATATGCACAGGCAAGGCTGAGTCCGCCTACTTTCGGGCAGATTGCAGCAGAAGAAGCAATAAATACGCCTGCATCTTATTTTACAAAAGTGCTTGAAGAATATACCAAAAGAAGAAATATCGTTGTGGAATCAATCAACAAAATGGAGGGTTGTTTTTGCCCAAACCCAAGTGGTGCATTCTATGCTGTAGCCAGGTTACCGATTGATAATGCAGATAAATTTTGTCAATGGTTACTGGAAGATTTTAATTTTAATAATGAAACAGTGATGCTGGCGCCTGCTACTGGTTTCTACTCTACGAAAGGAGTTGGATTGAATGAAATTCGCATAAGCTATGTACTGAATGTTCCTTCTCTGATCAGCGCTATGAAATGTTTGGAAGAATCATTAAAAGTATATCCTGGCAGAAAAAAATAGGCTACACATTAATAAATAAGCGCGGGGCGGGCTAAAAAGCCCGCCCCGCGCTTATTTATATCAATCACCAAAATTATTTCTTCTTAGTCTTTGCTGGTTCTTTTATTTTAAAAGCCTTCCAAATTTTCGGGAAAATTACCCAATGGTCATTTACAAAAATTAATCCATCGTAACGAATTCCCTTTTCTTCACCCTTCTTCACAAACCTGAACATATAAATAGTTATCCCTGGTTTAAGCATGGGTGCTAAATCGTGATATCCACCTGGAAATTTTTCGAGATCTCCTTTCCACTCTTTTTCTTTCATTTGATCTGTAGTAGCAGAATATATAAGATAATCATCTTGTTCTGCTTTTGGAGCAATGGGCTTATCTTCCTTTTCCATTTTCTGTACGAAATCCTGCATATAAGTAAATACTTTTTGAGCATCTTCTTCTTTTGCAAGATATGCTTTGCAATCATCCAAATTCGGAACCAGTTTTTTTGTCAGAGCCATGCAATCTGCATCTTTTTTCATAAATCCAGTTACAATAATTTTGGCACTTGCTAAATCTCCCTTTACTGTAGTTTTTTTTGCAGTGGTATCGATTTTTGTCGTGTCCTTTTTATCCTTTTTCTTGTCGCCACCACCGCATGATATAAAAGCAAATGCAAAAAGCCCTGTAACAATAAGGCTTAAGAAAGATAACTTTAAAGTTGTTTTTTTCATAGAAGTCCTCCGAATTTTTGTGATTAATAATTTTTGTCAGATACAAAATTACATCTAATGAAAATGCATTTTCGGCTTCAGTCTTTTTTTTCTCAACAACTTATAAACATGTTTTTCATTCTTTCGCTCACATAAACAGATTAATCCTTCAGGTAAAAAATAAATTGTAATTTTGAATCCGGTATGGTTAGACAAATCAAATATTTTAGTTTGTTTCTTTTATTTATTACTGGGGGCGTTGTTTGTTTCGCATCAGCGTCTACAAAGGATACCATAAAGGTTAAAAGGGATTCATTGAATGTTCGTTATTTTTACGAAAGCACTTTTGACAGC
>Ga0182027_10011561_pt1 | contig 12469 bp, 5 predicted proteins | sample 712E1DmetaG_FD_121300 | JGI IMG/M metagenome (GOLD analysis project Ga0182027, IMG submission 121300) | Permafrost microbial communities from Stordalen Mire, Sweden - 712E1D metaG (Illumina Assembly) | ecosystem: Environmental > Terrestrial > Soil > Wetlands > Permafrost | place: Sweden...
ACGGCGGCCGTGTTGTCGATCGTGCCGGAATCCACGACGAGCGCGGTGATCTGGAGGGTCACGGTGTCGCCGTAGGCAAGGTCGCCGATCGTCCACTCGTGAGTGTCCGGGTCGTAGGTGCCCCGGCTCGACACTGCCGAATCGAAGGTCAGGCTATCCGGCAGAACATCCTGGATGACCAGCTGCGTCGCGTCGTCGGGTCCGTTGTTGGTCGCCGTGATGGTGAAATTGACCTTGGTCCGGACGGTGGGCGCATCGTTGTCGGCCACCTTGGTCACGGCGATGTCCACGACTCGGGTCGAAAGCGACGCGGAGGCGTGGTTGTTGTCCGTGTTGGGGTCGTACTGGTCGGCGGTGACCGTCGCGGTGTTCGTGAAGTCGAGACTGTCGACGGTCACGGTGACGTGGAGGGTCAGCGTGGCGCTCTCCCCTTTGGCCAGCGTTCCTACGGCCCAGGTTCCGCCCAGGCCGTCGAAGATGCCCTGGGTCGCGCTCGAGTCTTTGCTCGCGTAGACGAGCCCGTCCGGGAGCGGATCGGAGACGGCAACGTTCGTCGCCGTGTCGGGGCCGGTATTCGTGACGGTGATCGTGAAGTAGTCGTCGTCGGTCACGCTCGGCCGCGGATCGTGAACCGTCTTGGAGATGGCCAGGTCCGCCTGGGGCGGCGTCACCGTGGCGCTGTCCGAGTCGTTGGTCGGGTCGCTGTCCACCTCGTCGACATGCAGGACGGAGGCGGTGTTCGTCATGGGCGATGTGCCCACGACCTTCGCCCAAACAGAAAGAGTCGGCGAATCCGAGAGGCCGACGTCCCCCACCGTCCAGGTCCCGCTCGAATCGTCGTAGCTGCCCCGGGTCGCGCTCGCGTGGTCGAACGTGAGGCCGTCCGGAAGTATGTCGGAGACGGTGACGCCGGTGGCCGAGTCGGGCCCGTTGTCGGTAACGACGACCGTGAACTTGACGGTGGTCCCGACGTTGGGATTCTCGTTGTCTACGGACTTGTCCACGACCAGGTCCACCAGCTGCGAGGTGGTCGCGCTGGCGGTGTTGTTGTCGAGCTTGTCGTCGTACTGGTCGCCGGAGATCGTGGCGGTGTTCTCGATGTCATCGATGCTGTCGACTCTCGCCACCAGGGTTAGCGTCGCCGACGCGCCTTTGGCGAGTGAGCCGATCGCCCAGGTGTGCGTATCGGCGTGGTAGATGCCTGCGGTCGCGCTCGAGAGCGAAGGCACGTAGGCCAGGCCGTCCGGCAACTCGTCGATCACCTTCGCGCCTGTCGCATCGGTGGTGGCGCTGTGGTTGGTGGCCGTGATCGTGTAAGTCACGTTATCGCCGACGTTGGGATGATCGGGGCTCGGGGTCTTCGTCACGCCCAGGTCGACGATCTTGGGAGTGACCGTGCTCGTGGCGTAGTCGTCCTCGCCCGGGCCGTTGCCCGGCGTCGAGTCCTTGTCGCGCTGGTCGCAGTGAGTGACCTCGGCCACGTTCGTGGCCGGATCGATCGAGGTGACTCTGGCCCGCAGCGTCATGCTCTGGCTGCCACCCGAGTCCACGGAGCCGACCGTCCACACTCCCGTCCCGGAGTCGTACGAGCCGCCGGCGTTCGGTGTGGCGCCGACGAAGACCAGGGAAGCGGGCAGCGTGTCGGTGACCTTGACGCCTGTGGCCTGGGCCGGCCCGGCGTTGCCGACGGTGATCGTGAATTCGACCACCTGGTTCGCATTGGGCGTGGCGTCGTCGACGCCCTTGGTCAGGGACAGGTCGACCAGATCGATCACATCTACGTCCGTTGCCGTGTTGTTGTCCGGCGTGGGATCGGTGTACGGGCCGCCAACATCGTCGACGCGTGCCGTGTTGGAGATCTCGGTCAGGAGCGGCGTGATCGGATCCACTACCGTGACCGCGAAGTCGACGCTGCCGTGGGCCCCGCCGGCCACGCTGCCTATCGTCCGGGTACAGGTGTGACCCTGCCCGTTGCCGCCCGCACATGTCCAGCCCGCACCGGTATAGGTCGTCCCTGTCGGAACCGTCTCGGTGAGCACCACGTTGGCCGCGGTCTCGTTGCCGATGTTCTCGTAGCCCAGGGCGTATGTAAGCGTGGCACCGGCCGTGGCCGTTCCCGTGCCGTCATCCTTGGTCAGCGTCATGTCGACGCCGCTGACGGTGACGGTGGCCGACGCCGGAGGCGTCTTGTAGCTGTTGAGCGCCCCGCCCGGATCGGCCGTATCGCCGGTCCGCTCATAGTCGCTGTCGCCGGACAGCGAAGTCCAGGTCGCATCCACGACGTTGGTCAGCGGCGTCTTCAGCTCGATGCTGCCGGCGCCGGGGACCGTGGCCTGGTACGTGTAGACAGAGGTGCTGCCCAGCGGGAAGGCGGCGTAGTTGAAGGTGATCGTGCTGCCGGCGATGACGGGATCGCCCGTTGTGTCCAGGCCGGACGTCTTGTGGAGGGTCAGCGGCAGCAGCGTGAGGCCGTCCGGCAGGGTGTCGGTCATCGTCGCGTCGCAGGCGTCGGCGGTGCTGGCGGCGGTGTGCGACAGCGCCACCGTGTAAGTCACCGTCCCCCCGAAGGCGGGATTGGGGTTGTCGACGATGGCCTTCGCCACCTGCAGCTTCGGTTCGATCACGAGCACGTATGGGTTCTGCGCCGCGGTGACAGTCCGCGCGCCAAGGTTCCCATCGGTGTAGTGGAAGCTGGCGTGGTTGATGAGGTGAGCGTTGTTCACGCTGGCTGCGTGATTGGCCACCCTGACCGTTACCCGGATCAGGAAGGTGTTGTTGTTGGTGGGACCGTCGGGCTTGTTGTAGGTGTCTCCGAAGGTGAACGTCCAGGCGCCCCCGCCGGCCCCCGGCGGGCTGGGAATCGTGGGAGTCGGCACGGTCCAGTCGTAGTCGTGAGTGAGATGCCCGCCGCTGGCGGCCGCGGTCGTGATGATCGTCGGGTCGCCAACCGCAACCAGACCCGCCGGCAGGGTGTCTGTGACCGAGAGCCCCCTGGTCGTGCCCTCGGGCAGCGTCACGAGGATGTCGAACGTGGTCGTGGCGCCGATCGTGCGGGTCGCGTCGGCCGGATCGAGCTTCGAGATCGTCGGCCTGGTCGTCGTGATCGAGACCGTGGACGTGGCGTGGTACGAGTTGAGGTCGCCGGTTCCACCGCTGCCGTCTCGCTCGCCGGTCGCCGTCCCGGAACCGGTGGGAGTAGTCGAACCGGTCGGGTTCGGCTCGGTGCCATTTGCGCCCGGCAGGCTAGTCCAGGTGCCGGCGGCCGTGTTGTCGAACTTCGTGCCCGAGTCGATGTCGTTGGCGACGGTTACGGTGACGGTGAGTGTCTCCGTCGCTCCGGGGGCCACAACGTCGTAGGTCCAATGGATCACGTTGCCTGAGGAGTGGTCGGTGGCGCCAGATGGGTTTGAAGGGATTGCGCCGACTAGCGTCAGGTGCGAGTCGAGGGTGTCTGTGACATCCACGTCGTATGCCGGCGAGACGTCGGCGCCGGACGCGTTGGTGACCGTGATCGTATAGGTGACGGTGTCGCCGCCATCGACCGGAGTGGCTCCGACTCGGGCCTTGGTAAACGTGACCTGGGGCTCGGCCACGTAGATGGTCAGGGTGCCGGCGGCGGCCGGGTCGGCACCGTTGATGTGGATCTTCGCCGAGTCGGTGAGGGCATGGCCGTGCGTGTTGCCGGAGAAGTTGTCGACCAGGACGTCGTACTCGATGACCACCATTTCTTTGTCGAGGTCGCGGTCGTTGTTGGTGAGAGTGCCGAGGTTGAAGGTTGGGCTCACGCCGTCGTTGAACGGCCCGCCGCTGATCTGACCCGACGGAAACACGAAGGCGGGATCGCCGGACCAGGTTTCATGGCCGCTCTGGCTGAGCCCGGCGCCGGAGAGGCCCCCGACGCTCGAGGTCATGCCGCCGTCGGGGTCGTCGGTCACGAACGCGACCCTGGCCGAGTTGTCGTTGAGGAAGCTGAGACCGGCGGGCAGCGTGTCGGTTATCTGGACGTTGGGGCTCTGGCCTTCGGGAATGACCACCGCCACACGGACGCGGGCGATCTCGCCCACCGCCAGATAGGCAGGCGGTCCATTGGAGGTGCCCGCCTCCGACGTACTGACCAGGGTCTTGACCGGGGCCGGCTGCGGCACGTTCACGGTGGCCGAGTCCGAGTCCGTGTAGTCGTTCGCGTCCAGGCCGGGTTCGGTCTTGTCGCCCGTCCTCTCGAATGACAGGTCGGGGCTGAACGTGCTGAGTCCGGGCGCCGTGTGGAAGTCGCCCGGCAGGCTCGTCCACGTGATCGTGGCGGTGTTCGTGAACGTGGCTCCGGACTGGACGTCGTCGTCCAGCTTCGCCTGGTAAGTGATGGTCGCGGTGTCGGTCAGATCGAACTCGGACCAGTGGCCCTTGAGTTGCTTGACGTTGGAGAGGTCGAAGGCCGGGCAGGTGCCGGTGCAACCGATCGTTCCGCCCTGGTAGGTCATATCGTCCGGAATGTCATCGGTCCAATCGGCGTCGAAGGCATCGGTGTTGTTGCCATCGTCCGGGTTGGTGATCGTGACGGTGAACGTGATGACGTCGCCGGCGTCGCCCGTCAGCGGCGCTGCCGACTTGTCGATTCCCATGTCGGGCTCGACGACGGTGAGCGTCGGGCCGGTCGCCGGATCGGATTCCTCGTCGACGTCCCAGTGGAGTACGGCGACGTTGTGGAGCTGGGTCCCGCTCACGTTCGACCCGACGTTGAGGACCACTGCCTCGTAGGTGATGGTGATCGTCTCGGCAACGTCGTTGTGGCGGTCGCCGTTGGCGATCGTGCCCAGACCGAAGGTCACGGGCCCGCCCCCTGCCCCCACCGTGGGATTCGAACACGCGGCGGCAAAGTCGCCCGGTAGCGTCGTCGACAGGCTGCCGGTCGAGGAGACCTCGATCTTCGTGCAGCCGACGAACGCCATTCCCGCCGGCAGCGCGTCGACCAGCGAGGCGTTGGGCGTCTGGCCTTCGGGGATCGTCATCTTGACTTTGTAGGTGACGATCTCGCCGATCGCGACGTCGGTGCCGCCGGTGAAGTCCTGGTTGGTGCTATCGATCGTCTTCTGGACGGCCACGAGCGGAACCGTGACCGAGGCCGTATCTGAATCGGAGTAGTTGTTGGGAGCGCCCGGGTCGCCGCCGTCGCCGGTTCGCTCGGTCGACACATCGCTGAAGGTGCTGAGCTTCGTTAGGTCGGTGTGGTGGTCGCCCGGCAGGCTGGTCCAGGCGAGGTCGGCGGTGTTGTCGTAGACCGTGCCCGGCGTCACCCCAGCGCCGATCGCGGCCGAAAACTCGAACGTGGCGGAGTCGCCCGCATCGAACTCGTCCCAGGTTGCGGTGAGAGTGCCGTCCTCCACCTTGATCGTCGCCTGGGGATTGGCCGGGTCGTCGGGATCGCCGGTCTGGGCGAACGGCGTGATGCCGTCGTAGGTCATGCCGCCGGGGACCAGGTCCGTCAGCGAGACGTCGAACGCGTCCGCGCCGTTCGTGGCGTCCAGGTTCGTGACGGTGAACGTGAACAGGATCGAGTCGCCGGCATCGCCGGTCGTGGGGCTGGCCGTCTTGACGACTGTCAGCTTCGGCTCCACGACCGTGAGGTCGTCCGCGGAGACGGCGGCGATGGCGTCGCCCGTCCACGACAGGACGGCTCGGTTGTGCAGCGTCGTACCGCGAACGTTGCCGGCCACGTTCAGGGCCACGGCGCGGTACTTGATCACGATCTTCTCGGCCGTTGTGTTGGTCGTGTCCGCGTTCGTGATCGTGCCCAGGTCGAACGTGACCACCTGCCCGCCGCCGCCGACCGTCGGGTTGGTGCCGGCGACACATGGAGCGTCGAACGTCACGATCGTCGAGGTGACCCCGGACGGCGCGGCGATCGGGCTGCAGTCCACCAGCGCCAGGCCGACCGGCAGCGTGTCTACGACCTTGGCCCCCGGCAGCCTGCCTTCCGGAATCGTCAGCGTCAGCTTGTAGGTGGCGATCTCGCCGACCGCGACATCCGTTCCGGCGGTGGTTGCCTGGTCGGTCCCGTCCAGGACCTTGATCGCCGCCGGCGAGGCCGTCGTCACGGTTGCCTTGTCAACCAGCGGCGATCCGGGCGGCAGGTGGCTCGACGCCGTAGGCGAGTTCTTGAAATCGATCAGGGCGGCCGTGTTGGTGATGGCAGTGTGCGGAACCGCATACGGCGCCACCTGGAGCGTGTACCCGATCACGACGAGATTGGTTCCGGCGTCGTTGGCCACTCCGGTGGCCGACAGCCCGGCCGCCAGCGCCCCCACCGGCTTGTCATCGACGGTTGGATCGACGAGCTGAATCCCGCCGTGGAAGAAAGCTTCTCCGTCGCCGATGGGCTCGCCGTCGCTGATGTTGTCGGCGGCGAGACCCAGGCCGGCGCCGTCGGTGACGCACATGTCATAGCCGCCCGCAGGTTTGACGAACCCGGCGGGAATCGTGTCCTTGATTTGCACCGCGAAGGCGGCCGCGTGGCCGGTGTCCTGCACGACGACGGCGAAACGGACGTAGTCGCTCCCGTCGACGCCGCTCAGGTTGCTGTCTATCGGGTGGCCGGCCAGGGCGGTCGTGGTCAGGGGCCCGCCGCTCACGTCGAAACCCGGGTCGACCTGGGTGCACGGCACCGATGGCGGGGCAGCGACCGGGTCGAAGGCGACCGGACCGGCCGTCGCAGGTGCGAACTTGCCCGCCGGGTTGTCCGAACCCACGACGCCCTTGGTGATCGTCAGTACGGGCTGGTCGAGCGTTATCTGGACGATTGCGTCGGCGGTCGCTATGGCGTGAGCGGAGTTCTCCGTCGAGCTCTGCGCCTGGTTGGTCAGGAGCAGGCCGTCGGCGAACGGATCGGTCGAGACGGTAACGGTGAAGAGAATGTCGGCCGTGCTCAGGCCGTGTGGGTTCGCGGCAAAGTTGCCGTAGGTGAACTCCACGCTGTTGGCCGTGAGGTTCGGCGAGATAGCGGGTTTCACCGTGTGCAGTTCGTGGAAATTGTCGGCCGGACCGTACTTCGCGTGACCCGTCGCCGGAACCGTGGCGTCGGCCGTGTCATCGAAGGTCGTCACGGTTGCGGCAGAGAAGATCGGCAGCGGCAGATAGTCGGTGATGGTGAAGGCGTCGGTGCGAGTCGTCGGGAGGTTCTGCGTCAGCCGGTAGGTGATCGTGTCTCCCGGCGAGACGTGGACCGCCGTGGTGTCATCGTCGGCCCGTATGACGCCCTTGACCGCGTATATCTTCTTCGTCAGCTTGCCTCGCTCGATCGTGATCGAGGCCATCGTGCCGTCGTGCTGGACGTCGGCATCGCCGTCGCCGATGACATAGGCGGGCGAGTGCGTCGGGAGGAGGGTTCCCGTGTCGAGGACGTCACCGTAGGCAGAGGCTTCGTTGATCAGCGTGTCGCCCTCGACAACCTCGGTCACGTTGTCGACGTACCGCTGCTGGACGACCGAGCGGAACACGATCGTGGCGATGGTGGGGCCGTGGTTGGTCGAGCAATCCGGGGGCTTGGTGCCCTCGACCGGATCGATGCAACCACCGACCACCTTTCCCGTCCCGCCCCGCGTCGCCAGTTCACTCGAGACGTTGAACCGGATCGGCGTCTTGCCCGATCCTGTGACCGAGGAGACGGTGTAGTTGGCCGGGTCCATCGCCACCCCGTCCATCGTGGTGTAGCCGTCCTCAAAGCGCGAGCCGTCGCCGAGCAGGTCGTCCACCACGACGTTGTCCAGGGCGAAGTAGTCCGAGACCTGGACCGAGAGCGTCCACTCCAGCTCGTCGCCGGGGCCGACAGGACCCGCCGTCTGGCCATCGGGCACCCACTTGCGGACGGACTTCTGGATCGCGATCGACTTGTCGGCGAGGGTGTGCGAGGCAGGGCCGGCGGAGACGGCGACCTGTCCGCTGCCGCGGTCGTTCGGATCGACCGGCACCCAGCTGGCAGCGGCACCGGCGTCATCTTCGGACGTGTTGAACGTGCCCTGGTCGGCCGGCAGCACGGGGTTGCCACTCCGGTCGAGGAGCGGTACGTAGTAGTCGAAGACGAGCGTCGCGTCGACACCACCCGTGCCGGTGACAGCGCCGAAATTGCATGACAGGGTCCCGCCCGGCGTGCTCGTCGAGACCGTCCCACCCGGCGCGCATCCCGGCGACGGCGGGCTGGCGGTCGAAATGCGGAGGTATTGGATTGTGTCCGGCAGGGAATCGGTGACGGTCAAACCGGTCACAGGCTGGTCCTTGGCCACCGTCACTTCGAGCTTGTACGAGCGCGGGAAGTTGGGTCCGGTGGCGGTCTCGTTCTCCGGCCCGATGTAGGTCTTGGTTATTCGCATGACCGTCGGGGTGACGTCTTTGGTGACCGGCGGACCGAAGATGCTCGGGTCCGTGGCCGGGTCGGCCAGAGGGGTGGCCCCGAACTGGAATCCACTGTCCGCGCCGACGGTGATCGGCGTGCCCGCGTCGGCCTCCTCGCTGAGGTCCGCGGTGACGTGGACGGTCGCTCGCGGCTGACCCGGCGTGAACGAGCCGAAAGGTAGCCGCAGGACGATGTACTTCTGACCGACCGTGAGCGGCTGACCCATAGCCGAATCGCATATCTGCACAGGCGCCCCTGAAGTGTCGACCGCATAAGGATGGGTCACGCAGACCTTGTGATCCGGTGTCTCGGCTGCGGTCAGGGGCGTGGAGGTCACGGCCGCGCCGAGGTATGTGGCGCTCACGAAGGTCAGACCGTCGTAGCCATCGGCGCCGATTGGCATGGCCAGGTCCACGAACGGCCCGTAGCCCGCCTCCAGCGGAGCGTCATTCCAGAACTCGACGTCGAACCCGATGGTCTCGCCGATGAGGGGCGACGGATCCACATCCAGCTTGACGGTGGGCAAGGGCAGGGCATCGCCGCGGGCGCCGGGCATGGTGAGGAATACCGACAGAACCGGCGAGAGCAGCAGCGCGACGAGTCCTGTAATGAGGCGGCGACGGGCCCAGCGCCGAGACACCAACTGAACCTCGATACGGACGCAACGAACCACGGGCGGGGTCACGGGGCCCCACAGCAGGGTAGGTATCGGCCCCGTCGATCAGCCCTGCACGTCAGTACCGCGCGGAGGCGGAGTTCGAGGGGGCTCCCCTAGTGCGAACTACCTAACTCGGATGAGAGCGACATCCCGGGGCCGCGCAGAAGGGCCGCGCGTTCGGCCGTCCGCTCGCCTATCGTTGCGCCATAACGGCGGCCTGCTCCGGGGTCATGGTCGTTCCATGGCCCGAATGTCGGATAGTCGGCAACGGTCGCGATGGATTACGGTGAGCCGCATGGAAGAGACCAACCGTATCTGCCCCTGGTGCTCAACCCCGATCCCCTCCAGTGCCGGCGCCTGCCCCAAGTGCGGCGCACTGGTCGAGGGTGCGATCGCGAAGGACATTCCGGGCCTCACGGTTGTCGATCCCAAGGCAACCCTGGGCGTTCCGGACGAGGGGTTGGTCCCCGACATCGTCGATCCCAAGGCCCTGCTGCGGGCCGGCTACGACGCGCCGGTCAACCCCGAGGCGATCCTCCCGCCGAGCGAGGCCGTCCGCCTCGAGATGCGGAAGATGGAGCTCGAGGCCCAGATCGAGAACGCGGGGACCTCGGTCATGAACCCCAGCGGCGACGAGTCGATCGATGTCGGCGCGCCATCGAAGGAGGCCATCGAGGCCTACGATGCCGGTCTGCTCGACAAGACCGGCCCGGCCGGCGAAACCGACATCGGCGAGCTGGCGGACGCGCCCTGGGAAGACCCGGAGCTCGAGAAGCGCGTTTCGCAGTGGCATCGCGTCGAGGACGAGACCAAGTAGCTCGCGGCGGAGTCGTCCCGCCCATGCCGGCGGCCGTGACGGCCGCCGCGCCGCCTACATCAAGCGCCCCACCCAATCGCCGACGGATGGCGGATGGATGTGGAACGCGGCCTCCTCGGCCATCTTCTCGGCGGAGTGGGCATCGAGAGCAATGCCGCTTTCTATCTCGTGTCCCAGGTGGCTCAGGACGGACCAGTGCCAGCAGTGTTCGCCGCCGGACCGTTCCACGACCAGCTCGTGGCCGCACAATCGGGCGCCCAGCTTGACCCGGACGTAGCGCACCTCGTCCGACGGGATGGCATGCCAGTAGCCGATCATCGGGTTACCTCCTCGGCCTCTCCCGGCCGAATCCTCTTATCAGATACTCGCCCTCCCATCCTGAGATAACAAGGGCCGGCAGTAATCGAGTTTGGATCGCCGGCCGGGCGGCCTCCACTTTCCCGGGCGACTCATTCCCTCCCGTCGTACGATTGCAGCTGCCAGATGTCGAGGGGCAGCGAATCCTCGCCCAGATCGAGGTGTTGAGATGGACACGAACGACCAGACCGGACAGGGCGAGCAGCCCGACGCCAACGAGCCGGCCGGCGGCGGGAGCTCTCGACGCGAGCAGGTGGAGAAGGCCCGGGAGTTGGGCGAGCGGTGGCTCGGCCAGCTGCAGGTGATGATCGAAGAGGCCGGCAAGACGGCCGGTCCGGTCCTGCGCGACGTCGCGGCCAAGGCCGCCGAGCTCGCCGCCGTAGCCGCTGAGAACGCGGGTCCGGTCGCTCACAAGGCGGCCGACGTGACCGAGCATGTCGGCGATCGGCTGGCCGTCCGCAGCAAGGATCTGGCTGCCGACCTGCGCAAGGCCGCCGAGGCGGCGCGTGCCCAGGCCGCGGGCCAGAGCGGCGAGCCGGCGGAACCGGAAGAGCCGAAGGACGACGCCCCCAAGCTCTAGCCGATCGCGAGCCACGCGAAAGCTAGAGTTGCGTCACTTTCGCGCGGAATAGCTCCGTGCCGTCGTCGCGGCCCAGCCGGTAGGCCCAGCCTTCCTCGAGCGGCCACGTCCTGCCGATCAGCGGGTGGCCGCGTTCGGCGGCAGCCACGAAGTCGATCTCGTAGCGCCGGGGAGTGGCAGTGAGGAGCTGCCCTTGCCCCGCGGCTTCGAGCGCCTCCTCGAGATAGTCGATGTAGACGCTGTTGTTGACGTGGTCGAGCGGATCGAGATCGCGGCGCCTGACGTGGAAGGTGCTCTCAACGGCGTCCGGCGGCGCCGGCGGCAGCGCGACCCTGAGCATCTCGAACGTGGCCGCGCCATCCACCACGAACTGCTGGAAGTCGATCGGGACGCGGGTGGGCACGCCACGCTCATTGGTCATGACCCAGTCGATCTCGATGCGGGCCATCGATTCGCCCGACAGATCGAGGACCTCGCTGTGCCGGCGGGCGGCCACGCGGCGGTAGCCGGCGACCTGGGTCGTGACGAAGACCTGGTCATAGGTTGCGATGGGCGCCAGGACGTCGAGCCGCACCGCCCGAACCAGCCAGAAGAGGCCTCGCTCGCCGTACCAGTCCCGCCCGAAGCCGAGCAGCGTCGAGTGCTGCCACGCCACGTCGGCGGCCCAGGCCAGGTAGATCGCGGTCCGCATCGTCTCGGCGGCCGTCGCCTCTTCGAATCGAATCCGGTACGGCCGGACGATTCGGTACGGCAGCTGATCGGCCAGGACGTCGGAGGCTTCGGCGGGCGAGGAGGTGCCGGCAGCCGCGGCGGCGGGCGAGGAGCCCGCTGCGATCGATGCGAGCGACTGCGGCTCTTGCGCCGGGCGGTCGTTCACAGTCTCCCTCCCTTCAGCTCATCGAGCGATTCGAGCGCCACCAGCCGCGTTTGATCGTGGTTGGCGGTCGATCGGTCGAGCCGGATCTCACACGACCGGCGGGCATCGAAGACGACGATCGCCACGCGGAGGTCCAGGTCTTCCTCGGCGGCATGAGCCCGCGCGTCGTCGAGCTGGTTCAGCACGTCGGCGTTGATGCCGCGGGCGCCCCACTTGCAGTCGTACACCTCGGGCCGCGCCGCCGACTCGAGGGTGACGTCGTACGGGTGGATTTCGGCCCGGACGCCGTCGAACAGAACACGCCGCTCACGCTTGACCGGCTCGTCTGGGCCGGCCCGGCGAGCCAGCAGCCTGGCGGTCAGCTCCTCGACGACGGCGCCGCGGTACTGGCTGCGGGCGGCCTCGCCGCGCTCGGCGACCTCGAGCGACGCGGCGAGTACCTGTTCGGCGTGGCCGCGCAGTCCCTCCGGGGCACCCTCGCCAAAGAGTGTCGGGAAGATCCGGCGCCACGTCTCCGGGTCGGTGCGCTCGCCGTTCATTGCCGCTCGGGCGAGCAACCGCTCGGCGGTCGTGGCCTCTTCCAGCAGAGTGGCCGCGCGTGCCACGAGCGGATCGGCCTGGATGCCGGCGTAGACGACGGCCCGGGCGTCTTTGGCCGCATCCTGGAATCTCATCGAGAGCCCCGCAGCATCCGGAAGGGCGAGTCGTCGTCGGGCTCGGGCGCGTGGAGGTCGGCCGCATCGGGCCTGCCGCCGCCATTCGCGCTCGCCCCCGCAGGCCGGTCGACGCCGCCAAGC
>Ga0182027_10011562_pt1 | contig 12468 bp, 10 predicted proteins | sample 712E1DmetaG_FD_121300 | JGI IMG/M metagenome (GOLD analysis project Ga0182027, IMG submission 121300) | Permafrost microbial communities from Stordalen Mire, Sweden - 712E1D metaG (Illumina Assembly) | ecosystem: Environmental > Terrestrial > Soil > Wetlands > Permafrost | place: Sweden...
ATCTCGTTCGATGCGCCCACCAACTCGCTCCTCATCATGTCCACTTTCAAAGATTTCCAGTCGCTGAGAAAGGTCATCGAGCAGCTCGACTCGCCCAGGAAACAGGTCTTTATCGATGCCGTGATCATGGAAGTTCTACTCGACAAGACACGCACAATAGGGGTTTCGTACCATGCCGGTACCGCCGCGACCGTCGCTGGGCAGCAGTCACTCGCCTTGGGTGGGTTCAACGCCAATCAGACCATGAATCCCACCACGCTCGTCAATAGCCTGGGCGGCCTCAGTGCCGCGCTGTTCGGTCCGACGACCGGCGATCTGGGCAACAGCGCGCTGTTCAAGAACTTTCCCGTCAGCATTCCCTCCTTCGGCGTCTTTTTGCAGATGTTGCAGACGGACAACGACGTCAATATTCTGTCCAGTCCACACATCTTGATTATGAACAATCAGGAAGGCGAGATCTCGGTCGGTGAGGTGTTGCCCTTCCCAGGCACGACCACCGCAGCGCTAGGTCCTACGGCTGGCGGCGGTGCCGGCTATCTTCCGTTTACTTCGGTGCAGCGCCAGCCGGTTGAATTGAAGTTGAAGCTCACGCCCAGTGTGAACGAACACGACATCATCCGTCTCGACGTCGACCAAGAGATTTCCGACGTCGAGTCGCAGAACTACAATGGCATGGGTCCTGCCACGTCCAAGCGTGCTGTCAAGACCACCGTGGTGGCGCGCGACCAGCAGACCGTGGTTATTGGCGGCCTTATGGCGGATCGAATCTCGGAGAACATCACCAAGGTCCCCATCCTCGGTGATATCCCCGTGCTCGGGTTCTTCTTTCGCAACACGGTCAAAGAGGTGAAGAAGTCCAACATCATCATTGCCATCACGCCCTACGTGGTGTCCGACCTTTCCGATCTGCGCCGCGTGGCCGAAAAGAAATTGCGCGAGCGGCGCGAGTTTATCGAGCGCTTCAGCTCGCTGGAGGACACGTCGAACATCGACAAGCTGGAAGTCGATACGCATCGCAAGCGCGGCATGCTGGAGGAGATCAACCGCAGCGTGCGCGAGATGGAGGAAGACGAAAAGCAGTTGATGCATATTCGCGAGCGCGACCAACGGGACGAGTCAGTCCCCGTCGAACCGTCCCTCGATCAGGAACCGGGTGCCAAGGCGGGCAAGGATGAATCCTCGTCCAACAAACCGGCGGCGCCGACGTCTGAGGACTCGCCGTCCAAGCCCGTGGTGGCGGCGCCCGGTAGCGATGCGATTCCACCCCGGGTGGACGAGTAGGGGCCCGTGGCAGGAAAACGGATTGGCGAAATCCTGGTTGCGGCCGGCAAGGTCACTGCCGCGGCGGTCGACCAGGCGCTCGCTCAGCAGCAGAGCGAGGGCGGCCTGATGGGCGAAATTCTGCAAAAGAACCACGCCTGTTCCGAGGATGATGTTCTTCGGGCGCTGGGTACGCAATTTGGGATGCCATACCTGGCTGATTTTCCCGTGGCCGACATGGATTCGGAGCTGGCCGCCAAGGTACCAATCGGGTTCGCCAAACAGCACCGGGTGATGCCGCTTAAGCGTGAGGGCGACACCGTGCTGGTGGCAATGGCGGATCCTCTCGCCATCGGCGCGCTTGATGACGTGCGCGGCATGCTGGCGGCGGATGTCCAGCCGGTGCTTTTTCCCAGCGCCAAGATTCTCGACGCCATCAACCAGGTGTTCGGCCGCAAGCAGGACGCCGGCAACCTCGGCCAAGGCGAAGATGACGAGGAGATGGGTGGCGCGGAAGAGCTGGTCGACATCCTCGACGTGAACGACGAAGCGCCCATCATCCGCTGGGTGAACGCGCTCATGTTCAATGCCGTCAAGGAGCGCGCCAGCGACATTCACATCGAGCCTGGCGAGAAGGACGTCATCGTCCGCTACCGCATCGACGGCGTGCTGTACGAAACGCGGCGAGCGGCACGTCAGTTCATTCCCTCGATTATTTCCCGCGTGAAGATCATGGCCGGGCTCAACATCGCGGAAAAGCGCTTGCCGCAGGACGGACGCATCCGGCGCAAGATCGCCGGCAAGGACATCGACATGCGCGTCGCGACCGCTCCGACGGTCAAGGGCGGCGAGCGCATTACCATTCGTTTGCTCGACCGCGAGAACATTCTTCACGACCTGGCCGACATCGGATTCGGCGAAGATCACCTGGTGCAGATGAACGATCTCATTCATCGGCCGCACGGGATCTTGCTCGTGACCGGCCCCACCGGCTCGGGCAAGACCACCACGCTTTATGCCTGCCTGGCCAAGATCAATTCACCCGACCTCAACATCCTGACCATCGAGGATCCCGTCGAGTACCAGCTTGACGGTATTTCCCAGGTCGCCGTGAACGAGAAGATCGACCTGAGCTTCGCCACCGGCCTGCGCTCGTTCTTGCGCCACGATCCCGACGTTATCATGGTCGGCGAAATCCGCGACTTGCCGACCTCCGAAATCGCTATTCAAGCGTCGCTGACCGGCCACCTCGTGCTGTCGACCATCCACACCAACGATGCGGCGGGCGCTATCACGCGCCTGGTGGATCTCGGTGTGCAGCCATTCTTGGTGGCGTCGTCGCTGATGGCGCTGCTTGCCCAGCGTCTGGTGCGGCGTCTGTGCCGCGAGTGTCGCGAACCCTACCGTCCGACCGACGAAGATTTGGTCAGCTTGGGGCACGATCCGGCAGCGTTTTTTTCGGGCAGCCTGCGCCGCATCCATTTCAAGGGCGCGGGCGACCCGCCGCCGCCGGGCATGCTCTACCGCGCCCGTGAAGGTGGCTGTCCGGCTTGTCTCAACGCCGGCTTCAAAGGCCGAACCGCCATCTACGAATTGCTCATGATCGACGACCGCATCCGACAGTTGGCCATCAAGAACGCGGATGCGGGCACCATCAAGCGCGCCGCCGTCGAGGCTGGCATGCGCACCTTGCGCGAGGACGGCGCCCAGAAGGTGCTGGCCGGCATGACCAGCGCCGCCGAGGTACTCATGATCACCACCGGAGACAGCGAGTAGGAAGGGGACGGCGATGCCGGTTTACGCGTGGAAAGGTCTGACGGGTGGTGGCAAGTCGGTCGCGGGGACGCGCGAATCCGACGGCCCGAAGGCGCTCCGCCAAACCCTGCGCAAGGAAAACGTCTTCATCAGCGAAGTGCGCGAGGTGGTGGGCGGCAAGCAGTCCAAGCAGGCGCTCTCCGCCGGCGGTAGCAAGGCCAAGGGCCTGCGCCGCGAGGTCGACTTCAAGGGCATGTTCGAGCGGGTAAAGCCGCGCGACGTGGCCGTGTTCACGCGCCAGATGGCGACCCTGCTGCACGCCGGGATTCCGCTGGCCGAGGCCATGGGCGCGCTGTCCGAGCAATCCGACAACAAGAAGTTGCAGCTGATTCTGGCGGGAATTCGCCAGAAGGTGAACGAGGGTGGTTCGCTGGCCGAGGCCATGACCGCGCACCCCAAGGTCTTCCCGGAGCTCTACACCAACATGGTTCGTTCGGGAGAGACGGCGGGAAACTTGGACTCCGTGCTTTCCCGCTTGGCGGATTTCATGGACGCAGAGATCGAATTGCGTTCCAAGGTGTCGGGCGCAATGGCCTATCCGATTCTCATGACCATCGTGGGCAGCCTGGTGCTCGGTTTCTTGATGACCGTGGTCGTTCCACCCATTGCTGGCATTTTCGCCGATTCGGGCAAAGCCTTACCGTGGAATACGCAATTGCTGGTGTTCATCGCCGATATTGCCGGCGGCTATTGGTGGGCGGTCATTCCGGCGATGGTTGGAATCGTATTGGGCGTGCGGTATTGGCTGCGCAAACCCAAGGGTCGCGCTTTCATGGATCGCCTCAAGCTGCGAATTATTGTGGTGGGGCGATTGGTGCGATTCATCGCGGTGGCACGTTTTTCGCGCACCTTGGCCACCATGTTGGCCTCGGGCGTGCCGGTCCTGACCGCCCTCGAAATCGTCAAACGCGTCCTCAACAACTCGGTATTGGAAAAGGTCGTGGAAGACGCACGCGTGGCGATTCGCGAGGGTGAGTCCATCGCCGCGACGCTGAAGAAATCGGGCGAGTTTCCCTCGATGATGTGCCACATGGTGGCCGTGGGCGAGCGTTCGGGGCAGCTGGAAGCCATGCTTGAAAACGTGGCGTCGGCCTACGAGCGCGACGTGGCGACCGAGGTGGGCAAGCTGACGTCCATTCTTGCGCCGCTCATGATTGTGGTCATGGCCATCGGTGTTGGATTTATCGTGTTTTCCATTCTCATGCCCATCATCGATATGGGCGGAATGGTGCAGTAGTTGGCGATTGCGTAGATCAAAGGAGAGTCCCATGGAAAAAACGAAAGATGAAATAACGAAAGAGATTGAAGAACAAGGCGAAGCCGCAACGAGGCGACCCAGGGATGCGGGCATGACGATGCTGGAGATTATGATCGTGCTTGCCCTTATCGGTCTCGTGATGGCGACCGTTGGCGTCGGCGTCTTTGCGCAGTTCAAGAAAGGCCAACGCAAGGTTGCCCAAGCCCAAGTCAACGACGTGGCCGCCAAAATTGTCCAGTTCATGGCGGACAACAACAGCGAGTGCCCCAAGAGTCTCGATGATCTGGTGGCGCAGAAATACCTGCCCAAGAAGGCGAAGGATCCCTGGAATAGGGATCTTCTTGTGCGCTGTCCAGGAACCGTCAACACGGACGGCATCGATGTGATGTCCCTCGGTCCGGATGGGCAAGAGGGCACGGCCGACGACATCAAGGCCGCGGAGCAGTAGGGCAACAGCATCTTGTGTCGGCGCCGCCCCACATCGAACCGTGGCTTCACGCTCATCGAAGTGATGATCGCCATGACCCTGGTCGCCCTGATGGTCGCTGCCAGCGTCGTGGGGCTGCGCTCGCTCACCAAGAGCGACTTGCGGTCGACGGCGACACACATGGCGGGCGCGATTCGCTACCTGTTCGACCGCGCTTCCACCACGGGGCGGGTGCACCGTCTGGTGCTCGACTTCGAGACCGGCAGATATTGGGCGGAGGTGTCGGACGATCAATTCATCTTCGCGGCCGGCAAGGAGACCGACGATACCCGGAAAAAGGAGGCAGAGAAACTGGCCAAGGAAGAGGAAGCCAAGCGCGAGGCGGCCGAGAAAGAGGCGTTCTTCGGCGGCTCGCAGATCCCGTCGCGCTACATGCCCAAGCCCTTCATGGCCAAACGGGCGAAGTTCAACGCCTTCCGCGAGACTGCCGTCAAACCCGTCACGTTGAAATCCGACGCCGTCCTGTCCGACATCTATTCGCCTCGCCTACTCAAGCCTCTCGACAGTGGGCGGGGCTACCTCTACTTTTTTCCCATGGGCATGACGGAGGCGGCCGTCATTCACCTTTCCGACAAGAAGGGCCAGACCTTCTACACGCTGATTGTGCATCCCCTCACGGGCCGCGTGACGGTGAAGAATTCCTTCGTCGAGGCGAACATCAGCGAACAGGTGGACGATTCGGGAAAGGTGATCGTGCAATGACCCGCGCACAGCTGACGGCCGTCAGGGCTGATGCGGGTTTCTCCTTGATTGAGGTCATGGTCTCGCTTGCCATCTTGGGCCTGGGCCTGGTCATCGTCTCGCGCATCGTGACCGGCAACGTGCGCGCCGCCAACCACGCGCGTATGACCACCGCCGCGACGTTCTTGGCCCGCACGCGAATTTCCATGATGGAGCAGAGCCTGCTCGAATACGGCTTCGTCGAAATGGACGGCGAGGACAAGGGGGATTTCTCGCAGGAAGGCTTTCCAAGCTTCCGCTGGTACACCAACGTCGAACGCATCGAGCTGCCGGCAGATTCCACGCAGAAGGTGCAACAGGCCTCGTCGCAGGCATCACTGTCGACCAATCCCATGGAAATGCTGTCCGGTTTCATGGGCGGCTTCATGTCGACGCTGATGGATCCCATTCGCCTCGGTTTGCAGGAGTCGGTACGTAAGCTCACGGTACGCGTGCAGTGGAACGAAGCGGGCAAGCCCGAACAATCCATCGAGGTGGTGTCCTTCCTGACTGACCCGTCCCGGCTCGAAACCGCGATCACGATGTCGGCCTCGGGTGCGACCGGGACTGCCACATCCACAGCCACCAAGACCTCCACGAGCACGAAGAAATGATCATGCGCGCGCGCGGAAAATCCCAAACAGGTTTCACCATCATCGAGATCATGCTGGCCCTGGCGCTGATGGCGTTCCTGACGTCGATCTTGTGGGGGACGTTCGCGCAGACCGCAAAGGTAAAGCAGCGCATAGAACAGGCGCAAGATCGCACGCACACGGTTCGTGTCGCGCTCATGCGCATGAGCCGCGAGATCGAGATGGCGTTCGTGTCGGCCTCGGAAGCCATCGGCACGCAGGATCGGCGCACGATGTTTTCCGGGACCGCGCACAACGATTTCGACGAGCTTCGCTTTTCCTGGTTCGGGCACCAGCGCCTGCGCGCGGACGTGCCCGAAGGCGACACGTCGCTGGTCACCTACTTTTCGCAGCCCGACCCGGACGACTCCACGTTGACCAACCTCATGCGACGGGAGACTCGGCGGCTTGAATCCAAGGATCCCAAGTTGATACCCGGCGAGACCTACATACTTTGCCCCGCCGTCTCGCGCCTGAAGTTCGCCTATTACGACTACAAGCAGAAAGACTGGCGCGAGGAATGGGACACCACCAAGGCCGACGGGTTGCAATACCTGCCCACCCAGGTCCGAATTTCCCTCACCGTGTTCGACGAACGGGGCATGCCCATTACCTTTACCAGCATCGCGCGGCTCCATGCCCTCGAACGGGTCGACTACCGGCCCACCAAATCGTGATGCTCACCATGCAGGCCCACAACCCACTTCAGCGAAAAATGACGACGCCAGTCGGTGCGTCCATCCGCGCAGCGCTGGTGGAACGTTTTCGCCATCGTCGGCAGCGCGATCGACAAAGCGGCGTGGCCTTGCTGGTGACTATTTCGGCGCTTTCCCTGCTCATCGCTCTCGTGTCGCAGTTCTCCTACGGCACGACCGTGGATGCTTCGCAGGCCGCCAATGCGCGCGACGAGCTGCGCGCTCACTACCTCGCACGCTCGGCGATGGAGCTGTCGCGCATGCTGATCAAGATTCAGCTCAAATTCGTTGAGCCCATCATGGCCCAAGCGCAGAAGATGCTGACCGATGCGGCGGGACAGGACATGGGCATCAGCCTGCGCGTTACCGACTACACCGGTCCGCTTTTGGGGTTCTTCGGCGGCAACAAGGCCGAGGTGGCGACGCTGGGCGGGCTCATCGGCGTCGACACCAGCCAAGCCAAGGGACTGAGCGTCGTGCAAGGGACCATGGATGCGCAGATTACCAACGAGGACGGCAAGATCGACATCAACTGTGGCGGTGGGCCCGCCCCAACGCGCACACGACAGATCATGATCTTTCGCCTGCTCTCGGCCTTGACCATGTCGCCGCGCTACGATCTGCTCTTCTCCACGCCCGACGCCGATGGCCGCTTCGTCGACCGCGTGGATCTGGCGCGCGCACTCATCGACTGGGCCGACGGCGACGAACAGATGTTCAGCATCGATGCCAACGGGGCCGGGCCGGAAGACTATCGCTACGACCAGCGCGCCGATCCCTACTTCGCTCACAACAACTACTACGACACCATCGCCGAGACCGCCCAGGTGCGCGGCATGGACGCGGATTTCTCCGAGGCCTTTCAACCCTACCTGACGACCTATGCCAGCGACGAAAACTGCAAGGTGAACCTGGCCTCGGTCAAGGGCGACTGCACGCCTCTCATCGTGGGGCTGGTGCGGGCGGCGCTGACTCCGGATCCAAGCAAGCCGCCGTCGGACATGTCGATCTTCGACGACAATCGCCTGTACCCGCTGGCCAGCGTGCTGTGCGAACGCGGCGCCGCCGTGGGCTTCGACACGCTCGATACCATTATTGGCGTGCTCAGCAATCCGGCTGGATCGCTTGCCAAGGACGATCCGCGGTTTTCCATGATGCAGAACTTGACCGGCATCACCATCAACAAGCAGCAACTATCGCAAGTGGCCTATGTGGGGCCGCCGCGCGTGTATCGGGTCGTGGCCACGGGCGAGTCCGGCAAAGTGAAGAAGCGCATCACGGCCATTCTGGACACCGCGCGCAGCCTCGACAACCCAGTGACCAACGACGCCGCCAGCGAGAAAGCCGCTGGGGTCATCCAGTATTGGCGGGAGGAATAGAAGCACCATGGCCCACACCATCACCGGAATCGACCTTGGCTCTTGGTCGGTGAAGTTCACCGTCCTCGAGATTGGATTCCGCCATACGCGCGTCGTCGCGAGCTACGAAGAGAAGATCGCGACGGACGAACGGCCGCTCGCCGAGCGCCAAAGCGAGGCCCTGAAAAGCGGCACGTCGCGCTTGCCGGGCGGCACGACCATTTACGTCGCCCTTCCGGGTGACATGCTCACCCTGCGCGCGCTCGAGCTGCCTTTCGCGGATGCGCGCAAAATCGATCAAATCGTGGGTTACGAGATGGAAGGCCAGATGATCCACGAGCTGCACGACGTGATCTTGGACCACGTCGTGCTGTCCTCGCGCGGACAAGTCGCGGAAGGCGACGAGGGCTGTCGCGCGCTGGTGGTGGCGGCCCGCACCGAGGACGTGCGCACGTTTCTTGCGGGCCTGCAGGCATGCAACGCGGATCCGCGTTCTATCTACGTCGCGCCTCTTCTCTATCGTCCGAGCGAACCGGTCGTGACCGAGGGCGATGGGCCGGTTGGGTGTCAGGTGATTGTGGACATCGGCCACCGCCACACCAACCTTTGTTTCGTGGTGGGCGATGAGGCCGTGTTTGCACGCACGCTCCAGCGCGGTGGCGAAGAGATCAACAAGGCTCTGATACGCGCTTCGAATGGCACCTGGACCTGGGAGCAAGCGGAGCTGGGCAAGGCGCAAATGGGATTCGTGGCAAGCAGCGGCCGGCCCGCCGCGACGCCGGTCGAAGCGCGGGTCGATTCCATCGTGCGCGAAGCGCTGCAGCCGCTATTGCGGGATGTGCGACAAACGCTGGCCAGCTTTTCCAACAAGGACAAGGCGCCCGTCGAGGCGATCCTGCTCGCAGGCGGCGGCGCGCGACTGCGCGGTCTTGCGGGCTTTCTACAAGACGAGCTTGCGGTTCCGGTGCGGCCGCTGCTGGCGGCTCCGGAATTCCGTGAAGGGCCGGACGGTGAACCGATTGAGACCGACGCGGCGGATCCGGACGCGGATCGCTTCGTTCTTGTCAATGCCATCACCAACGCGGCCGCGCGTGGGCAAAAGCAATTGGAATTGCGGCGTGGAGAATTCCAGTACCGGGCTAATTTTTCCATTGTCCGCCAGCGTGCGGGCCACCTTGCGCTGCTGGCGGCATCCCTCATCGCCTGCGCCGGAATTCACGCCACCATCACCCTGCGGCGACTGTCGACCGAGCAGCGCGCGCTCAAGGCGCAGTTGCAGGCGGCGACGAAAGAGATATTCGGCGAGGCGCGCATGGAAGCGGTCGACGTGACTGCCGCGCTCAAGCGCAGCTTTCGCGACGAAATGGCGCCCCTGCCCAAGGCGACGGCTTTCGATCTGCTGGATGACATCTCGACCCACATTCCACCCAATGCCGAAGTCCAGGTGGACATCGAGGATCTCGACATTCGCGCCAAGAAGACCTTGATCAAGGGCACGGTGGACTCCGCCGCGACGGTCGAAGAGATCGTGACGAAGCTCAAGGAGATCGAGTGCTTCGAAGAAATCAGCAAGGGGCCCATTTCCGAAGTGTCGGGCGGCGCCAAGCAGTTCAGTCTGACTATCGCCTCGAAGTGTCCGTGAGGAAGCCATGAGATTTTTGTTGCGCATGTTCGCGAAAATCAAAGCTGTGGTTGGGCGCCCTGCCGTGTATGTGGCGGCCGAGTGGAATCGCATGTCTTTGCGCGAGCGACGGCTCATTTCGATCCTGGGTGGAGTGTTCGCGACCTGTGCATTTCTTCTCGTGGCGTACCTCATGATCGATTCATTGCAAAACATGGGGCAAGACAACAAGGACATGCGCGACGCGCTCGACGCCATCGCCAAACACAGCGACGAGTATCGCGATGGAAAGGCGCGCGCCGCCGCGCAAGCGCTGCGCATCGGCAGCGACCCGCCCCAGCTTGCCGCCGATTTGGAAGCCGCGGCCAAGGAAGCCGGCATCCAGATTCCGGAAACCGCGGATCGGCCGGACGCCGCCGCGGGCAAACGCTATGTCGAGCACAGCCTCGACCTCAAGTTGCGCAAGGTAGATTTGAAGTCGCTGGCGACCTTTCTCGGCAAGGTCGAAACCAGCCGCAGGCTGATTCTCATCACGCGCTTGGAGATCCGTCGCAGCTTTGGCGGGGACGGCACCAGCGTCGACGTGGATTTGACCGCGACGACGTACGAACGGCTCAAGGACGGAGTCAAGAAGCCGCCAATCAAAGGCGGCGCGGCGGCGGGAAAGGCGAAGGGGTAGGCGATGGTCAGTGAAAGAATACGCCGGCTAGGCAAGGTCGGCGCCATCGTCAGCTTCGGCTTTTGGGTTTTCGCCACGGTCTTTTACGTGACGCTGCCCTATGACCGTATCAAGGACTACCTTGCCGGCGAGGTGTCCAGCCTGGGCTACGAGATGGAGGTTAGGCACGCCGGCCCTTCCTTGGGCATCGGCATGGCGCTCAAGGATGTGTCGCTGGTGTCGCGCGCCAGCAGCACCGGCAAACCGACGCGCATTCTCATCAACAAGGCCACACTTGGTTTGTCCCTGCTGTCGTACCTCGGCGGGACCAGGGCGGTCACCTTGTCGGCCGATCTTTTTGGCGGTGACGTCGACGTCAAGGTGAAGCTTGCCAAGACCGAGACCTCCGCGCAGTCGACTGCCGCGGAGATCGATCTGGCGGAAATCCCGTGGGTCAAGAACGCGATCAACTTGCCCCTGTCCGGCAAGCTCAACCTCAAGCTCGACCTGACGTTGCCGAAGCAGAGGCTTTCCGAAGCCAAGGGCGTCCTCAGCTGGACTTGCAGCGCCTGCGCGGTGGGCGACGGCAAGGCGAAGCTGGTGATTGCCAGCAATCCACTGTTGGCCGAGGGGCTCGGCCTGCCCAAGATCCGTTTGGGCGAGGTCAGCGGCAAAGTCGCCATCGACAAGGGCGTGGGGCGTTTGCAGGGCGTTCAATTCAAGTCCCCCGATGCCGAGGCAACGGTAGAGGGCGAGATCCACCTTGCCCAGCCAATCGCAACCTCCAGGATCGATCTCTACGTCCGCTTCAAGCTGAGCGACAGCTTGCTGCGCAGCTCGGAGAAGCTGCGCACCATCATGGACTTCACGGCCCAGATGGGAAAGCGTCCCGACGGCTTCATCGGCTTCCGCATGACGGGGTCCTTCCAGAACATGAGCAGCGTGCAGTGGCTCCAGACCTCGCCTTTCGCCAGCGGAACGAGCCCAGCCAAACCCACGCCGCCCGTTCGCCCTCCTGTCGGTGCTCCACCGCCACCTCCCGCGACAGCCCCGCCTGCTCCGTCCGCGCCGATCCCGATCCCGGAGATACCGCCCCCGCCGCCGCCGCCCGCGCCCGCGCCGCCACCCGCGCCCGTGCCGCCGCCCGCGCCCGTGCCGCCCGCGCCCGTGTCGCTGCCCGCGCCTGCCCCCGCACCGCAACCGCCACCCGCGCCGCCGTCATCCGCGCCGCCGCCCGCTCCGTCCGCCGGCGGAACGGGACCAGCTGCGCGCAATCCAATCGACAATCCGCCGACTGAATCACTATGAAAGCGCAGGGGCGACCCACGGTCGGCTCCTCCATTAGATGTTCTGATATGGAAACCCTGGTTGGGTTTCCATGCTGCGGGCTAGTGCTCTCCCGGGTTGATTAGGCGGAATTCGGTGCGGCGGTTGGTGGCGCGGCCGGATGCGGTCGAGTTGTCCGCGATGGGTCGGTCCTTGCCCCAGCCGATGGTCTGCAATCGGTTGGAGGCGATCCCGCGCGACACGAAGTACAGCTTCACCGAATCGGCGCGCCGTTGCGATAGGTCGTGGTTGTACTCGGCGCGGCCCTTGTTGTCGGTGTGGCCGGAGATCTCCAGGTTGACGGAAGGGAAGTCCTGCAAGACTTTCAAGGCGCGGTCGAGGATGGTCCACGAACCGGGCAGAATTTCCGCCGAGCCGGTCTTGAAGTTGATGCCCTCGATGACGCCCGTGAACTTCTTCACTTCCACCGGCACCTCGTCCGGGCAGCCGTCTTCGTCCTGGTAGTGGTTGAAGGTTTCGGGCTCGTTGGGGCACTTGTCGATCACGTCGGGAATGCCGTCGCCGTCGTTGTCGGGGTCGGGGCAGCCGTCCTCGTCCTGGAACCCGTCGAGATCCTCGGGATCGTTGGGGCACTTGTCGAGGCGGTCGATGATGCCGTCGCCGTCGGTGTCTTTCTC
>Ga0182027_10011563_pt1 | contig 12468 bp, 9 predicted proteins | sample 712E1DmetaG_FD_121300 | JGI IMG/M metagenome (GOLD analysis project Ga0182027, IMG submission 121300) | Permafrost microbial communities from Stordalen Mire, Sweden - 712E1D metaG (Illumina Assembly) | ecosystem: Environmental > Terrestrial > Soil > Wetlands > Permafrost | place: Sweden...
ATGGCCCGCAAGGGTTTCCTTCGCTCCAGCAAGGGACCGACCGGCGGCTTCTGCCTGCGCATGCCCGCCGACGAGATTAGCATGCTGCAACTGGTCGACACCATCGATGGCCTGGCCGACTACGAGCGTTGCCCCGGCGGCATGACCGAGTGCAACGACTCCGCCCCCTGCGGCATGCACGATACCTGGAAGGCCCTCCGCTCCCGTATCATGGAATATCTGGAGCACACCTCGATCGAGGACCTCGCCAAGGCGCTCGCGCAGAAGAAGAATAGCCTCGAAAAGGTTCACAAGTCCAGGCGCTCCACGGCTAAGAAGGCCTGATCGGGTCTTCGCCGGAAAACAGGCTTGGAATCCAGGCCTAAGGAGGCTCGATGCCCATTCGCAATGGGGGTACTCCCACCCCCCACGACATGCTCGTCCCCATGGTGGTCGAACAGACCTCCCGCGGCGAACGCGCCTACGACATCTACTCCCGGCTGCTCAAGGAAAACATCATCTTCCTGGGCACGCCCATCGAGGACCAGGTGGCCAACCTGATCATCGCCCAGATGCTGTTCCTCGCCTCCGAGGACCCCGAGAAGGATATCTCGCTATACATCAACTCGCCCGGCGGCTCCATCACCGCCGGCATGGCGATCCTCGACACCATGCGCCTGGTCGAGCCCAATATCGTCACCTACTGCGTCGGTCAGGCCGCTTCCATGGCCGCCGTCCTGCTGGCCTGCGGCGCCAAAGGCAAACGCTACGCCCTGCCCCACGCCCGCGTGCTGATCCACCAGCCCTCCATGTCCGGCCTCGCCGGCCAGGCCAGCGATATCGATATCTACGCCCGCGAGATCCTGCGCATGCGCGAGATCCTCAACGGCATTCTGGCCGACGCCACCGGCCAGGACGTCGAGCGCATCGCGCGCGATGTCGACCGCGACTACATCATGGAAGCCGAACAGGCCGTGGCCTACGGCATGGTCGACAAGATCATCTCCAAACGCGAGCGCTAGGGTTTTCAGTCAGCAATTCGTTGAAGCCGGGTCAGAAGTTCGTTGAACAGGTCAGCCCCAAGTCGAGACCGACTATAAGGATCGATCCCGATGCTGCTCCGTGCCCGATACCGAGCCGTGGCTGTTACGGAGCCGCGACCGTCTGACGGAGCCGCGACTGAAAGGAGCGGTTCTTCGCGTTGTTACCAATATGGGTCTAGCTTGGGCGGCCTTGCAGCGCTTCCGCGGTCGCACTCACTTGGAAAGAGAAGATTCCGCCGCGCCGGCCGCGGGGTGGCGCAGGTCAAGGTCGATAGACTGCAATCGATCGCGTTCGTTGATCAGCCTGGCCGAATCGCTGTCGTTAGTCCAGGTCGAGTTCGTAGCGCCAAGGTCCTGGTAGAAAGTAAGAATATCGCTGCGGAGCTCTTGTGGCATATCTATGTAATGACCTTGCATCTTATGCAGTAGCTGCGAGTAGGCGCCATCCGTCAATCTGTATTTCCCGGCCGCGGTGAAGGTGCCCACGTCCAGATTGTCATTCGGCAGCTTAAGGCGCCCCGCACTCTGTTCCGCCAGCAGTTCACGATAACGGACAATCGTCGAATTGAAGCTGGCCATGTACATCTTCTCGATATCGGGTGTCAGCCGCTTGAATGACAGCACTCGCAACGGGCCCACCTTTGGGGCGATGCGGAGTAGGAATGCCAGTAATTTCGACCGGATGCCAGGGCGCGTATAAGTGGAACCCCAGTTCTTTTCGTAGCTGGAGCGAGATATATTATAAAGAAACCTCTTACGGGTAATGCTGGGAGCATCCTTCCTGATTTCCTGTTTCTTAATCTGCCAGGCGACTCTGGTCACAGCCGGGAAAATCGTTCCGACCGCATGGCGGTAGGATCCGATGGCCAGATCGACATTCATGAATACCTGTTGCAACTGCATCCCGTAGGTATCCTCGAACGCCCGCTCCAGCAAGGGTTTTGCCACTTCAAATCCGATAAATTCTTTGTACGCAGCGGAGGCGTAGCGGCCCTTGGCCGCCTGAAAGACATCAAAAGCGAACTCCGTTTTAGCATGCGTAAACGGATCGTCGGCATACGTTACGAGCGCCCCGAACTTCACACCGAGCTTCGGGTAGAACAAAGGAACCGCCCGGTTCACGGCCATCGGATGACCATTATTATCGGCGGCATAGTGCGATAAGGCGCCGAGGGCGAACGCGTACTCATTGAGGTCTTGCGAGTCGCGGATCAGGTTGAGGATGAAATCGCCACTTCGAACATAATGCGTCAGATCGCTGAAGAACTTGCTGCCGAACGGATAATAGCCCAAATCCTGAATAATGCATCCCCCGTAGGCGAAGGCGTGGGCATGCGTCAACTCTTCTTTGGTGGCCAGCGGAAAGCGGTTCAGCAAGAGTGGTTTGATGGCACTATCCCAGGTGGAATCGATAATTGCTTCGTGCGTGAGAACGGAATAGGACCAGGCGGCCGGCAGCGGGAAAAGGAGCAACAGAGCGAGAGCGGCTGAGGGTCGAAGATTCCGGAACCGGCGCGGCGCCTGCAGTTGTGTCATAGCATCCTCCAGGAGATGTTCCAGCGAGCGCCAAGACCAAGGTCTTCCCAGCGGTCGCCCCCGTGAACACCCCGTCACTTCTTCCAGTCCATCCCGGCGGCTTGTGCCAGTCTGCTTGGAAGCGGGATGGGGGACCTGGTTACAGCACTGGAGCCTGCTCTAATCATTGAGGGGGCCGGCATTGCGGATTCTGCGCTATCGGCCGGTGCGGCGACGCGGGATTTCGGAGGCGGACTGTAGTCGTACCCTAGCAGCCGCCGGATCTGCATCGTGCGATCGTCCACGTTCAGGAACTGGTATGCCGCGTTCGAGCGCGAGCGCAGCTCAGTCGAGCCCCCGCGAACCGACGCCGGGCCGCCATCGCCACCCCAAATTGGATCACTGCTGGTGAGCGGACGGTTGAAGTTGGCATTCACCCAGTCAGTCACAAAGGCTGGTTGAGACGATACGGGACCGTTGATGTAATTCAGCCGGCCGGTTTTACCGGACGGATCCGTCAACTCAGCCAGAAAGGCAGAGAATGCGAGCAGCAGAATAATCAGTTTTGTCGGCCGCAAAGCTTCCTCCCGACAGGGCAAAGCACGTTCGTGGCCACCCTCGCTGGAGGGCGTTCTAGCGCGATTAGGAGCATAGGAACCTCGGCAGATTCCGCACTCCAGGTGCAAGTCTTGCATCTGGGCTCGGGTGAGTTTCGGCTACCCCCCATGCTGGCTCAGCGGCAGCAACCTCCGGACGCCGAGGTTCTGCTCTGGACCATCCCGTGCAAGGGAGGACCTGAGAGCGGAGAGGATTGCCATGGCGACAGCACTGATCGAGATAGACGGGTTTCAAGAGATTCTTGAACGAACAGCGGGCGAACTGGCCCAGGTATTGCGCACGCGGGATGGCATTGCCATCGAGAAGAGCGCGGATCAGATGGATGAGGTGCAATATGCCTCGGAACGCGAACTGGCGATTCGAAACGCGGATCGGGAGTCCACCCTGCTGCGCCAGGTCAGAGCCGCGTTGCGGCGGATTCATGACGGCACCTTTGGACTCTGCGTTGACTGCGAATGGGCGATCAGCCCAAAGCGCCTGGCGGCCGTGCCATGGGCGTCACGCTGCATCGAGTGCCAGGACGCAGCCGATCGGGATCAGCAGGAGAACATGGGATCCTTCAGCGAGGCCATCGCCGATGCCGCCTGAATGAGCGGTTCCGCGCCCGGGCGCGTCGTTCCCCATCGCCGTCAGATGAACCGCCCGCCATTCCAGAGGGCGAAAAGCGGGGAAAAGGTGGGTCCGATTGTGAAAACAGAGTCCAGCCTTCGAACCATCGCGTTTCTCGGCAACTACCTGCCGCGCAAGTGCGGTATTGCGACGTTCACCTCCGATTTGCTGGGGGCTGTGGCGGCACGGCATCCGCAAAGCCGGTGCTTCGCTGTGGCGGTCAACGATATCGATGGGTGTTATCAATACCCGGACATCGTGCGCTTTGAGATTGAGGAGCAGGATCTGGGGTCTTACCGGGGTGCCGCCGACTATCTGAACTCCATCAACGTAGACACAGTCTCGATCCAGCATGAATTCGGAATTTTCGGCGGACCGGCCGGCAGCCACCTATTGGCAGTGCTCGAAGAATTGAAAGCGCCGGTAGTAACGACGCTGCATACCGTTCTACGTACGCCCAACGCCGACCAGCGGCGCGTGATGCGGGAATTGGTGGCGCACTCAACCCGGCTGGTCGTCATGGCGGAGCGGGGACGCACGATCCTGAGAGAGGTTTACGATGCGCCGCCGGCCAAGATCGATCTGATTCCGCACGGTATTCCCGACGTACCATTCGTCGCCCCGGATTATTACAAGGACCAGTTTGGCGTAAGCGGGAAAAAGGTATTGCTGACGTTCGGGTTGCTTTCGCCGAACAAGGGAATTGAAAACGTGCTCAACGCTCTCCCGGAGATCGTGGCGGAGTTCCCCGACGTGGTCTACATCCTGCTGGGCGCCACGCACCCGCACGAGTTGCGAACGCGAGGCGAGAGCTACCGTCTCGGGTTAGAAGCTATCGTCAAGGAACACAAACTCGAAAAGCATGTCATCTTCCACAACCGGTTTGTGGAGCTGAAGGAACTAACCGAATTTATAGGTTCGGCGGATCTCTACATTACTCCCTATCTGGACGAAGCCCAGAGTACGTCGGGAACCTTAGCGTACGCGTTTGGCGCGGGTAAAGCCGTAATCTCGACGCCGTATTGGCATGCCGCCGAGCTCTTGAGGGATCAGCGTGGCGTGCTGGTGCCGTTCGGGGACCCACGGGCGATTGCGCGCGAGGCCAGCGGGTTGTTGCGCGATGAAGCGCGCCGCGGCGCGATGAGCGACAACGCCTACAGGCTGGGCCGCGAAATGGTGTGGAGCAACACGGCGGGGCTGTACATGCGCTCATTTGAAGCGGCACGGCAGCAGGGGACAACGGCGCCCCGCAAGTCTGTTGCCGCGAGAGAATCCGGCTATCGGCCATATGAGTCGCCGGAGTTGAATCTGAATCATCTCTACCATATGACCGATTCGACGGGCATTTTTCAGCACGCAAGTTTCACTACGCCGAATCTTGCGGAAGGCTACTGCACGGACGACAACGCTCGCGCCCTCATTCTGGCGGTGCTGCTCGACCAGTTGGAAGAAGCGCCGAAGCGTGTGCGGGCGCTGGCCACAACCTACGCGGCGTTCCTGGACCAGGCCTTCGATTCAACCACGAAACGATTCCACAATTTTCTCAGCAGCGATCGCCGCTGGCTGGACGAGCAGGGTTCCGAAGATTGCCACGGCCGGGCGATTTGGGCGTTGGGCACCGCGGTCAGGCGCGCGCCGCATTGGGGTTCGCGGAGAATGGCCGAACGACTCTTCGCACAGGCGCTGCCGGCGGTGACGAACTTCGCTGCGCCGCGGGCCTGGGCATTCAGTCTGATTGGCATTGACGAGTATCTGGGCCGGCTGAATGGCGACCGGCTGGCCGAGGACGTCCGCGCAGAACTGACCGAGCGGTTGATGGCGATCTTCGACCAGGTCGCCGCCCCCGGCTGGAGCTGGTTTGAAGAGGGGCTGACTTATGACAACGCAAAGCTGGCTCACGCACTGATTGTCAGCGGACGCGCCACCGGGCAGAGGAGCGTATATGAACGAGGCCTGCAGGCGTTGCGCTGGCTGGTAGGCGTGCAGACCTCGCGGCAGGGCCAACTGCGGCCCATAGGCAGCAACGGATTCTATCGGCGTAACGGCGCACGCGCGGACTTCGACCAGCAGCCGATCGAGGCGCAGACCACGGTTTCGGCGTGCCTGGAAGCATACCGCGCGACCGCTGACCCGTGGTGGTACGGGCAGGCGCAACGAGCCTTCGATTGGTTCCTCGGCCGGAATGATCTCGGACTGGAACTCTACGCCCGCCAGAGTGGCGGCTGCCGCGATGGGTTGCACGCGGACCGGGGCAATGAGAACCAGGGTGCGGAATCTACGCTGGCCTTTCTTTTGTCGCAGGCGGAAATGCGGCTGATACAAAACACCGCGACTCTGATGCAAGGAGGCGGCATGGCAGCCGCGACGGCCCATTGAAACAACTCGAAGTAAAGCGCAGCACCGTCACTTTGGACCCGGACCGCACGCATGTGCTGGCCCGGCCATTCCGTCTCATGAGCGACCAGCGCTCGATCAAGATTGCGGCCCGGGTTATGGCGCTTCCAGAGAACGAAGTCCATACTCTTCTGGAGGCGGTGCGAGCCGAATTCGGCGACCGCCAACTGAGGATCGACGAGTTCCTCCAACGGCGGTTTGACGAGGTCAGCCCGTATCTGCTGAATGGACAGCAACTATCGGCGGAACGAAAGCTATTGCTGGGCGGGTATTTCACGCATGAGTATTCGCTCGAAGCCGCTGCCCTGTTCAATCCCTCGATGGTGCCGCACCCGGACCAGTCGGGCGTTGCGCCCGGCTCATTGCGTTTCATCCTGAGCTTACGCGCCACGGCCGAGGGCCACGTTTCCTCGATCGCTTTTCGCAGCGGTATGTTGGACGCCGACAGCAACATCACGATGGACGTGCCCTCGCGCTACAGTCTCGAGCCCACGCAGGTGCCCAACTCGACGTTTGAAAAGGTCTTGTTCGGGCGGAAGCTTCAGGAACTCCGCCTCCTGGGCGACTTCAACCGGGAGGTTCTCAACGGCTTACCGGACGCATTCACGATGGAGGAACTGAGAGCCAGCATCGCTCGCGCCTCGAAAAAGCTTCCGCAGCTTGAGAAAGAGACGACCAAGAGCATCGCCCGGGAGACCCTGATGCTGGCCAGTTCCAATTACGAAGTGCAGTTCAAAGCGGAGACGAAGTTGTCCGAGAGGGTGTTGTTCCCAGTCACTCCTTCGCAGAGCAACGGGATCGAGGATGCGCGCTTCGTTCTCTTCCACGAGGAGGACGGCACGCGAACCTATTATGCGACCTATACCGCGTACGACGGGAGAATGATCCTGCCCCAATTGCTCGAGACGGCCGATTTCCTGCGTTTCAAGTTCATCACGTTGAATGGCCCGGCCGTGGAGAACAAAGGCATGGCGCTGTTCCCACGGAAAATCAAGGGTCTGTACGCGATGCTGGGCCGGCAGGACGCGGAGAATATCTACGTCATGTTTTCCGATCATCTGCATTTCTGGCACACCATGCAGCTCATTCTGGAGCCTGCGTTTCCCTGGGAGTTTATCCAGTTGGGCAACTGCGGCTCGCCGATCGAAACCGAAGCCGGCTGGCTTGTCATCAGTCATGGCGTGGGGCCGATGCGGAGGTACTGCATCGGCGCTTTTCTGCTTGATCGGGACGACCCGACAAAGGTACTCGGGCGCCTTCCGGAACCGTTGATCAAACCAAATATCGACGAACGCGACGGCTACGTGCCCAATGTAGTTTATTCGTGCGGCAGCCTGGTGCATGGGGGGCAACTGGTCATTCCCTACGGCATATCCGACTACGCCACGACGTTCGCGACGGTGCCGCTCAACCAGGTGCTGGCGGCAATGGAATAGCGCAGTAAAGAGGCGAAGCAACGCCCCCTGCGGGCGAGCACGCCGTCAGGGAATGGTGCCCCGCGTGCTAGGCAAATCCTGCACCTTTTGTGACCAAACCTGCATTGACCGACGCCGCTGCTCTGCTTTTCTCGCCTCACAGCCTGGCGCAGGCGCCGAAGTCTCCCTACAACACCCTTTGCCTGCATGCTTGCCGCAGGGCCGTTGCTCAAACGGCCAGGATGGTGTTACGCGTGCACTAAGGACGATGTCGTCCAAGAGCCCCTTAAGGGTTCACCAGGTCGACCGAAGAGGTCAATTATGAGAATGATTCTAGTGGCTGCTCTGGCGGTTGCGCCCCTGCTGGCCAATGATAACGACTCAGTGAAGCGGCTGGACGAATCCGCCACGGTGTTTTCGGAGATTATGGCAACGCCGGATAGGGGCATCCCGCAAGATCTGCTGGAAAATGCCCGCTGCATCGTAATCGTCCCTTCGCTCAAGACGGCGGCGTTCGTATTTGGCGCCAAGTATGGGAAAGGATATGTAACCTGTCGTAACAAAGGCGGCGCTGGCTGGTCCGCGCCGGCCACGGTCCGCATCGAGGGAGGCAGCGTAGGCTTCCAGATCGGCGGATCGGAGACGGATTTGATCATGCTCGTGAAGAATCAGCGGGGCATGGAGAAGCTGCTGGCCGATAAGTTCACCCTGGGCGGGGAAGCCTCAGTGGCAGCCGGGCCCGTGGGACGCACGGCGACAGCTCAAACCGACGCTCAATTGAACGCCGAGATTCTCTCCTGGTCGCGGTCGCAGGGATTGTTTGCCGGCGTCGCTCTCGAAGGAGCCACGCTGCGGCAGGATCTCGACGATAATGCGCAGATCTACGGCGAGAAGCTCACTAACCGGCAGATTCTCACCACGCATGTCCATACGACTCAGGCGGGGGCGAGGCTGATTGGCATGCTCGACAAGTACTCGGCGCGTGAGCATGTGCCTACGACCGCTGCCAGCAACTAGTCTCGCGACAAGAAACGGAACAGGTCCCAATTGAAACTTATCGGCGCATGCCTGATTCTGTGTGGAATTCTATCGGCCCAGACGCCGCAGGCTCAGAGTGACCCTGCGGCCGGGCCGGTCGCCGGCGTGACGCCTATTTATCGCGTCACCGTCGTGGCTCGGACCACGAAGGCGATTAACTACAATCACCGCAGCGGGTCCACGGAGATCGGCTTTCGGGGGACGCTGCTCATGCCTGAGGCGCGGGGCGAGGCCAAGGTGGAGAGCAAGCAAGGCGTGATTAAGATCGACGCGCGCATGGAACGGCTGGATCCCGCCACCAGGTTCGGTCCAGAGTACCTGACCTATGTGATGTGGGCGATCACGCCCGAGGGCCGCGCGACCAACGTGGGGGAAGTGCTGTTGAATGGAGACAAGACCAAGCTGGACGCCACAACGGAGTTGCAGTCATTTGGCTTGATTGTCACTGCCGAACCCTATTTCGCGGTAACTCAACCCAGCGACGTCGTGGTGATGGAGAATTTCGTCCGCAAGAACACGGTTGGAACGATCGAAGAGGTTGACGCAAAGTACGAACTCTTGCAGCGCGGCCAGTACACCTTAAACGTGAACCCGGCCGACATCAAGCCCGCGCGGCTGGACTCGAAGGTCCCATTGGAGCTTTACGAGGCGCGAAACGCCGTCCAGATTGCACGCTGGACCGGTGCTGAGAGGTATGCCCCCGATACGTTCCAGAAGGCCGTCCAGGGCCTGGACAATGCCGAGGGCTATCTGACGGGCCGGGCGGGCAGGAAGCCCATTGGTACGGTGGCGCGTGAGGCCGTCCAGATGGCCGAAGATGCCCGCATCATCACAGTCAGGAAGATCGATGAGGAAAGGTTGGCCAACGAGCGCCAGGCCGGGGCGGATCGCGAGGCGCGCGCCGAAAGCGCGCGGGCCGCGGCACAAGCCGACGCCGCGCAGGTTGCACGGGACGCGGAAGCGGCGCGGGTGGCCGCACAGTTGGAAGCGGACCGCGTGAGGCAGGACACCGCCGCGAAGTTGGCGGCGGCGCAGAACGATGCTGATCGCGCCAAGCGTGACAGCGACGCGCAAATAGCTGCCGCACAGAACGAAGCCGACCGTCTGAGGCAGGACACCGCCGCGAAGTTGGCGGCGGCGCAGGACGATGCGGCTCGCGCCAAGCGGGACAGCGACGCACAAATAGCTGCCGCGCAGAACGAAGCCAATCGTCTGAAGCAGGAAAACGATGCGCAGCGGGCGGCCTCGCAGGCCGAACTCGATCGCGCAGCCAATGCCAAGACGCAGGCGGAACGGGAGAAGGCGGAGCTGCGGGCCCAGTTGCTGGCACAGTTCAACGCTGTTCTTCAGACGCACGACACAGCGCGTGGTTTGATCGTGAATATGTCGGATGTCCTGTTCGACACCGGCAAGTATTCGTTACGGCCTCTGGCGCGCGAGAAACTGGCCAAGGTGGCCGGCATCGTCTCAGGGTATCCGGGGCTGCGGCTGGAAGTGGAAGGCCACACCGACAGCGTCGGCGGCGATGACTACAATCAGCGCCTTTCGGAGCAACGCGGCGATGCTGTGCGCGACTATCTGACGCAGCAGGGCATGGCAGCGAGTTCGGTCTCGGCCAAGGGCTTCGGCAAGACTCAGCCCGTTGCTTCCAATGACACGCCGAAGGGCCGGCAGCAGAATCGGCGGGTGGAGTTGGTGATCTCCGGCGAGGTAATTGGCACGGCGATCGGCACGCCGGTCGCATCCCGATAAGCGGAGTGTGACTGCGTTTGGATGAAGGAGTGGGGCCGGCAGCTTGCTGTTCGGCCCCGCGGCCATAATCGGGGAAGAGATAGGCGGAGGGATTGAAAAGAATCGGGCCGACTCTGTCCGGGAGCGGACTCCGGTTCGGAAAGATCCTGACGATCGGATGCTGTCGGGCCTGGAAACGCCAGTGCCTGACGCGGGTGGAGTGGATGTTTGCGAACAACGCGATTGGTGCCATTTGCAACCGCATCTCCCTGACCGAGGCGCAACTGGAGCTTCAGAGCCCCGGATATGACGTGAAGTGAGTGTCCATCGGCGGCACGCTCCGTGATGCGGTGGGCGCACAGGAGTTGGCGGACGCGGCACGATGTGCGCCGAAGCGGGTCGATGCCCGGAATGGACAGGTTTGGTTTTGCAGCCGGGTGGTCGATTCTGGTAACCTATACGCGTCCGGAGACGTGTATTCATTTAGCCCGGACCGTTCCGGCGGTATCACAAATTGGCGTGCGCACTTCAGTTATGAAAGGCCCAACAGCAGCGTCGCTGGCGCGGCGGGCCCTGCCCGTCCTGCTGCTGTGCCTGATGTTTTGGGTACAGGGCGCCGCCGCGTCGTCACCAGAGCACCAGCGGCACCATTTCGCCCACCCGGGTTGTGTGCTGTGCATTGCAGGCCCGTTGCAGTTTGTGCGAAGCGAGCCGCCGGCGCTGGTCGCGCCAATGGCCGTGATCGACTGGATCGCTCCACCGGCCAGACCCGAACCCACACAGAGCCTTCTCTTCTCGACCCGTTCCTCTCGCGCTCCTCCCGCCTAGTTTCTCCTCGTCAGCTATGCCGTGGCAGACCAAATAGTGCGCCCCGGCGCGACTGAAACTTCAGTGGCGGGAATACACAGAGAGGTGTTTTCATCATGCTCGCGGCACTGTTCCGCTCGCGGACCCGGCTACTTTGCCGGCCGCTATGGGCCTGCGTTGCTTTCCTGGCGGCGGCCTGCTTCCAGGGAGGCTGCGCGCATCCCGATCCGGATAAAACCGAAGGCAAGTCCCCCGCGGCGGCGCTGTCCGCGGAGCCCAGGTTGTTCAAGGTGGCGCCGGATCAACTCGCGCACTTGAAGATTGCGAAGGTCGCGAGAACTTCGTGGCCCGTGGCCATTCACACGACCGGGACGGTCGATTGGGACGCCGACCATACCACGCAGGCGATCACGCAGGTGAACGGTCCGATCTCGCGCCTGCTGGTGGACACCGGCACGCAGGTGGCGAAGGGTCAACCGCTGCTGTTCGTTTCCAGTCCGGACGTGGCCGCCGCCATGTCCGCGTATCGCAAGGCGCGTAACCGGGAAGTCCTGAACAAACGCATTGTGGACCGCACCAAGGACCTACTGGAGCACGGCTCGGTGGCCCAGAAGGACTACGAGAGCGCCGAGGCGGATTATAACGACGCGATGACCGACGTGCAGAACAGCTTGCAGGTGCTCAAGATCTTCGGTATCACCGCTGCCGAAATCGATCAGGCGGAACGGCAGGGCACCTCGATCGGCACGGAACTGGCGGTGCGCTCGCCGATCGCCGGCACGGTCGTGCAGAAGCTGGTTTCGCCCGGCATGGTCATCCAGGCGGGCTCCACCGTGTGCTTCATGATCAGCGCCGTGGGCGAGGTCTGGGTGCAGGGCCACGTCTTCGACCGCGATCTTCCCAGCGTGCGCGTCGGCGATCCCGTGGAACTGACGAACCCCTCGTTCGACGGTGTTTTGCACGGCAAGCTGGCTTACATCGGCGCCTTTGTGGATCCGGCGACGCGCACTACCCCCGTTCGCATCGTCACCGGAAACCCGCGCGGCATTCTCAAGAAGGACATGTTCGTCGAAGCCGTGATCCACACCAGCACGCGCAGCAACATTCTGGTCGTGCCTCTATCGGCCGTGCTACGAGACGACAACAATGAGCCGCTGGTTTATGTGCAGGCCCGGCCTGGTGAGTTCGCCCAGCGCCCAGTGCGGATCGGGGCCGAGCAGAGCGGCTTCGTGGCGGTCGCCTCGGGTCTGAACGAAGGCGAGGAGATCGTCACCGACGGCAGCCTCTTTCTTCAATTCGCGAACAGGATGCAGTAAGGC
>Ga0182027_10011564_pt1 | contig 12468 bp, 7 predicted proteins | sample 712E1DmetaG_FD_121300 | JGI IMG/M metagenome (GOLD analysis project Ga0182027, IMG submission 121300) | Permafrost microbial communities from Stordalen Mire, Sweden - 712E1D metaG (Illumina Assembly) | ecosystem: Environmental > Terrestrial > Soil > Wetlands > Permafrost | place: Sweden...
CAGCACCTGGCGCGCGGACTCTATCTGGTTGCGTATCCGCGCGGCCTGCTCGTACTCCTCCTCGCGGGAGGCCGCCCGCATGCGCGTGTCCAGCTCGTCCAGCACCTCGGCGTACCTGCCCTCCAGAAAGTCGCAGAACTGCTTCACCTGCCTCATGTATTCGGCGTGATCGACGTTGCCCTGACAGGGACCCAGGCACATCTCCATCTCGTAGTAGAGGCAGGGCGAGTGCCCCTTCTGGCCCGGCACCGCCCCGATGCAGTGACGCAGGGGGAAGACCTTCTTGAGCAGCCTGATGGTGTTCCTGGCGGCACGGGCGTTCACGTAAGGACCGTAGTACTTTACCCCCCTGAGGCGCTTGCCCCGGGTCAGCATGATCCGGGGATAGGAGTCGCTCATGTATACGGCGATATAGGGGTAGCTCTTGTCGTCTCGCAGGATGATGTTATACCTGGGCAGGTACTTCTTGATGAGGGTGGCCTCTAGGATCAGCGCGTCGACCTCGGTCTCGCACACCATCACGTCCAGGTCGGCGATCTCGCCGCGGAGCGCCTCGCCCTTGTAGTCTCCCGCAGCCGGCGCGCGGAAGTAGGAGCTGACGCGATTGGAGAGCTCCTTGGCCTTGCCCACATAGATGACCCGGCCGGCCTCGTTGGTGAAGACATAGACGCCGGGGCGGGCCGGCAGCGTGCAAAGCTTGTCCCTCAGCGCCTGCTTCACTTCGCCTTCGCCGCCCTGGCCTTCTTGCGCGCGGCCCGTCCGTCCAGCACCTCGCCAAGGAAGGTGCCGGTATAAGAACTCCTGGTGGCGGCCACCGCCTCGGGAGTCCCGGTCGCCACCAGCTCCCCTCCCTTGTCCCCTCCCTCCGGGCCTAGGTCCACTATGTGGTCGGCCACCTTGATGACGTCCATGTTGTGCTCCACCACTATCACCGTATTGCCTCCCTCGACCAGCCGGTCCAGCACCTCGATCAGCTTCGAGATGTCGTCGAAGTGGAGCCCGGTGGTCGGCTCGTCCAGCAGGTAGAGCGTGCGGCCGGTGGGCCGCTTGGCGAGTTCGCGCGCCAGCTTGACCCGCTGGGCCTCGCCGCCGGAAAGGGTCGGCGCCGGCTGACCCAGGCGGATGTAGCCCAGGCCGACGTCGGAGAGTATCTGCAGCTGGCGCGCGATGGACGGGATGTTGGCGAACATCGCCATCGCCTCCTCCACCGTCATCTCCAGGACCTCGTGGATGTTCTTGCCCTTGAAGTGGATCTCCAGCGTTTCGCGGTTGTATCTCTTTCCCTTGCAGACGTCACACGAGATGTAGACATCGGGCAGGAAGTGCATCTCTATCTTCACCATGCCCTCGCCCTTGCAGGCCTCGCAGCGCCCTCCGGCGACGTTGAAGCTGAAGCGCCCCGGCTTGTAGCCGCGCACCTTTGACTCGGGGGTGGCCGCGAAGAGCTGGCGGATGTGGTCGAACACGCCGGTGTAGGTGGCCGGGTTGGAGCGCGGCGTGCGGCCGATGGGCGACTGGTCGATGTCGATGACCTTGTCGAGCAGCTCGAGGCCGTCGATGCCGCCGTGAGCGCCGGCCCGGGCCTTGGAGCCGCGCATGACGCGCGCCGCCGTGCCCTTGTAGAGGATCTCGTTGACCAGCGTGGACTTGCCCGAGCCCGACACGCCGGCGACGCAGGTGAAGGCCCCGACGGGGAAGGCCACGTCGATGTGTTTGAGGTTGTGCATGGAGGCGTCGCGCACGGTGAGCCACTGCAGCGGCAGGCGCCGCTGCCCGGGGACCTCGATGCGCCGCAGGCCGGCGAGATATTGCCCGGTGAGCGAGGCCGGCTCGGCGGCGATGAACGACGGCGGCCCCTGGGCCACGACCCAGCCGCCGTGCTCGCCGGCGCCCGGCCCCATGTCGACGAGGTGGTCGGCCGAACGCATGGTCTCCTCGTCGTGCTCGACGACGATGACGGTGTTGCCCAGGTCACGCAGCCGCAGCAGCGTGTCGATGAGCCGGCGGTTGTCGCGCTGGTGGAGGCCGATGCTGGGTTCGTCGAGGATGTAGAGCACGCCGACCAGCGCCGAGCCGATCTGGGTGGCGAGGCGGATGCGCTGGGCTTCGCCGCCCGACAGCGAGGCCGCGGCCCGCCCCAGCGTGAGGTAGCCAACGCCGACGTCGGCCAGAAAGCGCAGCCGTTCTCTGATCTCCTTGACTACCCGGCCGCCGATGAGGCGCTCGGTGTCGGTCATGGCCAGCGTCTCGAGAAAGACGAGCGCCTCGCCGACGCTCATGAGGGTGAACTCGGAGATGTTGCGCTCGCCGACCGTGACCGCGAGGCTGGTCGGCTTGAGACGGGCGCCGTGGCACTCCTCGCACGGGCGCTCGCTCATGTACTCCTCGATCTTCTGGCGGATGAGGTCGGATTCGGTCTCGGCGTAGCGCCGCCGGAGGTTGGCGAGGATGCCGTGGAACTGGGCCTTGTAGTGCCGCCAGCGCCCCTGGTAGTTGCGGTAGCGCATGTCGATGCGGTCGGGCGTGCCCATGAGGAACAGGTCGCGCTGCTCGGCCGGCAGGTCGCGCCACGGGGCGTCGGGGTCGACGTGGTAACGCTCGATGACGGCCTGGAAGGTCTCCTCCATCCAGCCCGTCGCCAAGCCGAACGGCAGCAGGGCGCCCTGGCTGATGGAGAGCGCGTGGTCGGGCACCACGAGATCGGGATCGATCTCCTGCGTGGAGCCGAGCCCGTGGCAGGCGGGGCAGGCGCCGTGCGGGTTGTTGAACGAGAAGATGCGCGGCTGGATCTCGGGCATGGAGATGCCGCAGTGCAGGCAGGCGAACTTCTCTGAGAACGTCAGCGTGGGACCGTCGGCGAGCTCGATGTCGACGAGCCCGTCGGACAGGTGAGCCGCCGTCTCGACGGAGTCGGTCAGGCGGCGGCGCAGGCCGTCGTTCATGACCAGCCGGTCGACGATCACCGAGATGTCGTGCTTGTACTTCTTGTCGAGCTCGATCTCGTCGTCGAGCGTGCGCACCTCGCCGTCGACGGCGACACGGGTGAAGCCGTCGTCGCGCAGCTCGCGGAAGAGCTGCCCGTATTCGCCCTTGCGGCCGCGCACGACGGGGGCGTTGACGCTGAACCTGGTGCCGGCCTCGAGCTCGAGCACCTGGTCGATGATCTGCTCGAGCGACTGGCCTTCGATCGGCCGTCCGCAGTTCGGACAGTGCGGATGGCCGACGCGCGCGTAGAGCAGCCGCAGGTAGTCGTAGATCTCGGTGGCGGTGCCCACCGTGGAGCGCGGGTTGCGCGAGGTGGTGCGCTGGTCGATCGAGATCGCCGGCGACAGGCCTTCGATGCTGTCGACGTCGGGCTTGTCCATCTGGCCGAGGAACTGCCGGGCATAGGCCGACAGCGACTCGACGTAACGGCGTTGACCTTCGGCGTAGATGGTGTCGAAGGCCAGCGACGACTTGCCCGAGCCCGAGAGACCCGTGATCACGATGAAGCGGTCGCGCGGCAGCGTGAGCGAGACGTTCTTGAGGTTGTGCTCGCGGGCGCCGGTGATGACGATGGCGTCGCTCAAGCGGTTCCTTTCGTGGGTCAGTCCAACAACAACAGGCCGGTCCAGACCGGATCGTCGCCGGCCGGCATCTGGATCGGCAGGCCGGCCGCGGCGGCGGTGGCCAGCACGTCGATACCCACCGCCTCCATGGACGGCCGCGCCTGGAACGGCTTGCGGCACGGCTCCGTGGTCGATGTGCCCGTGTCGGCGGCCACGCAAGCCTGGCAGAGGCAGCACTCGCCGCCGCCGAAGCCGGCCGCGAACGGGTAGCCCAGCGCCAGGGCCTCGCGCTCGAGCGCGGCAAGGACGCCGTCGAGGGCGTTCTGGCCGGCGGCGAGGACCTCTTGATAGGCCGCGTTCGCGGAGAGCTCGTCGATGCCCTTGCCGTGGTAGCGCCGCCGCACCTCGGCGGCCGTCAGGGCGATGGGCTGCTGCACCACGAGAGCCTGCGTGTAGCGGCGCAACGTGTCGGCGAACTCGCCGGCCGGGGGCGCGAAGGGCGGGCACATGAGGTTGCGGCCGTAGCCCGCGCACTGCGGCACCCGGCACTTGAGGGCGACGCGCGGGTCGACCACCACGTCACGCGCCGGCAGCGGCCGCGCGGCGCGCGCGCCCAGTTCGACCGCGCGCTCGCACAGCGCTCTGGCGTGTTGCTCGACTGTGACCATGGTCTCTCCCTCTTGTCGGCGCCGGGCACGGCGACGCACCGCGCAAGCCCGGCCGGCGTCAGGCGACCGTCGCCTGACGCTGCCCGAGCTCGCGCGACAGTTCCCTGATCTCGTCGCGCAGCTTGGCGGCGTACTCGAACTTGAGCTGGTCGGCGGCCGCGAACATCTCGGCTTCGAGGTTGGTGATGAGCTTCTCGAGGTCGGCGACCGGCATGGCCGCGCTCTCGTCGACCGCCCGCAAGCTCCGGCGCCGACCCTTGCCGGGGAGCGCCGCCTGGTGGGAGCTCATCTGGGCGATGTCGGTTACCGCCTTGACGATGCTGCGCGGCGTGATGCCGTGCTCCTCGTTGTAGGCCACCTGGCGGCGGCGCCGGCGGTAGGTCTCGTCGATGGCGATGCGCATGGCGGCCGTCTCGCGGTCGGCGTACATGATGACCGTGCCATGGACGTTGCGCGCCGCCCGGCCGATCGTCTGGATGAGACTGGTCTGACCGCGCAGGAAGCCCTCCTTGTCGGCGTCGAGGATGGCCACCAGCGTGACCTCGGGCATGTCGAGACCCTCGCGCAGCAGATTGATGCCGACCAGGACGTCGAACTCGCCCAGCCGCAGCTCGCGCACGATCTGCAGGCGCTCCAGCGTGTCGATCTCGCTGTGCAGGTAGCGCACCTTGAAACCGTTCTCCACCAGGTAGTCGGTGAGGTCTTCGGCCATGCGCTTGGTCAGCGTCGTCACCAGGACCCGTTCGTCGCACTCGATGCGCCGCCGGGCTTCGTTCATGAGGTCGTCGATCTGGCCGGCGGTGGGGCGCACCTCGACCGCCGGGTCGATGAGCCCGGTCGGCCGGATGATCTGCTCGGCGATATTGAGGCTCTCGCGCAGCTCGAACGGCCCGGGGGTGGCGCTGACGAAGATGACCTGCGGCACCTTGGCGATGAACTCGTCGAAGCGCAGCGGCCGGTTGTCGAGGGCGCTCGGCAGCCGGAACCCGTAGTCGACGAGCGTCTGCTTGCGGGAGCGGTCGCCTTCGTGCATGCCGTGGATCTGGGGCACCGTCATGTGCGATTCGTCGAGGAAGACGAGGAAGTCGCTGGGGAAGAAGTCGAGCAGGCAGTTGGGCGTGGCCCCGGGCTGCTTGCCGAGCAGGATGCGCGAGTAGTTCTCGATGCCGTTGCAGAAGCCCATCTCGCGCAGCATCTCCATGTCGTACTGGGTGCGCTGCCGCAGACGATGAGCCTCGAGGACCTTGTCGTGCTCGTCGAACCAGGCGCAGCGCTCGTCGAGCTCGCGCTGGATCTCGGCCAGGGCGCGCTCGACGGCCGGGCCGTTGGTGACGAAGTGGGTCGCCGGGTAGACGGCCACGTACTGCGGCTTGTCGACGACCTCGCCGCTCACGGGGTCGTAGCGCACGATCGCTTCGATCTCGTCGCCCCACAGCTCGACCCGCAGCAGGGTGTCCTGGTCGGCCGGCCAGACTTCGAACGAATCGCCGCGCACGCGGAACTTGCCGCGCGTGGGTTCGTAGTCGTTGCGCTGATACTGGATGTCGACCAGCTTGCGCAGCACGGCGTCGCGGTCGATGTGCTCGCCGGTGCGCAGGAGCACCACACTCTGCAGGTAGTCTTCGGGCGAGCCGAGGCCGAAGATGCAGCTCACGCTGGCCACGATGACGGTGTCGCGCCGCATGAGCAGGGCGTTGGTGGCGGCGTGGCGCAGGCGGTCGATCTCGTCGTTGATCGACGAGTCTTTCTCGATGTAGAGGTCGCGCTGCGGGACGTAGGCTTCGGGCTGGTAGTAGTCGTAGTAGCTCACGAAGTACTCGACGGCGCTGCCCGGCAGGAACTCGCGGAACTCGTTGCAGAGCTGGGCCGCGAGCGTCTTGTTGTGGGCGATCACGAGGGTCGGCTTGCGCGACCGGGCGATGACGTTGGCCATGGTGAAGGTCTTGCCCGAGCCCGTCACCCCGAGGAGCGTCTGGAACCGGTCGCCGCGCGCCACGCCTTCGCTCAAGCTCTCGACCGCCTCGGGCTGGTCGCCGGTGAGTGCGTAGTCGGCTTCGAGTTGAAAGGTGTCTGTCATGGTCATGAGATGCTAGCAGAGCGAACACATGTTCGCAACGCTCAGCCGCCGCCGGCCGAACCGAGCTGCGCGCCGTAGGCTTTGCGGTACAGCTTCTGCAGCGCCAGCACGTGGGTCACGTAGTCGCGCGTCTCGCTGAACGGGATGTCCTGTGGGGCTAGCTTGCCCCCCGTCGTGGTCAACCACGCATCGACGTTGCTCTGACCGGCGTTGTAGGCGGCCACGGCGGCCGCTTCGGAGCCGTGGTAGTGGTCGAGGAGCTGGCGCAGGTAGTAGCAGCCGTAGAGGATGTTGACGCGCGAGTCGGTGAGGTCGCCGGCGACGAAGTCCGTGCCCCCCGTCTTGCGGGCGATGTCCTGCGCGGTCGAGGGCAGGACCTGCATGAGGCCGACCGCGCCCTGGTGCGAGCTCACGTCGTCGCGAAAACGGCTCTCTTCGTAGATGACGGCGGCCACCAGCGCGGGATCGAGACGGTTCTTGCGGGCCGCCGCCCGGATGGCGTCGGCGTGCGACAGCGGGTAGACGGCACGCAGGAACGCGCCCGGCTTGGTCAGCAGGAGAAGGCCCCACACCACCGCCAGCGCCACGAGGACGAGGCCGCCGATCACCAACCAGCGTCGCACGCGCTCCTCAGCGGGCCGGCGGCAAGACGCCCCGCCGGCCACGCTCGGCGAGGATGGTCGCATACGTCTCGCCGACGTACCTCTTGAGGCCTTCGCGGCCGCCGACGTTCTCGACCACGAAGTCGCTGCGCGCCGCCTTGTCGGCCTCGGGAAGCTGGCGCGCGGCGCGCCGGCTGAACTCCGCGCCGGTCACTTTTGCCGAGAGCCGCTTGCGCCGAGCGGCTTCGGGCGCCGTGACCAGCAGGACGTAGTCGAACACGTCGGCCATGTCGGTCTCGAAGAGCAGCGGCACCTCGGCGACCAGCAGCGGCGGCCGAGGCCGGCGCGCCTCCTGCTCCCCGGCCCAGGCGTCGATCAGGCGCTTGACGTGCGGGTGCAGCAGGCTTTCGAGCCAGACCAGCTCGCCGGCGTCGTTGAAGACCACCTGCGCCAGCGCCGGGCGATCGATCTGCTGGTCTTCGAAGACGCCGCCGCCGAAGTGACGCTCGACGCGGCTGATGATGGCTTGCTCCTCGAGCAGATGATGGACGAGCTCGTCGGCCGACACGACCGCCGCGCCCAGCTCGGCCAGGAAGGCCGTAGCGGTGGATTTGCCCGAGCCGATGCCGCCGGTCACGCCGAGGCGAGGGATGCGATGTGCCTTCATTGCTTCACCGTCGGTCGTGGCGGCGGCGGGCCGCCGCCACGCTGGGTCCGTCGGCCGTCCTAGGCCTCTGAAGCCGGCTCGTCGGCCGGCTCGTCCGGCGCGGCCGCGGCCTCGTCGGCCTCGGCGGCGTCGTCGGCGGCACGCTGGTCGGCGCCCGCCGGGAACACCTCGTCGCTGAGCCCGAGCGTCGGCACGTCGACAAGCTCGGCCTCGTCGACGGCCTCTGCGACGGCCTCCTCCTCGACGGCCTCGACGATCGCTTCGGCGACGGCCTCCTCGACGACGGCTTCGACGACGGCTTCGACAACGACATCCTCGGCGACGACCTCGGCGATCTCTGCGGCGACGGCCTCCTCTTCGACGACCTCTTCGACGGCCTCGGCGGCGAGCACTTCGTCCTCTTCTGTCACCTCGGGCTCGGGCTTGATCATGGGCTCGACCTGCTGGCCCTCGACGCGCTTGATGGAGAGGCTCAGGCGGCGGCGGTCGGAGTCGATCTCGATGACCTTGACCTGCACCTGCTGACCGACCGAGACGACCTCGTCGGGGCGTTCGACGTGGCGGTTGGCGAGCTCCGAGATGTGCACGAGGCCTTCGATGCCCTCGTAGATCTCGACGAACGCGCCGAAGGCCACGATCTTGGTGACGCGGCCCTGGACCACGTCGCCGATGCGATGCTCGGCCACGATCCTCTGCCACGGGTCTTCCTGAGTCTGCTTGAGGCCGAGGCTGATGCGCTGGCGGTCGCGGTCGATGTCCAAGACCTTGACCTTGACCTCCTGGTTGACCTGCAGGACCTCGGACGGATGGTTGATGTGGGTCCACGACAGCTCGGAGATGTGGATCAGACCGTCGATGCCGTCGAGGTCGACGAAGGCGCCGAAGTCGACGATGTTCGAAATCGTGCCGGTGACGATGTCGCCGACGTTGAGCTCGTCGATGATCTGCTGGCGGACCTCCTTGCGCTCCTCTTCGAGGACCGCCCGGCGCGACAGCACCACGTTGTTGCGGTTACGGTTCATCTCGATGACGCGGCAGGAGAGCTCCTGACCGACGTACTCGGAGAGATCCTGCACCCGGCGGATGTCGACCAGCGAGGCGGGCAGGAAGCCGCGTACGCCCAGGTCGAGGATGAGACCGCCCTTGACGACCTCGATGACCGTGCCCTGCACCGGGACGCCGCTTTCGTGCGCCTCTTCGATGCGCTTCCAGGCCTTCTCGAAGCGGGCCCGTTTCTTGGAGAGGATCAGGCGCCCGTCGGCGTCCTCCTTCTGCATCACGAGGGCGTCGATCTCCTCGCCGAGCTGCACCTCGTCGGAGGTGTTCACGGACTTGCGGATCGAGAGCTCGCTGACGGGGATGACACCTTCGGACTTGTAGCCGATGTCGACCAGGACCTCGTCCTTGTCGATGCGCACCACGGTCCCGGTGACGATGTCGCCCTCGCCGAAGATGTTGATGGTGAGGTCGTAGTTGGGGACGATCTGTCCGTCGACCTCGGTGAGGTAGCCCTCGCTCTCGGCGATGATCTGGGCGTTCTCGGGGGAGATGTGGACTGGGGCGGCTTCTTGAGTGTTCTCGGTCATGTCGGTCGTTTGCCTTCCTTTCCGGCGTGCAGGTGCGGTCCGTCGTTTGCCGATGAGCCCGCGACCCTGCAGGACCGCCTCGGGTCGCAAGCGTAGGGATTGTACCACTTGCGTGATCGGCGCAGTCGGGCGCGCCGTCGGGCGGGCGCAGGCCCACGCGAGCGCGCCGGCGCCTACTTGGCCGACAGCCAGGTGTCACCGACGCCGATGCTCACGTCGAGCGGCGGGTCCATCGGGAAGGCGCCGCACATCGCCTCGCGCACCAGCGGCAGGACCTCGTCGATCTCGTCGCCGGGGCTCTCGAAGACGAGCTCGTCGTGGACCTGCAGGACGAGGCGGCTGCGCAGGCCCCGCGCGGCCAGGGCCGCGGTCACGTGGAGCATGGCCACCTTGATGATGTCGGCGGCGCTGCCCTGCAGCACGGAGTTCACCGCCAGGCGCTCGCCCAGCGAACGCTCGCGGAAGTTGTGGGCGCGCAGCTCGGGCACCGCCCGCCGGCGGCCGAATACGGTCGTAACGTAGCCGGCCTCGAGGGCGTCGGCGATGACCTTCTCGCGAAAGACCTTGACCTGGGGGTACTTCGCGAAGTAGGCGTCGATGAAGGCGCGGGCCTCGTCGAGCGGCATGTCGACCTGCTCCGAGAGACCGAACGCCGAGAGGCCGTACATGATGCCGAAGTTGGTCGCCTTGGCGCGTTCGCGCTGGGCCTTGGTTACCTGCTCGACCGGGATGCCGGCGACCGCCGCGGCCGTGACCCGATGGACGTCGTCACCGCGCCGGTAGGCGTCGATCAGGGCCGGCTCCTGGGCCAGGAAGGCCATCAGGCGCAGCTCGATCTGCGAGTAGTCGGCCACCACCAGGCGCATGCCGTCGGCGGCGACGAAGCAGTCGCGGATCTGGCTGCCGAGCTCGGTGCGGATGGGGATGTTCTGCAGGTTCGGGTTGGAGCTCGACAGGCGGCCGGTCGAGGCCACCGTCTGGTTGAAGGTGGTGTGCAGCCGGCCGGTGCTCGGGTCGACAGACGCCGGCAGCGGCTCGAGGTAGGTGTTGATCAGCTTGGTGAGCTCGCGCCACTCCTCGATGAGGGGCACGATGGCGTGCTGGCCGCGCAGCGTCTTGAGGACGCGGGCGTCGGTGGAGTAGCCGGTCTTGCCCTTGCGCACGGGCTGCAGGCCGAGGCGCGAGAACAGCACTTCGGCGACCTGCTGCGGTGAGCCGATGGTGAAGTCGCCGCCGGCCAGCGCGAAGATGCCGTCACGGACCTCGTCGATGCGGTCGCGCAGCCGGGCCGTGATCTCGCCCAGACGGTGAACGTCGATGGCCACCCCCGCGGCCTCCATCGCCGCCAGCACGCGCACCAGGGGCAGCTCGATGTCGCGATAGAGCGCCTCGAGGCCAAGCTCGACGAGGCGCCGGCGCTGCTCGCCGCACAGGCGCCAGGTGAGCACCGCCCTGGTGGCGGCCAGGGCTTCGCTGCGCGGGCCCTCGGCGATGTGCTCCTCGTCTCCGCCGGCGAGCTTGAAGAGGTCGTTCTCGGGGCGCTCTGGCTGCAGCAGGTAGGCGGCGATGTCGGTGTCGAAGGCCGGGTCGGACGTCGCCGCCGTGAAGGACGGCAGCGACTTGGCGTCGTGGGTCACGACGTGGGCGGCCGCACCCCACAGCCGGCGCCAGTCGTCGGGTTCGAGGCGCGCCGCGACGGCCGCGTGGCCGCCGTCGTAGACGGCGGCCACGCGGCCGTCGCCCTCGCCCTCGCCCTCGCCGGCCGCCAGGACGCCGAGCGCGGCGTCGCCGCGGGCGAGCACCGCCAGCAGGGCGTCGGCGCCGTCGGCGACCTCGACCGTGGGAAACGCGGTCGGCGCCGCGGCAGCGTCGGCGGTGGAGACGCCCGGAGCGATGTTTCCCGGCCGCGAGAGCTCGCGCACGCGGCGCACGAGCGTGGCGAACTCGAAACGCTTGAAGAACTCCTCGACCTCGCGACCGGGCAGGGCGTAGCCCGTGCGCGCGACGATGCCGACGACGTCCTCGTCGAGCGGCACGTCGAGCACCATGCAGGCCAGTCGCTTGGAGAGCCGCGCCGCGGTTTCGTGTTCGGCCAGCAGCGCCCGGCGCTTGTCTGAGCCGACCTCGTCGAGGTGCTCGTAGAGATGTTCGACCGTGCCGAACTGCTGGACCAGGGCGGCCGCCGTCTTCTCGCCCACTCCCGGCACTCCGGGGATGTTGTCGGAGGTGTCACCCTTGAGGCCGATGTAGTCGGGGATCTGGGCCGGCGTCACGCCGAAGCGCTCGACCACGCCGGCCGGCGTGTAGATCTTCACGTCGGTCACGCCGCGCCCGGTGGTCACCACCCAGACGTCGTCGTCGACGATCTGCAGCGCGTCGCGGTCGCCGGTGACCACGAGTGAGCCGCGGCCCTGGCGCTTGGCCTCGGCGGCCAGCGTGCCGAGGATGTCGTCGGCCTCGTAGCCGGGCTTGACGAGGTTGGGGATGCCGAAGGCATCCATGAGGCCCGGCAGGTGCGCCCACTGGCGTGAGAGCGCATCGGGCATCGGCGGCCGCTGCGCCTTGTAACCGTCGAACTCCTCGTGGCGAAAGGTCTTCTCGCGAGCGTCCCAGGCGACCGCTATGGCGGCCGGCTCGAACTCGGTCACCAGCTTGAGCAGCATCTGCGAGAGGCCGTAGATGGCGTTGGTGGGAAACCCGTCACGCGTGGCGATCGCCTCGGGCAGGGCGAAGTACGCCCGGTAGGCCAGGCTGGAGCCGTCGATGAGGATGAGGCGGCCTTTGACCGCGGCGTCGTCCATGGTCTGATTCTATCGCGAACGCAGCGCTCGCCGGTCGGGCGCCGCCGGCCCGTCGAGCAGCCCGGGACGGCGCAGGAGCGCCTCGCATTCGGGCGCCGCGACCGGCCGACCGAACAGATAGCCCTGCATCTCGTCACAGCCGTTGCGCCGCAACGCGTCGAACTGCTCGCGCGTCTCGACGCCCTCGGCGACCACGTTCAGACCGAGGCGGCGACCGAGGGCGATGACGGAGGTGACGATCGTCATGTCGCGGTCGTGCTCGAGCATGCCGGCGACGAACGAACGGTCGATCTTGACGGTGCCGACCGGCAGCGAGCTGAGCAGGCTGAGCGACGAGTACCCCGTGCCGAAGTCGTCGAGCGCGACGCCCACGCCAAGTGCCGTGATCTGGCCGACCGTCGCCCGCGCCTGCTCGGCGTCGGCCAGGACGGCCGTCTCGGTGATCTCGACGTCGAGATACCGGGCTTCGAGGCCGCTGACCTCGAGCGCTCGCGTGATCTTCGACAGCAGCTTGTCGTC
>Ga0182027_10011565_pt1 | contig 12467 bp, 6 predicted proteins | sample 712E1DmetaG_FD_121300 | JGI IMG/M metagenome (GOLD analysis project Ga0182027, IMG submission 121300) | Permafrost microbial communities from Stordalen Mire, Sweden - 712E1D metaG (Illumina Assembly) | ecosystem: Environmental > Terrestrial > Soil > Wetlands > Permafrost | place: Sweden...
AACGACAAGCTCATTGCGTGGGGTTGGGCGGGCGCTACGCCCGTCGTGGGCGACTGGAACGGCGACGGAAAGACGAAGATCGGTGTGTACAGCAACGGCTTCTGGTTCCTGGATTACGACGGCAACTTCCTCTGGGACGGCGGCGTTGTGGACAAGCAGGTCGGTTGGGGCTGGGCGGGAACGATGCCGATTGTGGGGGACTGGAACGGAGACGGAAGAACGAAGATCGGCGTGTATATCAATGGGTTCTGGTTCCTGGACTACGATGGCAACTACTTGTGGGATGGCGGAGTGGTGGATAAGGAGGTGGGCTGGGGCTGGGCCGGGGTGACGCCGATTGTGGGGGACTGGAACGGCGATGGAAGGGCCAAGATTGGGGTGTACGCAGGTGGATACTGGTATCTCGACTACGATGGCAACTACCTGTGGGAATACCCGGCCAAAGACAAGATTTGGTCGCTGGGGTGGACGGGGACGACGCCGGTAATGGGGGATTGGAACGGAGACGGGAAGACGAAGGCGGGCGCGTTCATCGACGGCTACTGGTACCTGGACTATAACGGAAACGGAGTATTTGATGGCGCGGGAACGGACCGGATTTACGCCTTCGGCGCGGCGGGTGACACCCCTGTGGTAGGGCGTTGGTGACTGAGTGCGCAGCCAGCGGCATCAGCGACCGGAATCAGCGCTGGACCATGAGCGGCAACGAGCCGATGTCCCGAGTGGCTCCATCTTTCGATTTGACGTGCACCCTAAACTCATGCCAGTCTGGAGCGAGGTTCGTCGAATCGACAGTTACAGTCCAACCCGGCCAAAAGGAAGCTTCGATATGATCTTCCCATCTGATCCTCGCTGGTTCCCATACTTCAGAAGATCATACCACTAACGACGCTCTGACTCGGACAGCCCAATCTTATGATGTCCTTTTTCAATCGAACTCGAAGGCTGCTGGAGGAGATCCCCATCTCGGTCGCGGAAAGAGTTGGGATGCGCCTTAAGCACCGAAGATCAACAGGAAAACGAACAGCCGGAGTGAGTATAACAGAGTGCTATAATACATCCTCCATGCCAGATCTCTCAGCATCCTCACCACCGGACCGCCCGGCCGCCGATGGCCTCGCAACACAACCAGGGGAGTCCGGGATCGAACCGCCCCTGCCACCACTGGAGTTTCGGCGACTGGTCTGCCACGACGATGCTCTTTTTGCGCTACCCCACCCTGGCACTCTTGCTTTTCCTTATGTCGCCCCAGCCCTGTATCATTCGGTTTTCGATTTTGGTTGCGGCTGTGGTCGCATAGCACGCCAACTCCTGGTGCAGGAGCCGCGGCCACAACAGTACGTTGGCGTTGATATTCATAAGGGAATGATTGGCTGGTGTCGGGACAACCTGTCGGTCTTGAATCCCGCCTTTCGATTTCACCACCACGACGTGTGGAATCTGGGATTGGGGCCCGACAATACTCGACAGATGACAGCGCCATTTCCAGTGCCTTCCCACGAGTTCTCTTTTGTCATCGCCCATTCCGTGTTCACGCACTTATATAAAGAACAGACTGAGTACTACGTCAGCGAGATTGCCCGCATCATGACGGATGACGGGATTGCCCGCACAACCTGGTTTCTATTCGATAGAGCGACGTTCCCGATGCTCTTCGACTTTCAGGTTTGCCTCTTTATTAATGAGACTGATCCGTCGAATGCAGTGATCTATGACTGGCGTTGGCTGCTTGATCTCTTCCGCCAACACCGGCTTCGAGTCGTTCACACCGTTCCGCCGGCCGTGAGGGGCCATCAGTGGGAACTCTATCTTACAAGGACCAGCATTGACGACCGGCACTGCTTTCCGGATGACGCGGCAACCCAGTCGATGATGTGCGGAACGGGCCTAAGCACCATGGACGCGGTCTCGCCACCGCCTGAGGTCGCCGCGGCGCAGGCACCCTCCGCATCCGGTCCGATCGCCGATTCGACCGATCAAGGCCGGAATGAACCCACAGTCGCATTAACGAGGCATCTCCTTCGTTATTCCGGTTCCATGGGTGCCGACGAGTTCGAAGCAAGGTGTCGCGAGATTCCCTGGTGGTATCACAGCTACTACTTCGATAATGGCTTCTCCGTGCGTGGGGATTACGATATCGGTCCCGACGTTGCAAGTTATGGTTTCCCTGAGTCCATGGAGGGCATGCGCGTCCTCGACGTCGGGACGGGGGCTGGCTGGTTTGCGTTCTACTTCGAACAACTCGGTGCCGAGGTGGTCACAGTTGATGCACGTGGCTACAATGACTTCGACGTCTATGGGCGACCTGGCTATACTCCTATCGAGAAGGATGGACGCGCACCGGACCGGCAGGGCGAGGACGGCACCCCGATCTACTTCAGTCCCGTCAGTCGCGGATTCTGGATTATGAAGGACATTCTCCAATCATCCGTTCAGTTCCGGAATTCGAGGGTCTACGACATCAGTCCAGCACTTTTTGGTGGGCAGAAGTTTGATCTTGTTTTCCTTGGCGCGATCCTGTGCCACTTGCGCGACCCTATCGGCGCACTTATGGCGGCTTCGAGTGTTTGCAGGCACCGAGTGATCGCGTCCACGCCAATCGTATTAGGCGAGACGGCGCCCGATATCTTGCCGCGCCAATATCTGCCATATACCAATGTCGACAAGATTAGCTGGTGGTTGCCCAATGAGGCCTGCTTTAGGCACTGGTTTCTAGCGGCGGGCTTTACTGGGGTTGATGTGAGTAAACAAGTTACGCTTCGAACAGATCTGCACCGTTCCGAAGGCGGTAGGCCGGCCAACGGGGACCAGATCATCCGCGTCGGGTCTGCATTCGTTCCATGACGGCAACGGTGCTTGGGATGGCGGCGGCTGGTGGCTTGGGGATTGTCCGGAGCGACGCCAGTCGTGGGTGACTGGAACTGGGACGGCAGGACGAAGATTGGGATGTGAGCTGGCGGCTAGTGGTACATCGATTACGATGGCAACCAGGTACGGATCGGATCTTCGCCTTCGGAGTGGCCGGCGACACGCCGGTCGTCGGGCGATGGTGACGTGAAGTGCCGCGAATCCGCAACCGTGCGGTGCGGCGGTCGCCGGTACTCCGGCCGCATCGACGCGCACGCGGCGGCTGTTCGATACTCCACTACAGCGGCCGACCCCATTCGTCCCACTAGCGCGCTACGAGGATGGGGATCGAGGCCAAGTCGCGCGTCAATCCCCCTTTAGATTTCGCTTGAACCGTCAGTTCATGCCAATTTGGCGACAACTTTGTCGAATCGAGTTCAATCGCCCAGCCAGCGACGTCACTGCCGCCGAAGCTTGGGTACACTTTGGCCACGTCCGGTCTCGGAAGCCCCGTAGAGCAACTTGACACGAAACTCCGGTCCACATAAATGGAAACCGATTCGATACCTGTTTCCGAAAGAGCCCATCCAGAGACATCTAACTTGCCCGTAATCCTCTGGCCGCTCACCGGGGCATTGACACCGCCGAAGGGAAGCGCTTCTGATTTCCGTTGCTCGGAGCACGACGATAGAAAGAAGCCCAAGCCGACAAAGAGAATGGCGCCCAAACTGAGCCGAGCACCCAAAAACGTAAATCGTTTTTCCATCCTTGCAGTTTTCATACAATTATACATAAGCGCTCGTTTACTTGAGTACTTTACAGCAAGTTCTGGTCCGATCTCCTCGTCTGCTCCGCAATAGAACTTATTGTTGCGCACCCCTTAGCTTGACTAGCACAGATCACGAAGGTTCTGAAAATGGCCTGCGGTGCCCTAACGATGCAAGCTCTTCATCCCGTGCCTCGAGCACACGTTTTACAGACGTCAATTCGCGTTCCCGTTCGGATAGCACTGTCTTCACGGATAGAAGTTCCCCCTCATTCGCAGAAAGAACGGGTTTAATCGACGCTAGTTCGCGTTCGCGTTCAGACAGAACCATCTTCACGGACTGGAGTTCTTCCTCCCTAGCCGACAGCACACACTTGATCGACCACAACTCGCGTTCCCGTTCGGATAGCACTGTCTTCACGGATAGGAGTTCCTCCTCCTTCGCAGAGAGAACGGGTTTAATCGACCCTAATTCGCGTTCGCGTTCAGACAAAACCATCTTCACGGACAGGAGTTCCTCCTCCTTCGCAGAGAGAATGGGTTTAATCGACGCCAATTCGCGTTCGCGTTCAGACAGGACCATCTTCACGGACAGGAGTTCCTCCTCCTTCGCAGAGAGAACGGGTTCAATCGACGCTAATTCGCGTTCGCGTTCAGACAGGACCATCTTCACGGACAGGAGTTCCTCTTCCTTCGCAGAGAGAACGGCCTTGATCGACGCTAATTCGCGTTCCCGTTCAACCAGGACCGTCTTCACCGATTGAAGTTCCTCCTCCTTCGCAGAGAGCACTGGTCTAATCGACCCCAATTCGCGTTCCCGTTCGGACAATACCGCCTTGACGGACAAGAGTTCCTCTTCCTTCGCAAGCAGCACGGACTTGATAGAGGACAACTCCTTGTCCCGTTCAGCAAGCACTGTTTTGATCGACCCGAGTTCCTCCTCTCTTGCCGAGAGCGTCAGCTTAGTCGATATCAATTCGCTTTCCCGCTCGGGCAGCAGCGCCTTCGAGGACCAGGGCGTGTCCCCCTTAAGAGACGCCATCTCCATGACCCGGGGCTGGAGCTCCGATCCGAGATCACCCCTCCTCACTTGATCGAATGCGACACAAGTACGCCCCCCACGAATCCAAGAGCCGTCCTGCAATTCGCACTTCAGCACAGTCCCGATCCACTCAGATGAACCAGTGAAGTTCACGATGCCTGCGGAATGCCCGCGGCCTTCAATAGCGCCAACGATCCCCTTCCAACGGTTCTCTTCCGATGCCAACCACCGCGCACGGCACGATGACAGATGGCTACTGATAGCCTCGCGCGCTCGCCAGAGATTCAGTGCACGTGCCGATAGCTCTCCATTGAGAGCCTCCCCCAATGACACCGTCCAATCCTGTAACTCGGCATGCGCAAGAGCACCACGGAGCTTGACACGAGTGTAGTAGTCAGAAAACACCCCAATCGACGGGACACCGGCGGCCATCGCAAAAACAAGCGGGTGATACCGCATTGAAATTACAAGGTCAGCTTTCGAAGTTAACCACTGTGTTTCGGCTGCCGTACATACGTCAATTAACAGTGACGGTGCATCGGAACCGAGGAATGGCAGGAGACGACGGGCGAAGAGCAGATCGGAAACACCCTCATCCGGCCCCGCCACGTGAGGGACCAAGACAATTCTGGCTCCGGTCTCGCGTGCGACCCTCACCAATTCCCGGCTTAAAGCCAGCAACGACGTTGAACCAGCGCCCAGCGAGGAAAACGGTGCAATCGTGACGGCAATCCAAGGATGCTCTCTGCCGAAGTCAAACGCGAATCTTTCTGGGGATACTGGTGAGCCCTCTAAGAATAGAGCATCATCGAGTTGATAGACCAGCCGATCCGGGCTGACGCCGAGTGACAAGGATACACCAAGTGAGTGGTAATCCCGGACGCCTAGCGACCTGATATTACCAAAAGCGGATTCCAGAACCTTGAATTGACTTTCGCCTAGATCAGGGCCGATAGTCTGCCCTACTGCGATCGCCGGTTTGCCATAGACGCCTGCGAGTCGGAGGAGTGCCGCCCTTTCATAGACGTGTTCAGGCCAACTAATACAGAGATTGCCCCCTCCCGAGATAATTACGGCATCGGCAGCAGAAACAGCCTCGATTACCTCTCTGCCCTCGGCCGCCGAGGGCGGCCGTCCCGCCTTAATGCTCTGCGCATCATCCAGGATGCGTTCCAAAAGGGCCTGGCGTTCTTCCTCTGAGCCTGAAGCCCTCGTACCGAAACCGATCGGCGAAACAGCCTTACATCCATATTCGCTGGCAGTCCAGTCCGGCGCACGCGAAACTACGGTGAAACGCGCGTCAGCCACCCGGCGCCGCAAGCCCGCAATATTTGCAGCAAGCATTGCCTCGTCGCCTACGTGGTACGTACCGGGGCCACCGACATCGCCAATGATCAGAAACCGAATGGCAGGCCTCCAACTACCGCAAAGAAAGAACGCCTGCGAGGCCAAAATAGAGCGTACGATCTGACACGCCGTTGATGGAGCGGGCCGTACCGGAATATGACTTCCGTTCTAAAAGTACAGTTGCTTGTCGCGAGCGCATCACGGCCGTGCTTCCATGATTCACCCAAGCCATGCTGTATATTGCCGATGCGTACAGGGGATCTTGAGCGCCACAGGCTACAAATACTCGTGGCGAGCAGATAATGGTGGATGAGCCCAGCGAACCAATCCAAAGACACCCAGCGAGCCATCGAAGCTCTAGTGCTTCGTCCGTGGTCACTGAGAGGCGCCGATCGATCAAGCATTGCCTGCTACCGCCGATGGCTCTCGTGTCGCGCCGCCCAAAGGAGCATACCGCGGGCGAATGTGTGCGAGTCTTTCACGCATCAGGCAACCCACTGCATGGGCAGAAAACTCCTGCCGAATTCGATCCCGGCCCCGTTCAGCCCTGGCCTGGCGAACATCGGGCGATCGGGCCACGACTCGCATCTGCTCGATCGCATCCTCATGGCGCGGTTCAGCCCACAAGCAGCCCTCATCGTATGGTGCGCACCCCCTTGGGACCGGCACTAAACGATAACCGACCAAGAAAGAGTTCTCGGGGGTCATGAAATCGAGGTTTCCAGAGTACGCCGTAGCGATTACCGGCTTTCCCAAGTACATGCCTTCCGCCAGAACCAATCCGAAGCCTTCAGAGCGATGGAGCGATACGACGCAATCGCAGGCGTCAATAAGATCATTGACTTGGCTGCGATTCAGTGTGGAATCAAGAATCGTCACTGGGAGCCCGGCCGCCGCCGCGACGATCTTCGCCATCTCATCTGGGCGGTGTTCGGCGTGATTGATCTTCAGTACCAAATGACATCTGTCATCAGGACCAAAGGCGTGCGAAAACGCCTGAACAACGGCAAGGGGATTCTTACGCTCGAAAACGCTCAGAAGATCGAACGCCGAAAGAAACACGAAACGGTCGCACGGAATCGAATAAGAGGACCGATCCAGTGAGCGCGAAGCGTCCAATTCAATCGCATGTGGAATGCGCACAACCGGTATCGGCGATTTCTTTGCGATGGACTGTTGACAAAACGTGCTTGGTGTCCAGATCTCATCAAACAGATCGAATGAGCTCAGCCATCTTTCAGGGAATTCTTCGAGCTCCCAGGCCCAGAAACCAATATTGTATCTGTTCGACAAAAACTCACTGCCGAGTCTGGCCGCGATGTTTTCAGCCTGATCTGCATTCACGTGGACGAGATTCACCGGGTGGGGAAAGTGTCTGTCAGTCTTACCTGCTGAGTGATCCTCTAACCGGTACGGTCCCTGGGAGTCCACAGTTCGCACGCTAGTAGGCACCTGTGCCGCCCTTGCAGCTCGGAGCGCGCAGCGAACCGACTCGCCCACCCCCATCTCCGATTTCAGATAACCAACCAGGTTTATACCGGGGTTATCGAGAACCAAACCAGATCGTCTACGACCGGCAACTTCGGACGTAGCCTCTCCGGCAGCTTGGTACCGATGATTGGAAAGACGCGCCGACAAACGAGTACGGGCAAATCCGAATCCATCTAAGGCGACTCGTGCCCTGGATCGCCAATAAAGAGAGCTCCGCATTGCAGTAAGCACGAGCCGGAACCAGATCCGTTGTGGAGCGTTCAGTGAATCTACTATGGCGCCCCATTGCTTCCGGAGAGGCGCAGCCAGTGAATCCGACAGCCGGTATTCATGAACCCCATATGTCAAGAACCATGCAAGGAATCGGATGCCGTCACGGCCGCAAGGATCTGGAAAGAACAATTGCAGGTCCGGTCGAGATTGGTAAACTGCTTTCGCGAGCCGGGTCAAGTGAAGCTTCGCATCACCGTTCTCGATCAGGTCATTAAGTGCGCTCAAATCGGTTACCTCGTCGCCGTTCACCCAGATCCCACTTTGCAATAGTGCCTGCACGATCCTCCCATTGACAAGAGGATTCATGCGGCTCACGCTAGAGATGCTATCCACCGGACCGATTTGGTGGGACGCCCTCAGAGCCTCAACTATGGGCTCCACGAAGACAGGATCTACGCTGTGCTCAGCTCTGCCACTCGATAACATCCAGTTCAAAAAGCGAACCAGGTCGCCTCCAAATATGTTCGGCATCGCAGCTTGCACGTCGGTTCTTGCCCTGTAGATGCGGTATGCGAAACGGGTGATGCCCGTTGGGCGCCCATCGGGACCGGCCAATGGTTCATTCCAGAGACCGACGAATGCGCGAAATCCCTCATCAGAAAACGGATCGGCGATCCTACGCACGACCTCCGGCATCTCATGGTGGGCTGGCCGACCCATATCGGGGATCGGCGACCCATTAGCGAATGTGCCAAACGCGTATGGCCATCGTTTGCACTCGGCGTATCCGCGAGCCATTAGTTCGTCGCGGTATCCGAGAACTAGACCTTGCGCCTCACCAATGTCGTCAAGAGTGAAGCGATTCTGATGGCGCGAAAAACGGTGTGGATGATCTGGGTCGAAACCACTGAAATGAAAGAAATAGAGCGGAGAGCCATTGACTGCATACCCTTTGTTCCTTGTCCGACGGACCGGCCTGTGCAGGAGATTCCAGTACGCAACATTGTAACCAGGCTCCCGAACAATGAAGACACCATCGAACAACCCCGGTACGAGATCGATCCACCTCTGGTCTACAAAGAGTCCCCTCGGGAGGTCAACTACACACTGATCATATAACTTAACCTGCCACCAACCTAGAAAGCGTTCGGTTTCGGAGTCCCTTCGAATGGCAATGAAGCCCAAATTGTAGGAACCAGAGCGCAAAATGTCGAGATCATTTGGACAGCACCCGTCATCCAAAGGCGAGATCAGATGAGGCGTAAGCAACACCGAGTGCTGGTCTAGATTCCGCAATAAAGGGTCCAGTGTTTCAAACACTTTGATGTCGGGATCGAGGTAAAGCACCCGTTCGATTCCGCGCTCAAAGAGGGCCTCGAATACGTATGGCTTCACGGCAGTGCACAACTCCATGATTGTGTACTTAAAATGAAACCAGCGGGATTCCGGAATCCGCAAATCAGTCGACAAGAGAATCGCAAAATCCTCCTGAGAAGGATTGAAGTACCCATCAGGTTGATCGACCAAAACGACGATACGCGCCAACTCCGGGGCCCAAAGGCGAATGGAGTCCATTAGCACACGTGCGTGAGCCAGATAGTTCTTGGCGATGATGGTAAATACAGCGCTCTTCATGTTCTACCACTCTTCTTAAGGAACAAACGCGAAGCCGATCCGAAGAGTCTGGTAGCGATTGGCGGCTTTGCCAGCTTCGGTTCGAGCCACATCAGTTCGAAGGGTCACCTGACGGCCCACGTCAATGGCGATGAAACCTGCGGCCAGAAACCAGTGCCCGAAACACGCTTCATTTGGCAACCACCAACTAAGTTTGTCAGGATATGTGTACGGAAGGTATTGCCGAGGAAGGACATCAGCCTCTTGTTCCCCCAGGACCACTGGCGTAGATGCCATAACGCGGTGTCGACAGACACTACGCACCGCGATTAAGGCGCGTATTGGGTCCCGAAGATGACGCAGGATTGCTCCAAGAAAGACGAGATCGAATTTCTCGCCTCCGAAGAGCGATGGACTGAGGTCGTACACGCGGCTGTTCCGGAATCTGACAGCAGACCCTAAGAGGTCTTTCATAATCCAGAACCCTCGGCTAACCGGGCTGAAATGAACAGGACGGCCATCCTGGTCGAGGCGGTCTGGCTCCCGGCGTTCCCTCCCGATCGATGGGTAATTGTATCGCCCGTACACATCGAAATCGCGGTAGCCTCGTGCGTCGACCGTGGTGACCACGGCGCCCTGCTGCTCGAAATAGAACGCAAACCAACCAGCACCGGTGCCTACGTCCAGGACGCAGAGGCCTTCCATAGACTCGGGAAAACCATAGTCGGCCACATCGGCCTCGATATCGTAGTCGTCCCGGACCGAAACTCCGTTGTCGAAGGAGAAGCTGTGATACCACCGCGGCAGTTCGGCAATGCACTGCTGAGCCTCGTTGTCGTTCAGTTTGGATGAGAACCGTAGCAGATGCCGTGATGTGACCGGCGCTTTGATCCGGCCGACGTCTGCGGAAGGCGCAGGCTTCGCGACTACGGTATCTGAGGTGCTCAGTCGAGGCTCGACGGGAGGCGCCTCTGTTCCTGCCCCCGTGCCGAACATCATCAGCCTCGTGCCAAGGTCGGTCGGAAAACCATCTTCCTCATCACCGTTCCTCTTACCAAGATGAAGTTCCCACTGATTGCCGATGATAAGAGTAAAGGCCTCCGATTCAACGGGAAAAGGCGCAGTCACTTGTCGCGTATTATCGGGTCCCAAACCAAGATTCCAGACGTCGTGGTGGAAGAACTGAAAGCCCGAATCGAGCGGCGACAAGTGTTGCTGGCACCACTCGATCATCGGCGGGTTTATGTCGATGCCGACATACCGTTTTGGACGTGGATGCTGGACCAACAACTGCCGCGCGATGCGACCACAGCCACACCCGAAGTCGAAGACAGATTGATACCAGCGCTCGTCATCGAGATAGGGGAAGACAACGGCTCCATCCTCGCGAAGTTGAAAAAGAGAGTCGTCGTGGCACACGAGTCTGCGCAGTTCTAGCAGCGGTAGCGGAGGGAGGAGATTCTCCGGAGGAGCGTATTGATCTTGCGAGATTCGCATGGATCAACTATTGTAACGCGGTTGAGGACGAAGAATGCTCGTTGCTTTGGGGCGAGGAATATTCGAAATTACTACGCTCGACCGCGATTAGGACGGGCGGAGGTCGGCCGCCACGCTCATAAGTTCTTGGGCATCGCCAGTCCGCGGCGTTGGGCTGCGGATGAACCGCGTCAGCGTGGTCTGTTCGACCAGGAAGGACGGTCACCGGTTCTGCACCTGTATCACAAACGACCGTTCGTCGGTGCGGCCTCCGGAGCCGCCCGCGCTGTTGCGGATAATTCGGATCTTGAAGCCGTTGCTGTTGCCCTTGTCGGCCAACTGATTTGCCGCGACGGCTGCCGGCAGAGCGGTATTCAGGACGATGCTTGTCGTGTGCTACCTGCTGCGAGCGTCCCGCGCGGACCCTGCGCAGGCATCATCACCGCGCCGGCACCCGCGCCGAACGTGCCCGCCAGACCGGGCGACGGCAACTGGAACCAGTCGTTGTCCTCCACGTCGTATGCCCACAACGTGGTCGCATTCACCAGCAGGTACCGCTGCCGGGCGGCCGGCGTGAAGTACAGGTCCGTGCTGCTGCAGTTCGTAGAACGTCACCGCGTTCCCATCCGCACCCGGTTCTGCGGTGATCGTGATCTGATTGCCCGAAGCGGTCGCCGAAAGCGCGAGTGGCCGTTCTGGCTCCAGTCCGTCTGGTTGATCTGGGCGGCGAGTTGCGAGCACACGTCGGCGGCGTTGAAGCCAGTCAACGTGGCCGACGAGGAGCCGTCCGAACTCGACACAGTGATCGGACCCTGGACGCCAGCCCGGAGGCTGATCGGGATCTCGTTCCCCTGATCGCCGCCTGCTGTGGCGGTGCAGTTCGGGTCATTGGCCGTGATCTGGCCAGCGATGTTGCTGGTGATCTGGGCGGCGGTAAGGCTGCCCTGCGCGCACGAGCACATCGCGGTCCCGATCTGCACCCAATGCATATAGGTGCTCAACGTAGCTCCACCTGAGCCGTCCGAACTGGACACCGCGGCCGGCCCCGCGGCGCCACTCCGGAGCGAGATCATGATCGCGTTGTTCGATGCGGTGGCCGTGCAGTTGGGGTCGTTGGCCGCGACCTGGCTGGCGATATTGGCAGCGACCCGTGCCGGCACTCAGTCTGAGCATCCTCCCCGAAATTCCGAGAACCTTTGCCATCTCGTAAGCCAGCGGTATAAGACCCCGCGACTGGCGGTCACCGCCAGGAAATTCCGAGAATCTCCACCCCGCCCCCTGCCCTTTCTCCGTGGCAGAAGAGTGCAGCGCTCCAGGTGCTGGCGGCAACTCTCGAAGAATACGACCCAGAGCAACAGAACTGGAGGACTCCCCTTCACCACTGGCGGGCCAAGAGCGGAAATTCCGAGAATTGTTGTCCCCAACGCAACAAGAATAGTCAACCCCACAGGCACCGCCGCGAGGAATTCCGAGAATGTTGCCCTCCCGGCTGCTGGTGAAATTCTTGGGCGGTATGGCGGTTTCGATGGATAATGCCCTTGCCATCTCGCCGCGAGAGGACCGTGTGCGATACTCCAGATAGGGTCGTCTTCCGGACCGCGGACCCCGCGCCCGACGCGGGGAGAAAGGAGTCGAAGAAAAGTGAATTGGAAAAAACCTTTCATCAACCTT
>Ga0182027_10011566_pt1 | contig 12466 bp, 15 predicted proteins | sample 712E1DmetaG_FD_121300 | JGI IMG/M metagenome (GOLD analysis project Ga0182027, IMG submission 121300) | Permafrost microbial communities from Stordalen Mire, Sweden - 712E1D metaG (Illumina Assembly) | ecosystem: Environmental > Terrestrial > Soil > Wetlands > Permafrost | place: Sweden...
CAACTCCAATACCAATAATAAAAAAAACAAAAACAACCAAACCGGTTCCTCCACCAACCGAATTCATGCCAGCTCTAAGGTATGTGGACAGAGCCAGCGGAAATGTTTATCAAACTTTTGCCGATAAAATAGAAGAGAGAAAATTCTCGGGAACAGTAATCCCCCAGGTTTATGAGGCCTTCTTCGGTAACGAGGGTGAATCGGTCGTCATGAGATATTTGAAAACCGACGGTAAAAACATAGAAACTTTTGTCGGCAATCTTCCAAAAGAATTACTGGGCGCGGATACAACGGGAAGCAATGAAATAAAAGGATCTTTCCTGCCCAACAATGTAGAGGACATAAGCTTATCCCCGGATACCGGAAGCATATTTTATTTGTTTAGTAGCGGTAACAATTTGAGCGACAGTATCGTGGGCACAACCTTGAATTTATCAAATACCAAAAAAGTGCAAATTTTCGATTCTCCTTTTACTGAATGGCTATCTCTTTGGCCGAATAGCAAGATGATTACTCTTACCACCAAACCCTCGTTCAGCGTGTCAGGATATATGTATACGATAGATCCAAGCAAGAAAAATTTCACTAAAGTTTTGGGTGGCATAAACGGGCTAACCACCCTGACAAGCCCTAACGGAAAATTGGTTCTTTATAGTGATAATAGTTTATCCCTTTATGTTTACCACACAGACACCAAAAGTTCAGATATATTGGGAGTTAAGACCTTGCCGGAAAAGTGTATTTGGAGCGGGGGAAATGATTCTGTTTATTGCGCTGTGCCAAAATTCATTAGTGCGGGCAAATATCCGGATGCCTGGTATCAAGGAGTGACATCTTTCTCAGATCAAATTTGGAAAGTAGATATTAAGACCGGAACCGCCACTATGGTTTTAGACCCGGCCACAATAAACGGTGGGGAGGAGATTGATGGCACTAAACTCGCGATGGATGCCGGCGAAAATTATCTATTTTTTGTAAACAAAAAGGACTCTTTCTTGTGGGAATTTGCGCTAAAATAAATATAAAAAATAGAAATATCAACTTTTTTCCGGTACAGATTTTTTTAAGCTTAAAAAATCCTGAAGTTTCCTCGCCGTCGCTCGGAAAACCCCTGCAAAAAGTTATATTTCTATTTTTTATATAGTCCCTATATATTTTATAACCACTCGTCGAGAAGACCCGAAACCAACGGACTCGGTTTTTAGATCGGTTGCTTCAGATAAAAATTCGTGAATGATTCTGCGCTCAAAGGATGACATCGGGTCAACCTCTATGTTTGATTTGAAGTACCTAGCTCTTTCGGACATCATGTGAGCCACCGCGCGAACATTTTCCACGCGCTTCTTTTGAAAACCATTTATATCAACTAGAATTACGGGCCCCAAGTCAGACTTAGGGGAGTCCCCTAAGTCTGACTTGGGGAGCATCTTATTTTCAACAATCCTGCGGACAAGGTGGTTTAGGGCCTGCAATCCCTCACCATCCCGTGAAATGAAAAAATGCGGTTCGCTAACTTCCACGGAAATCCACATATTTTTAGGCCCATCTTCGGTAACAGAAATTTTGTTCAGCTTCACTGTGGTTTTTTCAATTAATTCTTTTATTAAATTTTGTATTTCTTGTTTGTCCATAAATATTAAGGACGGTCCTTAAGAGAGTTTCCCCAAGGACCGTCCTTTGGAAACTCTTTTTTCTTCACATAAATCTGCTGACCCACCATAAAAAGGTTGCTGGTAATCCAATACAGCGCAACCGCGCCTGAAATGCTATAAGCAATAAAAGCGACAATAAACGGGAAAATGTATTTCATCTGCATATTCATACTTTTTGTAAAACTGCCCTGAAAAGAACTATCTCCGATGGAAGAAGCTGCGGGTTTGGGCATAAAATGCGCTTGTAAATATTGAGAAACACCCGCCAAAATCGCCAAAATTAAACTTTTCTTGCTTATATCCAGAATCCCCAAGAAAATCATGTTTATGTGCGCTGGAATATGAACGAAGGAGTAAAGCACTCCGCTATTAAACTTTATTCCTTTAAAAAATACATAATATAAAGCAAAAATAATAGGAATCTGAATTAAAACTAAAAGACATCCGGAAAATGGATTGGTTTTGTGCTGTTTATAGAGTTCAAAGGTCAGCCGCGCCTGCTCTTCCTTGGAGGCCCCGCTTGCTTTTATTTTGTTGAGTTCGGGGGCGAGTATGTTCATCTGCGCTTGACTTTCTATGGATTTCTGGGAAAGAGGGAACAGAATTACCTTTACGATTATGGTAAGAACTATGACAGCCACGCCGACATCTCCGCCCGGAATAATCGACACTAGAAAGGCCAGAGCGTTGATTAAAGGATGATATAAAATAGTGTTCCAGATATTACCAATCATTCTCTAATCTTATATTAAAATATAAGAAAGTCCACTATAGTATTGGATCAATCCCGTTAGAGATAGGGGGTCGCTACGAGCCCTCGCGATCTCTAACGGGATCAATGTGTTTTTTCTGCCACGGATGACAACGGAGAACACGCCCTAATCCCAGATAAATTCCTTTTAAGGCACCGTATTTTTCTATCGCTTGCTTCGTGTACTCCGAACAAGTGGGATAAAAAACGCATTTATTTCTCGGAGACAGAAATTTTTGATAAAAATCAATTAATTTTACTAAGGATTGTTTTAATTTCATTTTCAATTACCGAAACATCATCTTGATACTTTTTAAAAACAAAAACCCCTAGAATCCCGGCAGGGAAATGGTCTATGTATTTCCCCAAGACAGAATATCCGCGCCGTCTAAGTAAATTCCTTTTAACAGCCAGTTTGGCAACGCTCTTGGGGGCAATAAATGAAATACGGGCATTCCCACATGTCTGACTTGTGGGAATTTTAACAAACTTAAACGTAAAATTGGGAGAAGCAATAAATCTTCCTTGTTTAAAAATTAAATCCACTTCCTTTTTTACTACTCTATTTCGTTTGGGAAGCATAACTTGTCCCGCCAAAGGCGTGGATTAAACGCTGAGTTTTTTTCTACCCTTTTGACGCCTTCTTTTAAGCACCCTTTTGCCTGTTTTGCTTCTGGATCTAACTAGAAAACCATGAGCCCTAGCTCTTTTTCTCTTTTTAGGTTGATATGTTTGTGACATAAAGAGAGTTTACAATATTAAACAGAAGAATACAACCCCCTAATCCCATTAATAACCCCTCCTCAAATCTTCCCCTTAGCAGGGGAGGAGGTTTTACACAGTTTATCAACATAGTTAATAAGTTTTAAAAGATGTCATTTATTTTATAAAAAGTATAATATGAAACTATGAATCCCGTTAGAAGTCCACGGGAGGAACGAATCATAATAAACTTTATTAGTTATAACTTCTAACGGGATGAATACAAAGCAGTTGTGGAAAAATTGTTTATTGGAAATTGAGTCAGGAATATCAAAGGCAAATTTCAGCACCTGGTTTAAAAATACCTCTATTATAAAAGAAGATATGGGGATTGTTTATATCGGGGTGCCCAATGAATTTGTTCGCGATTGGCTTATAAATAAATACCACAAGCTTATCACTAGAACCATAGCCGACGCTTATGAAAACATGCGCGCGGTGGAATATACTATTGCCAAAATGGAAAGCACTAGGCAGGAAGTGGAAACAACAAGCGAAACCGTAGAAAAAGAGTTACCCTTAAAGGATTTATATATAAATCCGGAGGATAACTTGAACCCGCGCTACCACTTTAACTCTTTTATTGTGGGAACCTTCAATGAACTCGCCTACGCCGCAGCCCAAGCGATAATAGAATCCCCGGGAACCAAATATAATCCATTTTTTATCTATGGCGGCACCGGACTTGGGAAAACTCACTTGATTCAAGCGGTTGGGAATTCAATAAAAGAAAAATATCCCAACAAAAAGGTGCATTATATGACCCTAGAGAAATTTGCAACGGATTTTGTAAATTCACTGCAAAACAACAAAGCAAATTCTTTCAAGGAAAAGTACCGCAAATATGATCTTTTAATAATAGACGATATTCAATTCATCGGCAAAATGGAAAAAATCCAAGAGGAACTTTTCCACACCTTCAATACTTTTCACGAGAATAACAAGCAAATTATTTTTTCCTCCGACAAACATCCTAATTACATCCCGGAGCTGGCTGACCGTTTGAAGTCCCGCTTTGCGGCCGGAATGATTGTGGACATATCCGAGCCCGAATACGAATCCCGTCTGGCAATTTTAAAAGTAAAACTCCGTGAATTTAATGTTAATTTAGGAGACGATTTAATAGAGTATGTCGCCAGCGCCGTGCAAGGGAATATTCGCGAGTTGGAAGGAAGTTTAAATCTTATTATTTGCCAATATCGCTTGAAAAATAAGCCCTTAACACTGCAAGAAGTGAAAAATCTGTTAAAAAACAACATGAAACCAAAGAAAAATATGGCCATAAAAGATGTTGTAAAAATAGTCAGCGAATATTATAAACTGGAAGAGGCCTCGGTTTATGAAAAAACTAGAAAAAAAGAAATAGTGAAAGCCAGGCAGGTTGTAATGTATTTGCTCCGGGAAGATTTTAGCGTTTCTTATCCTTTAATAGGGCAGAAATTGGGTGGAAAAGACCACACTACAGTTATGCATTCATGTTTAAAAATTAAAACGGATTTAAAAAACGATCCGCAGCTTTTGCAAGAATTGGAACAGATAAGAATTATGTTTAAATAGTTATTAGATATTTATTAGACCTAAATAAAAATAAAAAAACAAAAAACAAGCTTACCAGATAAAAGTTAAAAAAGTTACCCACTTATCAACAGAACTAATATTATTAATAATTTAAATATATAAAATATAAACAATTTATGAAACTAGAATGTTCAATAGAAAAAATTAAAAATGCAGTTTCTCAAGTGGAAAGAATAACCGGTAAAAATTTAACCCTGCCGGTACTCAACTCAATTTTATTGATTGCCTCCGGGAAATCTTTAAAACTCAGGTCTACAAACTTAAGTCTTGGCATTGAAATTGAAATCGGGGCGAAAATAGAAAAGGAAGGCATCTTGGCCATTTCCGGATCGGTCTTAAATGCTATTTTCTCTAATGTTTCTCAAAACGAAAACGTGTATCTTGAAAATAAAGATGGGAATTTGCTGATTAAGACAAAAAAAAGTCAAATAAAACTTAAATGCACCCCCCATGATGATTTTCCGACAATCCCGGCAGTGGCAGGAACCAGTTTTGAGATAGAGTCAAAAAAGTTGGTTGAAGGAATAAAATCAGTTTGTTATAGTTCTTCTGTCTCAGACATAAAACCGGAAATCTCGAGCGTTTTTATGTATACCAACGATGATGGCTTGGTTTTTGTTTCCACGGATTCTTTTAGATTGGCCGAGAAAAGGATTAAAACAAAAGGACTTCCAGAAATTCCCGGAATTCTCATTCCATTTAAAAATATTTCTGAAATACTGAGGGTTTTTGGAGAATTTCAAGGTATTATAAAGGTGTGTTTTAATAAAAACCAAATTTCCTTTTCTTCCGACAATACTTATTTGACTTCCCGGGTAATTGACGGGATTTTTCCCGATTACCGCCAGATTATTCCAAAGGAATTTACCACAGACGTGGTGGTGCTCAAGCAGGATTTATTGAACGCGCTGAAACTTTCCAATGTCTTTTCGGATAAATTTAATCAAGTTAATCTAAAAGTTTCACCCAAAGAAAAAGTTTTTGAACTCTCTTCAGCGAACAATGATATTGGGGAGAATAAAACATATCTGGATGTGGTGATAAACGGAGAAAATATTGAACTGGGCTTTAATTATAAATACTTTTTAGATTGCTTCCAGTCAATTACCACCGACAGTGTTTCCATAAAATTCGCCGGAGAACAGAGACCAATAGTCATCTCCCCCGTCTCCGATGCATCCTTTACCTACCTAATAATGCCGATGAACAAATAAATACGAAAAATATGCGAAAACTACAAAAAACTGCGAAAATTTTACGCAAAAATAAAACACAAAAAAGACAAAATGAATGAGATAACCAGAAAACAAGTAAGTGAGAAAGTTGTTTACCCAGAACTATCGTATCTGATTCTTGGAATTTTATTTGAGGTTAAAAAAGAACTAGGGGAATATGCCAGAGAAAAACAGTACGGGGATTTGTTGGAAAAAAGACTAAGAGAAAAAAATATATCTTATGGTCGAGAAATTGCCATCGGGGATTCCGGAAATATTGTCGATTTTTTGATTGATAATAAAATCATACTTGAGTTGAAGGCGGTCAGGTTTTTTACAAAAGACAGCTTCCGGCAAATACAAAATTATTTACAGCAAACACAAATTAAGCTTGGTATACTTGTAAATTTTCGAGAAAAATATTTAAAGCCCAAAAGAATTATTCGTATTGATGATACGAATAACATGCGAAAGCTACGAAAGAATAACGAAAATGACCCCTAAAATTTTCGTAGTTTTTTGTATAATTAATATGTTTTCGTATAAATTTTCGTAAGTTTTCGCATTATTCGCATAATTTTCGTATTCATGATTGAAATAAAAGATTTATTAGCCAGATTTGACAATATTCTTCTCTCCGAAGAAGGAAAAAAAGAATCGATCAGACACGCCGTTTCTGAGATTATCGGGACAGATATTGAAAGCAAGGATAAAAAAATAAAAAATGGCGTAATTTATTTAAATATCAAGCCCATTTATAAAAACGAAATTTTTCTCAAACAAGAGCAGATATTTTTGAAATTAAAAGAATCCTTTAGAATTACTGCTGTACGTTAAAAGTTGAATCAGTTTCGCTCCTGTTATAGGCGGTATCATAGGAAATTATTTTTAACTCGTTGGAACCTTGCAAATTTTCCAAATCTGACGGCACAAAGGAGAAATTGAAAGGTGGTTGCAGTGTTTCCAGATAAATATCATTTATAAAAACATCTATTTTTTGCAGGGGAAGGGCGCCGAAACTAGAAATTTTTAAATATATTTTTTGATCAGGTGGATAAGTTGTCGTACTATCCGGTTGCAGAATGGAAACTGCCGGTTTTGCTGAATCAGTATGCACGTTGTCCGTTGCAGACGGTTTTTGGTTCCAAGTTACAATAGGGTACTTGCTCTGATTTTGCGCCCACCAATTCTGCACGGGAATTTCCCAGTGATTAAATTGCGGATCGTCGGAAGGATTGGCGGGCGCCGGCCCGGTAATATCTTTTTTGTCTACCCAGTATAGAATTGAATGCACATTGGTTATCACTTTTTCCTGCAGGGTTTCCGGCGGAGTGTTTGGAGTGGCTAAAAGACCGGAAATTTTATCTATAAAGAAGTTTTCATTACCCTGCCAAAATCCGCGCAAGATCGGCTTAACCGTTTGCGGATCTGCCACCAGGTCCGGCTTTTCAAAAGTTTCATTCGGGTAGTTTGCTAAAGCCGCTATGATGAATTTGTTCCAAATAGGCGCGGCCACCGCCGAACCGCCGCTTTTCATCGGCTTGTTATCGTTATTCCCCGCCCAAACTCCCACCACAAGGGAGGGGGTATAACCGATAGTCCAAGCGTCCTTGTCGTTGTTGGTCGTTCCGGTTTTTGCTGCCACATCCTTCCCTGGTATTTGCAAGGCCGAGTTTGCGCCGAAGGTGGGAATTCGCGCCACATTATCCGACAAGATATCGGAAATAGTTAAGGCGGTATTTTTCGGCAAAACCTGTTGGGTGCTCTGTTGATATTGTTCTAAAATTTTTCCACTTATGTCATCCACTTCTAAAATTCCCGTGTAGGGATTCCGAGCGCCATCGTTGGCAAAAACACTATACGCGGAAGTCATATCTAAAAGAGACACCTCACCGCCTCCGATAACTAGAGTGAGGCCATATTGTCCCGCTGGCCCAAGAGTGCTAATCCCCATACTCTCCGCGGTGTTTAGGGAGTTTTGTTGTCCGGTTAAATAGAAAAGTTTTACCGCTGGAATATTGATGGATTGCGCCAGTGCATTGCGCAAACTTATTGGTCCGCGGGTTTTCCCGTCAAAATCTTGGGGCATATAGCAATCTGCTTGGTTGTGTCCCGGGAGGGCCTTGCCATAAGCGTCGCAGGTCGTTTGGAATTCCGTTGGCAGGTCAAAGAGCACTGTGTCCGGGGTAAAGCCCTCATTGAAGGCCGTAGCGTAAATAAAGGGCTTGAAAGAGGACCCGGGTTGTCTGGTAGCGGTGGCGACGTTGAAATTGCCATCAATTGTTTTATCAAAATAATCTCTGGAGCCCACCATTGTTAAAATTTGTCCGGTTTTCGGGTCTATGGCTACCAGGGCGGCGTTCCTAGCATTCCATTTGGTTTCATTTTGCGTTGCGCCGTCTTTTACAATTTGCTCCGCTTTCGCTTGCAGGTCGGCATCCAGGGTTGTGATGACCTTGAGCCCGCCGCTTTCTACCGCATCGGCGCCATACTTTTGTTCCAAATAATCTTTAATCCAAAAAACAAAATGCGGCGCTATAATACCCTGAGTGGCTTGCGGAACGAAAACCACCACTTCATTTTTTGCGCTGTCGTATTCTGCTTGAGTGATAAATTTAAGTTCCAGCATTCTGGATAGTACTAAATTTTTCCTGGCCTCTAATTTATCCCTGTTTTTGCCATAAGGAGAGAGAGTGGTCGGAGATTGTGGAATAGACGCCAAATAAGCTGCTTCCGCCAAGGTTAAATCTTGCGCGTCTTTGTTAAAATAGGTCTTGCTGGCTGCTTCTATCCCGTAGACATTTCCCCCGTAGGGAATTTCGTTCAAATAGGCCTCCAGAATTTTCTCTTTCGGCATAGAGTTATCTATTTTAATAGCCAAAACCCATTCTTTTATTTTTCGGAGATAGCTTCTGTTTGTTGTCAGGAGGGTATTTTTTACTAACTGCTGGGTAATGGTTGACCCTCCGCCCCCTATCCCAATGTGGAATAAATTAGAAAGAAAAGCTCGGATAGTGGAACTTACCCGTATTCCGCCGTGATTATAAAAATCAGAATCCTCAATGGCGACGGTGGCGTTCTTTATGTTGGCGCCCATCTGGTCAAAAGAAATGTCGGTTCTTTTCACATCCTGGTGGATGTCGTAAAGCAGAATTTTTCCTGTGCGGTCGTAAATCTGGGTGGAGTTTACTATTTTTCTGTCCTCAAAAGAATGAAAATCCGGAATTTTCAAAGAAAAGAGCAGAATAATTAGCCCCCCGAAGGCCAAAATAAAAATACCCGCGGCTAGCAGTATCACATTTTTCACTAACTTCTTGTTTTTAGATAGCGTTTTTAGCTTTCTGAATATTTCCTGCATTATTTCAATTATAGCAGAAAATGTGATATTATTCGAGCATGGAAATTATCACAGATGAGAAGAAAATAGAAGAGGTTTTAACCCGGGGAGTGGAAAATATCTTTGTGAAAGATTCGCTCAAGAGCAAGCTTCTTTCCGGAAAAAGATTGAAGGTATATTTGGGCATTGATCCGACAGGGCCGACGCTTCACATGGGGCATGCCATCCCGCTTAAAAAATTAAAGCAGTTTCAAGAGCTTGGACATCAAGTAATTCTTTTGATGGGAGACTTTACCGCGATGATCGGAGATCCTACCGACAAACTAGCGGTGAGAAAACAACTTTCCCATAAAGATGTTCTGAATAATTTAAAAAAGTATAAAAAACAAGCTTCCTTGTTTCTGAAATTCACGGGTGAAAATAAAGCCGAATTCAAATTTAATTCAAAATGGCTGTCAAAAATGAAATTTGAAGATGTTTTAAACTTGGCTTCAAAGATTACCGTTGACCAAATGCTGAAGCGCGACATGTTTGTCCGCAGAAACCAAGAGGGAAAACCGATATCAATCCACGAATTCATGTATCCGCTCATGCAGGGATACGATAGTGTGGTTATGAATGTGGATGTTGAGGTGGGAGGGAACGACCAAATGTTCAACATGTTGGTGGGTAGGGATTTGGTTTCGCAAATGCTAAAAAAAGACAAATCGGTTTTAACCATGAAGCTTCTCGAAGATAATACCGGCAAGAAAATGGGAAAAACTGAAGACAACATGATCACCTTTGAAGACCCACCGCAGGATATGTTTGGGAAAGTTATGAGTTGGAACGATACGCTGATTAATATTGGATTTGAATTATGCACAGATGTTAAAGAGCCGGAAATTCCCAAAAGTACAAATCCTAAAGATGTAAAAATGAAGCTGGCCTACGAAATAGTAAAAATTTACCATGGAGAAAAGAAAGCCAAAGAAGCTGAGGAAAATTTCATTAATACTTTCCAGAAAAAGGAAATTCCGGAAGATATAGATGAAATAAAAGCCGATGTCGGTGAGGTGCTTAGTGAAATTCTGGCAAAAAACAAGATTTTATCTTCCAAGGGCGAATGGCGCAGGTTGGTTCTGGAAAACGCTGTTCATGATTTGGTTAAAAATGAAAATATCGCAGATGTTAATCTTAAAGTTTCGGAAAATCTAACGCTTAAAATTGGCAAAAAAAGATTTATTAAAATTTTAGTAAAATAATCCCGCCGATGGCGGGATTATTTTTTAGTGGTCTCTGTCCGGATCTTTGTCTGCATCGTCATCGTCTTCCAATAATCCCAGATTTTCATCTTCCGGTATATCTAACGGATCTATCGGTTCGTCTTCATCTACTCCTATTCTAAAACCTTCAAATTCTTCGTCCTCGTCATGCATATAAATTTAAAATTTTTAGTTAATAATTTTTTTCCGCCAGAGGCAGCCTGTCCGCCCTTGGTGGAGATGAGCCTTCGGCTCAAATGCCTACTTTGTATCAAAATCTAAAAAGGTTGGCAATAGAATATGTGGATAACTAATATCTCAAATGAGCAAAGGCGGTAAGAGCTATGGCAATAGCATCCAATTCATCATCCGTCCCGTTAGAGGCAGAGGGTCGCTGCGAGCCCTCGCGGCCTCTAACGGGATCATCTTCCCAATCCACGAGTATTTTCACCATTTTATTTATTTGAGTTTTATTTGCCCGACCGTATCCCGTCGTGGCTATCTTTATCTGGGGCGGGGAGGCCTCGAAAACTTTCAGCCCGGCGCTGGATGCTTCGCAGACCACCACCCCGCGCGCTTCGGATACTTTCATTACTGTCTTTTGATTAGTATTTAAAAATAATGTCTCAATAGCCAAAACTTCCGGCTTGTATTTTTTTATCACCCGTTTTACTTCTTCGCCGATTAATTTTAACCTTTCAGGAAATTCTAATTTAGCGGATGTCTTGAAACATTCGGAAAAAATAACTTTTTCTTTCTTACCATTTCCATCTTTTTCTAATATGGCTATTCCCAGTCGCTCATATCCCGGGTCAATGCCTAAAATTCTCATAGGGGTATTCTAGCATTTTTTAATCCTCTCCTCCTTGTGGAGGAGGAGTGCCCTTTAGGGCGAGGTGGTGATTTTCTGAATTCAGAATTACCACCCCTAACCCCTCCTTAATCAAGGAGGGGAGGAATCCCTTCTGTGGATAACTCATTTGCATAGATAGATAGATAGATGTAAATTTTTAGTAGATGCGTTCCTTGCAAGTTGTCGGAGGAGCGCATTTGGAGGGTTTTCCTTATGAATCACAAGTAACAGCGAAGAAGGGGAAGGGGGCCTATGATGGCCCCCCAACCCAAAACAGCATTCTCCCTGTCTGGAGAAATATCATAGTCCTCTGGGATTTCGCTTTTGAGAAATCTTGGGGGATTTTTCGTTTCTACTCCGCATTAGTATAAACATCCTGCACGTCATCATTTTCCTCCAATTCCTCCACCAATTTATCTAAAAGTTCCAAATCAGCATCCGAAACAGGCACAAGCATATTCGGTTTCCAAACCATTCCCTCCGGTGTCTTGTCCTTACTAAACCCCCAAATAACCGAGCCTATGCCTCCGAGTGCGAAGCCATTTTTTGTCAAGATGTGTTTTATGTCTTGCGCTGTTCTGTTTTTACTATCCGTCAAGGTCTCAATAATTATTCCCACTCCGCCTGGGCCGTATGTCTCATAAGTAATCGCATCCATATGCGCTCCCGGCTCGCTTGCTTTTTTAACCGCCCTCTCAATGTTTTCCGCCGGCATGTTTACCTTTTTCGCCTTTTCAATAGCGGCGCGCAGGCCCGGAGAATCTTTCCCGCCGGAGAGTTTCGCTTCCACGGAAATAAAACGCACGAGCTTGGAAAAAATCTTGCTTTTCTTGGCATCCGTAATATCTTTTTTATGCTTAATTTGTGACCATTTGTTATGTCCTGACATAAATTAAATTAATTTATTTTGCTTTTCCTCTTTAATATCAAACCCTAAATGCTCATATGCCTTACTTGTGGCAACGCGACCGCGCGGGGAGCGTTCCAAGAGCCCGAGCTGGATTAAGTATGGCTCTATCACTTCTTCCACCGTGGCTTCTTCTTCCGACATGGCGGCGGCGATGGTTTTGAGTCC
>Ga0182027_10011567_pt1 | contig 12466 bp, 9 predicted proteins | sample 712E1DmetaG_FD_121300 | JGI IMG/M metagenome (GOLD analysis project Ga0182027, IMG submission 121300) | Permafrost microbial communities from Stordalen Mire, Sweden - 712E1D metaG (Illumina Assembly) | ecosystem: Environmental > Terrestrial > Soil > Wetlands > Permafrost | place: Sweden...
TCAAAGAGATCGGCGTCGCTGCGGTCTTCGGGCCCGGCACGACGATCGCCCAGGTGGCCGATTTCCTGCGCGCCAACGCCCGGCCGCGGGACTAGCTGCGACCGGCGTGGCCCAAACTCGCGTCCGCGCGGTAGACGAGGCCGCTGCCGCGGAGGCCGCTGCCGCGGAGGCCGCTGCCGCGGAGGCCGCTGCCGCGGAGGCCGCTGCCGCGGAGGCCGCTGCCGCGGATCGGGCGGATCAACTCTGCGAAGCCGCCCTTGCCGGCGACCGTAGGGCCCTGGCGCGGCTGCTGACTGCCGTGGAGAATCGGTCGTCCATGGCCGAGCCCGCTCTGCGGCGCCTCCATCCCCTGGCGGGGCGCGCGCAGCTGATTGGCATCACGGGGCCGCCGGGCGCGGGCAAAAGCACGCTCGTGGCGGCGCTCATCGCCGAGTTGCGGCGGGCCGGTCGGCCCGTGGCGGTCGTGGCCGTCGATCCCTCGAGCCCCATAACCGGCGGCGCCGTGCTGGGCGATCGCGTCCGGATGCAGGCCTACGCCTCGGACGACGGAGTCTTCATCCGCTCCATGGCATCGCGCGGCCACGCCGGCGGGCTCTCATCCGCAACGACGGCCGCCGCGGCCGTATTCGACGCCGCGGGCTTCGACATCGTCCTGATCGAGACCGTTGGAACGGGCCAGAGCGAGGTTGAGGTAGCGGCCACGGCGGACACGACGGTTGTCGTGGAGGCACCCGAGATGGGCGACGAGATCCAGGCCATCAAGGCGGGGCTGCTGGAGGTGGCCGACATCATCGTCGTCAACAAGGGCGATCGCCCGGGTGCGCATCGGACCGCCGGCCAGCTGCAGGCGATGCTGGCAGATGCGCCACGGGAGGCTCGCCCCGGCAGGCCGGCGCCCAAGCACCCCGAGGTTCTCGTGACCACCGCGGCCACCGGCGAGGGCGTGGTCGAGCTGCTGGCCGCGATCGATCGTCATCGGTCGGTCGGCCGCGGGGAGCTGGGCGAATCGGCGCGGCTCAAGCGGGCAGAGGCGCAGGTCTGGGCCGTCCTGGTCGATCGGCTGCACGAGCGCGTGCGTGCGCTAGAGGGCGACTCGGACGAGGCCGCAACCGGCGAAGCGAAATCGGCCGCGGGCCGGTTGCTTCTGGGAGTGGCCGCGCACGACCTCGACCCCTACGCCGCCGCGGACGCCATCCTGAGCGAGCTCATGCCCGACCCTCGGGCCCCGGAGAGCCGCGTGCGCGCCGACTGATCGCCGGATCTATCGCGGGCGGCCCGCTTGAGCCTGCTCGGCGTCGGCGAGCGTCTCCCGAACGACCCGAATGACGGCATCGATGTCGAACGGCTTGGCGAGGAGCCGAATGCCCCGTTGGGTGGCAAAGCCGAGCAGATCCGGGTTGAGGACGTCGCCGCTCATGAAGACCGCCCGCTTGGCTAGATCGGGCCGGAACTCAATGGCTGCGTCGTAGAACTCGGTGCCGCTCATGCCGGCCATGCGGTGGTCGATGAGCATCACGTCGAAGGTGTGGTCGCGGACCCCCTCCAGCGCCTCGGCGCCGTCCTGGAACGGCATGCAGTCCATGCCGACGGCGGTCAGCGCCTTGCGGAGGAAGGCCCGGATCGACGGCTCGTCGTCCAGGGCGAGTACTCGCGGACGCTGCGTTCCCGGTTCGGCCTCCGGGCGGTTCGGCTGCCCAGCCGGACTCGGAGCCTGTGGGCTGGCCGGCGCGGCGGTGGGCGGAGCCGCCGTAGCGGGCGGGCTGGCCGCCGATTCGGCCGTGAGCTCCGCGGCTGTCTCGGCGTATGGGGGCGACGCTGTCGCATCCGCGACCGAGGCGCGTGTCTCGGGCGAAACCGCCGGCGCCACTATTCGGGCCGGAGATCGCCTGGTCGTCGGACCGGCGCCGGCCTCCTTCGCCGCGGGCTTGACGGTCTGGACTGTTCGCGATCCGTCCGATTCGAAGCCGTCCGTCAGGCGCCGCTCATCGACCGTCTGGGCGGTGACCGGTAGTTCGAGGATAAAGTTGCTACCGACGCCGCCGGATCCGGGTTCATACCAGAGATGGCCGCCATGTCCGGCAACGATGCCGAACGACACCGACAAGCCCAGGCCCGTGCCCTCACCCGGTCTCTTCGTGGTGAAGAACGGGTCGAAGAGCCGCGCCCGCGCCGACTCCGGCACGCCGGGACCGTCGTCTCGGATGGAGATCCTGACGCGGGGCTGATCGTCCAGGATCTTCTCGGCCTTGGTGACTCCCGCCGAAGCCCTGGCCTTGACCAGGATCGCCGCGATCGAGAGGTGGGCGGGAGTCTTGCGTTCGCGGCCGCGCATCGCCTGGATGGCATTGATGGTCAGGTTGAGGAGGACCTGTTGAAGCTGGGCCCGGTCCAGATCGACCTCCGGCAGCGAGGCCGGGATCTCGACCTTGACCTGGATCTGGTTCGTGCTCAACGCGTAGGACTGGAGCTCGAGCACGCTCTGGACCAGCACGGCGATGCTCGTCGGCCGCCGCTCGGGCGGTCGGGTCCGGGCGAAGTCGAGCAGGTTCTGGACGATACGGCGGGTCCGCTCGGCCTCCTGGACGAGAAGCCCGACGTCGTGCTTCATGTCGTCGGGCAGTCGTTCGTCGCTGCGCAGCAGCTGGCTGAAGGCGATGATCGCGGCCAGCGGGTTGTTCAGCTCATGGGCGACACCCGACACGAGCTGTCCGATCGCCTCCATCTTCTGGGCTTGGAGCAGCTCGCGCTGAAGGCGCTCCTGATCCGACAGGTCGCGCACGAGATGCAGGAAGCGGCGCTGGCCACCCAGCTCCACGACTCGGACCTCGACCTCGATCGGGAATTCGGAGCCGTCCGGCCGGCGCCCCCGATCTCGGAACGTGCCGCGGCCCTGGGCCCAGACGATCTGGCGGCGGCGGGCCATCTCGCGCTCGTCGGCGAAGATGAGCTGCCCGAAGTAGCGGCCCAGCACCTCGCCTCGATTGACGCGGTACAGGCGGACCGCAGCCTCGTTTGCGTCGAGGACCGTGCCGTCGAGCGCGGAGACGAGGACCGCGTCAGGCGACTCCTCGAACAGCGTGCGGTAGCGCTCTTCGGACGAAACCAGTCGCTCGCGCAGGCGGTAGTTGGCCAGGGCGATGCCCGCGATCCGAGCCACCGAGTCCAGTGCCGATTCGTCGAGCGGGAGCGAGGCCGACGGCTGCTCGAAGAAGCACAGCAGGGCTCCGGGCAGTTCCTCGCCCGTGCGAATCGGGATCGCACCGAACGAGCGGAAGCCTGTGGCGCGGGCCAGCGGTAGCACGCGCTCGTTGACCTGGCTGGCCACGAAATCGCCCAGAACGCTGCTGCCGCCCGCGAGCAGAATGCTGCCGCCGGGCGCGTCCTTGGCGGGCACGCCCTTGAGCCACAGCCGGAATGCGCCGGTTTCACCGGCCACGGCATGTGTCTCGAAGTGGCGGCCGGGCTCGATCAGCAGGTAGCAAACGCCGCTCGCGCCGAGCGCCTCGCGGACCAGGCTGACCGTTCGATGCGCGAGCTCTTCGAATGAGCTCGCTTCCTCGCCGATGCGGGTTAGCTCGTCGAGGGTGTCGAGGCGATGACCCAGCGATCGTTGCGCCGCGGCGCGGTGAAGCAGCTCGGAGCGAAGCCGGAAGTTGGCCAGCGAAATGCCGCAGATCCGGGCAATCGGCTCGAAGAAGTGGACGTCGAACTGATCGGCACGCGGCGCGACAGACCATTCCATATGCAGTACGCCGGCCAGGCGGTCGTCGACGCGGAGCGGCAGCACGGCCTGAGCGCGTGGACCAGCCGCGCCGGCGGCCCCAGCCGCGCCAGCGGCCGCGCCGTCCGAGCGCGAAAGCCAGATGCCCTGGTCCGACTGGAGCTGCGCCAGGGGCGGCCAATCGGCCGGGATCTGCGGCGATTCGTTGCCATCCACCCAGCTCGGGCTCGGCAGGCCGACCCAGGCCACTGGGTCCACTCTCGCCGACGTCGGATCGACCAGGATGTAGCCGCCCCCAGTGGCCCCGGTGGCGAGAACGACCTGCTCGATGGTCTCCTGCGCCAGACGCGTGAGGTCGTCTGTCGATGCGCCCAGGAGTGTCAATTCCTGGATGGCCCGCAACTCTGCGGTGAGGCGCCGTCCGTGCTCGGTGGCCTCCTGGAGGCCCTCGCTCATTCGAGCGTTGGCGTCGAGCTCCTCGACCACCTCCTCGGCGAGGCGGCCGATGGCGTGCTCGTCCGACTCTCCAGCCAGGCCTCCCAGGTCTCGCAGCATCCGCTCGCGCGCGCCGGTCAGACTGAGATCCCTCATTCGGACGAGCACGTAGCCGCGCTCAATCGGCGGGACGAGCGTGCCGATGGCCTCGACCTGAATGGGCGGGCCCGTCCTCGGCCGCAGCGTTAACACGCGGACGAGCAACCCCGCGGCAACCGTCTCGGCCTGAGCCGTCTCCGTGTCGGCAGGAGTCCAATCCTCTATGTCGTCCAGGTACGACTGGCCGATCATCTCCGTGCGGCCGCGGCCGTGGAGCGAGGCCGCGGCGTCGTTGGCGTCGAGGACCGTGCCAGCCAGGTCCACGAGCAGCAGCGCCTCGGTAGACCGCTCGAATAGATCGCGGTAGGGGAGCATGTCCCCGATTTCGTCGGCGGTCCGATCGCTCGGCCCGGGATCGGGCCAGAAGACGGCCGCAATGGACGGCTGCACGTCGGTGGAAGTGAGTTTCATGGCCTGGACGTGGGCTCGCACCCAGACGTCACGGGACGCGGCCACCCTCAGCCTGGTCAGACCATGCCAGCCGCCCGGCGTCATCGCCGCGAGGCGAACCTCGCTCCCGCCGATCCGCCCGCCCTGGAGAATGCTGACGAGGTCCAGCCAGGGACGGCCGACAGCCTCGGCCGCAGACAGGCCGAGGATGCGCTCGGCGTGCGCGTTCCAGCGGACAATGATGCCCGCTCCATCAATGACGACGATGCCGGTCTCGAGCTGTTCGAGCAGCCGGAGGTCCTCAAGTGCCAGGCTTTGATTCACAAGCTGCCGTCGGGAGCGCGACGGATCTCCAACCTCCTGTTGGGGCTTCCGATCGCAGGCGCCTATCGTAGCCCTTGGCGGGGTCCTTTCTGCAGCGGTCTGGATTCCCCGCCTGGCCTAGTGCATTCAGATGACTAACGCGGCCGGGACCGCGTCCGAAACGCGGGAGACGGCCTGTCAGGCCACTACACGGGCCGCCAGAGTCCGCTACAATCCGCCGTGGGCCGGTAGCTCAATGGTAGAGCAGCAGACTCTTAATCTGCTTGTTGCGGGTTCGAGCCCCGCCCGGCTCACCAATAGCGAACCTAAAATACCCCTTCTGGACCGCCAGGAGGGGTATTTGGTTTCAGGGGAGTCCAGGGGCCTTCTACCAGGGAGAGGCCAGGAGCGAAGAGGCCTGGCAGGAAATCGAGCACTTCTGGGACGACTGGGGCGAGGAAGAGCCCGAGTAGATCCGAGCTGCAACCCAGGGGCTGCCCGCCTTCTAGAAGAGAACGACCCCTCGCCGGGTTCCGGCGAGGGGTCGCTACGGACTGCTGTCAGGCGGTCGAAGTCTGCACCAGCAAACTCCGACTGCGCGCCAGCCCGAGCCTTGTCGAAGGCCCGGGCTGGCGAGAGGAGTTGGGGAGCTAGCTGCAGGTGGCCTTGTAGAGGTACTTCTGCATGTCGGCGTTGTTCACGTTGTCCTTCGTGAGCGCCGCGAGCGAAGTCTGGATGGTCTTGGTCGTGGCCTGGCCCTTGAGTGCCAGGACTGTCTGCTGCACACCGGCGACGCCGATGCCGTACGGATCCTGGGCGATCAGGCCCTGGACGATGCCGGCATTGAGGTCCTCGATCTGCTTGGGGCCGGCGTCGAAGGCGATGGTCTTGACGACGGTGTTGTTGGCCTGCTTCAGGCCCGTGGCGACGCCCTCGGCGTTCTGGACGTTAGTCGCGAAGACACCGGCCAGATCGGGATGGGCGGCCAGGATGGAGGTGGTGATGGTCGTGGCGGCCGTCGGGTCGTCGTGGGTGTACTGGACGTCGAGAACGGTGATGTTCGGATGCTTCTTCATCTCGTCGTTGAAGCCCTGAACGCGGGCGTCAGTGGTCGAGATGCCGGGGTCGACGTTGACGACGAGGACGGAGCCCTTGTCCCCGATCAGGGTGGCCAGAGTCTGCGCGGCGAGCGTCCCGCCGCCGGAGTTGTCGGTGGCGATCGACGAGACGGCGAACGAGGTGTCGTCTAGCTGGGTATCGACGAAGGTGACCTTGATCCCCGCATCACTCATGGCCTTGAGCGGAGCGAGCAGGGCCTTGGAGTCGTCCGGGGCGACCATGACGCCGTCCGGCTTGGCGGCGGTCACGGAGTCGATGACCGGCTTCTGGACAGTGGCATCCCACTTGTTGCCGCCGGTGATGTTGAGGGTGACGCCTTCCTTGGTGGCCTCTGCCTGCGCGCCGCATGCCATCGTGACATAGAACGGGTCGCCGGCGACTCCCTGGATGAGAGTCAGCTTGTAGTTGCTGGCCGTGGTCGCGGTCGAGCCCGAGCAGGCGGCTACGGTGATGAGGGCCAGGCCCAACATCGTGACGGTCCTGATTCGCATGAGCACTACCTCTCTCCTACTTCCGTGGGTCGGTTTGCGCCGGAGCTCCGATCTCTCGGAGCGCCGAGTTGCGCACAAGGGGGTTAGTGCCGCTCCCGGCGGCGGCGGCGGAGCTGGTCGGTATAGACGGCCAGGATGAGAACGGCGCCCACAGCCACGTCTCGCCAGAAGGACTGGAGGCCGAGGATCGTGAAGCCGCTGAACAGGACCATCGGGATGCAGATGCCGATGGTGGTGCCGGCGATTGTGGCCACGCCGCCTACGAGGCTGGTGCCGCCGATCACGACTGCGGCGATCGCCTGCAGGTTGTCATTGGCGTGGCCGGAGATGGTTGTCGTAGTGAAGATCGCCAGGTTCATGAAGGCGGCGAACCCGGCCAGCGTGCCGCTCATGGCGTAGACCTTGATCAGATGGCGGTCGACGTTGATGCCCGCTCGCCGGGCCGCCTCCTGGTTTGAGCCGATGGCCAGCGTGTAGCGGCCGAACCTGGTCAGGCTCAGGATGATCGAGCCGATGACGGCCACGATTGCGGCCACGATCACGACCAGCGGGATCTTGTCGATGATCCGGCTGGCCCCCATGTCGCCCATGATGCTGGGCAGGTAGCGAAGGTCCTGGCCGTTGCTCAGGATCTCCGCCAGGCCCCATGACATGCCGAGTGTGCCCAGCGTGGCTATGAGGGCGGGCACCTTGGCCTTGGCCACGATCAACCCGTTCAGGACGCCCCAGGCGAAACCGGAGCCGAGCGCGACAATGAAACCCAGAAGGACGATGTCCCAGCCGTAGTTGGTCGAGTCGCGGCCGCCCCAGTTCATCACCTGGGCGGAGGTGACGCCGGAGAAGAGCAGGACATAGCCGACCGAGAGATCGATGCCGCCGGTGGCCATGACGAAGGTCTCGCCGACGGCGATCACGAGTAGCACCGAGACGTTCGTGGCCATGGTCCGGACGTTGAACTCGGTCAGGAACTTGCCCGGCGCGAGGTAGTTGAAGAGCAACATCAAGAAGGCCAGGAGCAGCAGGATCCAGGCCGCGTTGGTGGAGAACATGCGCGCGACGACGGAGCCGCCGCGGGTTTGAGCGAAGGCATTCCAGCGGGCCACGACCGGGCTCAACCGGACTGCGACCGCGCTCCGAATGGACTGGCCTCGAGTCGGCTGGACCGCGGTCATGCCGCTCCCTCCTCAGCGATGCCGCTGGTCATGGCCGAGACGAGTAGCTCGATGGTGGCGTCCTTGGCCGCGAAGCGAGCCACGCGACGACCGAGACGGAGGACTTCGATCCGGTCGGCGATCTCGAGCACCTGGCGCATGTTGTGGCTGATCAGCACCGCGGCCACGCCCCGGTCGCGGATGCGCTTGACGGTCTCGAGCACGCGCGCGGTCTGGATGACGCCGAGTGCGGCCGTGGGTTCGTCGAGGAAGACGACCTTGCTCGCCCAGGCGACCGAGCGGGCCACGGCAACGCTCTGGCGCTGACCGCCCGACAGGTTGGCCACCGCGCTCTGTGCGTTCTTGAGGTCTACGCCCAACTCGCCGAACGCCTTGCGGGCCCCAGCCCGCATCGTGCCGTTATCGAGGAAGCCGAGCTTGCCGAGCAGTCCCGGCTGCATGATCTCGCGGCCGAGGTACAGGTTGGCTGAGCCGTCGAGGTCGGGCGCGAGGGCCAGGTCCTGGTAGACCGTCTCGATGCCTAGCCGCATCGCCTCGAAGGGCGAGCCGACGTGGATTTGCTTGCCCTCGAGGAAGACCGCGCCTTCATCCGCTTGCTCGGATCCGGCAAGGATCTTGATGAGTGTGCTCTTGCCGGCGCCGTTGTCGCCGACGAGCGCGACGATCTCATTGGGATAGACGTCGAAGTCGCAGCCGGGGCCTCGACGTGGCCGTAGTGCTTGACGATGCCACGCGCTTGCAGCAATGGTTCGGGCATTCGGTCTCCGGATGAGCTCTGGTGGCGCCCCGTCGGGGCCGCCTCGTCGGGTTCAGACGCTAGAGATGCCCATCCGGCCGGCCATCGGGAGCCACCCGTAGCCGCCTACGGAACTACAGCTCGGTATCCGGGGTACGTACCCGCGCGTCGGGGCGGGGCGGGGGCGCGGGGCGGGCGATGGGGCCGTCCGGGGCGCGCCCTCGGGCGGGTCTGGTCGCTACTTCGCCCAGTACCAGGCGCTGTTCCCGGCCACGTCGTAGCTCTTCATGAGCATCGACGTCTGGGTCAGGGCGCGGTCCACGTCCGGGCTGTACAGGAAGACCGTCAGCAGGTCCTGCCACTCATCGAGGAAGGGGAGCGGCGCCAGCGCGCCGTGGATCGAGGAGGGCAGCACGCTGCGGAGGGTCTTGAAGGCTTCGGAGGCGCGCTGCTGCAGCGAGTCGGGATACGTGGAGATCGGCACATCCTGGTTGGCGGCTATCGAGCCCTTCAGCACGGTGAAGTCGGCCTGCGTCTTGGCGCTGGCGAGGTTGGTCAGCCAATCGGTGGTCGCGTCGGGATGCTGAATACCCTTCGGTCGTGTGAAGGTATCGATGACCATGAGGAAGGTCTCGGACGGCTTCTGCGGGAACCCGACGGCCTCCCAGTCCGTGCCTTCTTTGTAGCCGGCGTCGGTGAGAAGCGGGGCCGCGAAGTCACCGAGGACCATCATTGCTACCTGGCCGCTGCCGAGCCGTGTGGGCATGTCGCTCCAGGTGAAGTTGCCATGACTGGGATCCACGTACGCGACGAGCTCCTTGAACTTCTCGAACGCCAGCTGGACGAGCTTGTCGGTCTGAGGGTCGAGCAGGCCGGTGTAGAACTTCTCGTAGGCGTCGGGGCCGGCCACCGAGAGCAGCACCGTGTCGAAGAGGAAGACCGCGGTCCACTTGTCCCGTGTCCCAAGGCCGATCGGCGTGATGTGCCGCAGGGAGAGGATCTGGCAGTCCGTGATCAGCTCGTCGACGTCGCGGGGTGGCTTCAGGCCGTATTCGTTGAAGATGGCAACGTTGTAGAAGAGCCAGTTGGCGCGATGGATGTTGATCGGGATGGCCATCTTGTGACCGTTGAACGTGACCATCTGGCCGAGAATGGGTGGGTACTTCTGGTCCAGGTCCTGCGCCGCCCAGATGTCATCGACGTTGTCCAGATAGCCGCCGTCGACGTACGTCTTGAGCTCGCCGCCCGCCAGCGATTGGAACGTGTCCGGCGGGACGTGGGCAGCCAGCATGCCCTGCATGACTGTCTTGAGGGTGATGCCGCCGCCGCCGACGGTCGGGTTGTCATGGATGCTGTACTGCGGATAGCTGGCGCTGAAGTCCAGGTCGATCTTGTCCATTGCATCGCGCTCGCCGCCGGCGGTCCACCAGTGGTAGACGGTGAGTTCCTTGCTGACGCTGGGGGCGGGCGAGGCAGCGGATCCGGAGCAGCCCGTCGCGGAGACGGTCAGGGCGGCGACGCAGAGCGTTGCCAGGAGTCGCCTCTGAACGATCGAGTGGCGAGGTTGGAAGCCTCGGCCCAACGTGTCTCTCCTCTGCGGGGCGGGCTGCACCAGCGGATGTCGGCTGTGAGGTGAAGGCCTCGCGTCGGCGGCTCTCACAGCTTCCCCATACAGAATACCGAGCCCACTACTGACTGGCATCCGTATGGCCCCGTACTCGACGACCTAACCTTCAGTACGTAGCCGTCCCGCCCGCAACCGGTAAGTGCCGCAGGCCGCGACCCGTATCGGGACCGGTGATTCCTCGCATGCCACTTGCGACGCCCGTCGGTAGAGTCGGGCCGTGGACGACATCTCGCTCAAAGAGGCGGCCGCGGCGGCGTCGGACCAGGCCGAAGCCGATGAGGCCCGAGTGCGGTACCGCCGTAGAGGAGTGGCGTGGATCGACCCGGACGAGCGCATCGGCCCGGCACTCGAGCCCGGCGAGCGGCTCGTGGCAGTTCGCCGCTCGGCTGTCGTATACGGCGCGGGCACCCAGGAGTCCGCCGCGTCGCCGCCGGTCGTAGTCGATCTCTACGTAACCTCGCGTCGGTTGGTGCTCGCCGGCCGGGACAACATCTGCTTCGACCTGGCCGCTCTCGACGAGACGGTCATGTCTCACGAGCGGCTTCTCATCGTGATGCGCGACGGCGTGGGGCTCGCCATCGAGGCACGGCAGCCGCGCCTGTTGCGGGTCGAGATCGCCGCGGCCCGAGCCGCGCAGCGCTAGCCCCTGAGTCGGCCGGACTCAGGCCCTGACTCGGCGGAGTCAGGCTCGGTCGCGATACCGGCGCGCCGCCTCGGCCCGATTCCTGACGCCGAGCTTGTGAAGGATGCTGCTGACGTGCGTCCCGACGGTGCGCGGCGAGATCGTCAGCGCCGCCCCGATCTCGCGATCCGTCAGACCGTCGGCCAGAGAGCGCAGCACTTCCTCTTCGCGATCGCTGAGGGTGGCCAGCTCCGGGTCGTCGCCCGATGACGGTGCATGCCGGGACTTCTCCACGAGCCTTCGGATGAGGTGCGCCGCGAGGCGCTGATCCATCGCCAGATCGCCTTCGTACGCGCTCCGGACCGCGCGCTGCAGGGCATCGGGGGCGATGTCCTTAGTCAGGTAGCCGATGGCGCCGTTGCGCATGGCGTCGAGCAAATGCCGATCGGAGGTCGACACGGTCAACATGACGATGCGCGTGTCGGGGAGCCTGGGCGCCAGCTCGCGCACCAGCTGGACGCCGTCCATGCCGGGCAGGTCGATGTCTACCAGCAGGACGTCGGGCCGGACGGTCGGGGCGATTCGAAGGGCTTCCTCGGCCGTGGCAACCTCGCCGACCATTTCGATGTCGGGCCCAACTATCGCCTGAGTGACGGCCGCGCGTACGAGCGCGTGGTCGTCCACCAACATCACTCTGATCCGGGCGGGCCGACGGGGCTCCGTCACTGACCTACCTCCAAATGGTGCCGCGCTGGTCTGTTCAACGGCACTCTGATTCGGATCCGAGTGCCGTCCTGCGGTCGCGAATCGATCGTCAGCTCGCCGCCGATGATCGTGGCTCGCTCGCGCATCGAGGCCAGACCGAAACAGCCGTCCTTGAGCTCGGATGGCTCGAAGCCGATGCCATTGTCGCCCACCAGCAGCTCGACATGTGAGTCGACGACGCCGGCCCGAACCCGCACGACAGTTGCGTCGGCGTGGCGGACGACATTGTTGAGGGCCTCCTGGGCGATTCGAAGCAGCTCGGCCTCGGCTCGGGGCGTCAGGCGCGGCAACTCGCCGGCGCATTCGAAGTCCGCCCGCAGGCCGAAGCGATCGCCGAAGTCATCGACGTAGCGCGCCATGAGATCGCGCAGCGACATCGCCGGCTCACTGCCCAGCCGCAACGACATGACCGCCTGACGGGCGTCGGCCAGCCCGGTATCGATCGCGCCGGTCAACTCGTCGCAGACCGCCTTCGCCTCCGGGCTCAGCTCCGGCATGGCGGTGAGGCGCCCGATCTTCAGCTTGGCCAGCCAGAGATCCTGAGCCAGCCCGTCGTGGAGCTCGCGCGAGAGTCGCGTCCGTTCCTCGAGGGCCGCCCGGTGCACCTCCACGTCCTTTAGCCGGCCTAGAGTCTCGTTCGCGCGACCGAGTGCGGCTCGGGTCGCCCGTGAGTCTGCTTCGATGCCGATCAACAGCACCACCGCGAAGGCCACCATCAGCATGTCGCCGCTGGTCACGAGACCGCCGTAGGTGCCCGGATAGAAGGCGGTGTGGAACTCGCCACATGCGGCGAAGACCAGGCCCACCGCCAGGAAACCATCGCCCATCGCGCCCGCCCGACGGTGGTGGCGTCGGGTCAGCTCGGCGGCAAGCACGAACAGCCCGCCGGCGACCAGATTCAAGCCCAGGCCGAACGCCGTCGGCGA
>Ga0182027_10011568_pt1 | contig 12466 bp, 7 predicted proteins | sample 712E1DmetaG_FD_121300 | JGI IMG/M metagenome (GOLD analysis project Ga0182027, IMG submission 121300) | Permafrost microbial communities from Stordalen Mire, Sweden - 712E1D metaG (Illumina Assembly) | ecosystem: Environmental > Terrestrial > Soil > Wetlands > Permafrost | place: Sweden...
AACGCGCCAAAATCGAGCCGCGACGCAAGACCGGCACCTGCGCCAATCACCAGCGACAGCTGGCCGTGGCTCTCAAGCGCGCCCGGATCGTGGCCCTGCTGCCATACGCTCCGCAGCACGTTCGTCCATAACTTCTCGCCATCGCTTATCGCCACGGCCCGACCTGCCGCTCCGCCGGCTCGGGCCGAGGCGGTCGAGGACCGGCATCGTCGCATTTGCCGGACGTGGGTGAACCCAGCCGCCGCGCACAGTGGCGCGGATCTGAGATGGGCTTGGAGGTCTAGTTGGACGCAGTCCTGCTGATCATCTCTTTCGTGGTGATCCTGGCCGGCTCCGAGCTTTTCACCAACGGCATCGAGTGGTTCGGGCACAAGCTCGAGCTGGGAGAAGGCGCCATTGGGTCCGTGCTGGCGGCGATCGGCACGGCGCTGCCCGAAACGATGGTGCCGCTGATTGCGATCCTTTTCGGAGGCGGCATGGCCGCCAGCGAGATCGGTATCGGCGCGATCCTCGGCGCCCCGTTCATGCTGGCTACGTTGGCCATGTTCGTCACGGGCGCCGCGGTCTGGCTGATGCGGGGGCGCCGCACGTCCGGTACCACCCTGGCAGTGGACACAGGCGTGATCAACCACGACATGGCCTACTTCGCCCTTGCCTACAGCATCGCGATCGGTGCCGCGTTCCTGCCGGTGGAGTTCGAATGGCCCCGCAGATTCGTGGCACTCGTGTTGCTGGCCATCTATGGCCATCACGTCTGGGGCCACCTGCAGGCCGATGCCGCCGAGCACGAAGGCCTCGAGCCGTTGCGGTTCCATCGATTGGATCGGGGTGCCCCGCAGCATCCGGCCGCGCCGCGCCTGGCGATCGTGTCCGTTCAGGTGGTCTTTGCCCTCGCCTGCATCATCGGCGGAGCCTGGGCCTTCGTGGATGCCATCAGGGATCTGACGGCGTCGCCGGCGGTGAATGGGACGCTGATCGCTCTGCTCGTCGCACCGATCGCCACCGAGCTCCCCGAAACCCTCAACAGCGTCCTGTGGGTCCGCCGCGGCAAGGACACTCTGGCGATGGGCAACATCACTGGGGCGATGGTGTTCCAGAGCGCCATTCCCGTCTCGATCGCGCTGGTTTTCGCACCGGCGCTCTGGACGGTTGTCGGCGGGGGTGTCGCATTCGCTTCGGCAGCAATAACACTCGCCGCCACCGCGCTGATCTTCGGCTCGACTTACATCCGCCATCGATTGGACGCAAGTCTGCTCCTTGTGGGTGGGGCTCTATACCTCGGATACATGCTGCTGGTTCTGGCGACCCTCGCCGGCGTCACCTTCTGATCCGGCCCATTTCGCCGGCCGGCTGGGGGGAGCGACCGACGGCTATACTCTTGGTTCGCCGGCTCACCTCCGGCGGCCAGTAACAGGAGCGCAGATCAGATGGTCACGGATGCAACGGCCCCCGCCGCACCTGCGGCGTCAAAGCCCGACCAGAACAGCCTCATGTGCTATTTCCAGGGGAACTACGTAGCGCTGGGCGACGCTCGCATCTCGATCATGACTCACGCGTTTCTGTACGGCACGGGCGTCTTCGAGGGGATCCGCGCGTACTGGAATCCGGATGAGAAGCAGTTGTATGCCCTTCGGGTCAAGGAGCACATCGTCCGGCTGCGGAACTCGAGCAAGATCATGCTCATGGCCGAGATCCCGTCGGTCGACGAGTTCACGCAGATCGTCCTCGAAGTCCTGCGCCGCAACCATTTCACCGAGGATGCCTACTGCCGTCCGTCGGTCTACAAGAGCACCGAAGCCATCGGCGTCAAGCTCCACGGACTCACGCACGACTTCTACGTTCTGGCGATCCCGATGGGCGACTACATCGACACCGAGAAGGGCATCGCCACGGGCACGGTTTCCTGGCGTCGAACGAGCGATGTCTCGATGCCGTCACGAAGCAAGATCACGGGCAGCTACGTGAACCCGGCCTTCTCCAAGAGCGAGGCCATGCTCAACGGCTTCGAGGAAGCGATCGTGCTAACGGCCGAAGGCCATGTGGCCGAGGGCTCCGCGGAGAACCTCTTCATGGTTCGCGACGGGATCCTGTACACGCCGTCGGTGAGCGAGGACATCCTGGAAGGGATCACCCGAGCGGGGATCATCGAGATCGCCGGCCACCTCGGGATCATGGTCAGAGAGCGACAGATCGATCGCAGCGAGCTGTATATCGCCGACGAAGTCTTCCTTTGCGGAACCGGAGCGCAGGTTTCCCCAGTCTCGTCGGTCGACCACCGGCATGTCGGCGATGGGCACGTTGGGCCGATTGCGAAACTGATCGGCAAGACGTACTTCGACGCCGTGCGGGGCCGCCTCCCGGCCTTCAGGCACTGGGTCACGCCTGTGTACGAGAGTGAGTGAGGCAGTAAGCCGAGACTCGTCGGCGGTTCGCCCAGCCGTATCGGCGGGGCAGCCGGTGGCGGTTGCGAAGCTGAAGCTTTCGCACCGAATCCTGGAGTTGATCCCGGGTCTGGTTACGTGGACGCTGATCCTGGCGATGGTTCCGCTGGCGCTCCGATTCCCCACGGTGCTCGGCATCTTCGTGCTGTGTTTCGACTTCTACTGGATGTATCGGGCGATGATTCTGGCCGTCAGCGTCGCCATCTCCTTCCGCCGTGTTCGCAAGGTGATGGCGATCGATTGGCGTGAGCGGGCCTTCGCCCTGGCGAACCCGCAACAGCGCTGCGACGAGCTGGCCGGTCTGATCGAGCGGGTCCGTGCCCGAGTCTCCAGTTTGGAGACCTCAGGTAATCGACTCGCCGCCCATGGCGGCCGGCGCGAGTTGAGCCGCCTGATCGACGAGCGTGCCAGCCTCAAGCGGCTGCTACAGAGCGGTGAGCCGATCCCGGACCCAAGGCAGATCTGGCACGTGGCACTTGTTCCGACCTACACGGAGCCATACGAAAAGCTCTACCAGACCGTCAAGGCACTGGCCGATTCCGACTATCCGATCGACATGCGGATGGTCGCCATCATCACTCGCGAGACCGACCTCCAGGGTCGCGAGAACGTGGCCAAGTTGCGCGAGATCTTCGGCTCGCAGTTCCTGCATTTCTTCCACATCCTGGATCCACTCGAGCCCGGAGTGGTCGTCGGCAAGTCCAGCGCGATGGCCTACGGGGGCAGGTGGCTGTACAGCCAGTTGACTGGCCTGGGCTTCGCCCCGAGCCAGGTGATCGTGACGGACCTGGATTCGGACTACCGCGTCCACAAGCAGTACTTCGGCTACCTCACCTACAAGTTCGTGACTGACCCCAATCGATTGCTGCGGCTGTATCAGCCGGTCCCGATGTTCCACAACAACCTCTGGCAGTGCCCGCTCCCGGTCAGGCTGATAGCCGTGAGCTCGACGCACATCCAGATGTGGCGGCACCTCACGCCCGAGAGGCTGGTCAGCTTCAGTTCGTACGGCGTCTCGCTGCAGACTGTCCACGACGTGGACTACTGGGCAACTGATGCGATCCCCGAGGACAGCCGCTTCTACTGGAAGAGCTTCTTCCGCTTCAACGGCAAGTTCAGGGCCGAACCGCTATTCATGCCCATCTACGGCGATGCGGTCCGGGCCAGGTCGTATCCGCGCAGCCTTGTCCAGCAGTACACCCAGATCAGGCGCTGGGCGTGGGGCGTCACCGACATCCCGTTCTTCATCGACAACGCGCTCAACCACCACGAAATCCCGCTTCGCGAGCGGATCGCGCGGCTCTTCGACCTGTGGATCGACCATATCAACTGGGCCATCGCGCCGTTCATCATGATTCTGGGTGCGACTCTCCCAGTCGCGTTGAACCAATCCTTCGCCGCGGCAACCTTCGGGCAGCAGCTGCCTCTTTATGCCGCCTGGCTGCTCACCGGCGCGATGGGTTCACTGATCGTGCTGGTGTTCATCGAGAACCAGCTGGCGCCGCCGCGGCCGCCGGAGTGGGGGATTCGGATGCACGTCGTGTCGTGGCTGCAGTGGATCTTGCTGCCGGTCGTCGGCGTGATCTTCACCAACCTGCCGGCCCTGGATGCCCAGACTCGCCTGCTGACCGGACGCTACCTGGAATACCGCGTCACAGAGAAGGCGTGAAGTCCGGTTCACCGATCGAGACCGGGGTTGGCGCCGGTTCGGTAGGATAACGTTGCAAAGACCCCTCGCCGAGGTTCGGCCGGTCACGGCAAAGCCGCGGTCGGTCGGGCAGACGAGGGGATCGTCGAATCTGGCGGCCCGCCTGTGAGTTCGAGGAAGATGTTCGAACCAGTCAGCTCCAAGCCCGACCTGGTCGGCCGAGAACACGAGGTCCTGACGCTCTGGCGAGAGCGGCGGACCTTTGCTCGTCTGCGGGCGCAGAACGCCGGCAAGGAGCGCTGGAGCTTCCTCGATGGCCCGATCACGGCCAACAACCCGATGGGCGTCCATCACGCCTGGGGACGGGCATACAAGGACCTCTTCCAGCGCTTCTGGGCTATGCATGGCCGCGACCAGCGCTATCAGAACGGCTTCGACTGCCAGGGGTTGTGGGTCGAGGTCAACGTCGAGCGCGACCTCGGGTTCACGAATAAGCGTGACATCGAGGCCTACGGCATCGCCGAGTTCGTGAGCCTTTGCAAGCAGCGCGTGCTGACATATGCGGCGCGGCAGACGGAGCAGTCGATCCGGCTGGGAATGTGGATGGACTGGAACGATCCGCATGAGCTGCGACGCCTGCGCGACGAGCTGGCCGAGGATCCCGCCCGACTTGTCACCACCAGGAGCACCGACGGGACCGAAGTCAGCGACACCGCGGAGTCGCTGGTGGGGCGGCTGGGAATGCCCGAACTGGGCGGCAGCTACTTCACCTTCTCCAACGAGAACAACTACCTGATCTGGTCGTTCATTGCCGAGTGCCACCGCCGCGGCTGGCTGTATAAGGGCCACGACACCATGCCGTGGTGCGCCCGCTGCGGCACGGGCATCAGCCAGCACGAGATGACCGAGGGCTACGCCGACCGCGAGGATCCCGGCCTGACCGTCAAGTTCCCGCTGCTCGATCGTCCCGGCGAAGCGCTCCTGGTCTGGACCACTACGCCCTGGACGCTGACCTCCAACGTGGCCGCGGCGGTCGGCGAGGAGCTGCGCTACGTCAAGGTCCGGCAAGGTGAAGAGATGTACTGGCTGGGCCGCGGGACGCTGAAGCAGGCGCTCGAAGGCCCATTCCAGATCGTCGAGGAGAAGCTCGGCCGCGAACTCGCCGGCTGGCGCTACAGCGGCCCGTTCGACGAGCTGCCGGCCGTGCAGGCCGCCTTCGCGGCAGGGGCGTCAGAGGTTGCCAAGGACGGCCCGTATGAGCACCGCGTCGTGACGTGGGACGAGGTTGGCGAGGAAGAGGGCACGGGCATCGTCCACATCGCGCCCGGCTGCGGCGCCGAGGACTTCGCCCTGGGCAAATCCCTCGGTCTGCCGATGATCGCCCCGCTCGACGAGAACGGCTTGGTCCTTGCCGGCTTCGGGCCTTTCTCCGGCCGGGACGTGCGTGACGTCGCGGAGCCAATCCTGGAGTCGCTCAAGCACCGCCACCGGTTCTACAGGCTCGAGACGATCACACACCGGTATCCGCATTGCTGGCGCTGCGGAACGCCGCTGGTATTCCGGCTCGTGGACGAGTGGTACATCAGCATGGGCCCGGTCTACGACGTGCCGCGGGATCAGCTGACGCCCGAGCAGGTCGATGCCAGCCTTCGCTACCAGATCATGGACGTCATCCGCGACATCAAGTGGATTCCGGGGTTCGGGTACGAGCGCGAACTCGACTGGCTCCTGAACATGCACGACTGGATGATCTCCAAGAAGCGCTACTGGGGTCTGGCGCTGCCGATCTACGACTGCTCGGACTGCGGCGCCGTGACCGTCGTCGGCGGCCGTGAGGAACTCGCCGAACAGGCCGTCGAGGGCTGGGCGGAGTTCGAGGGCCACACGCCGCATCGCCCGCACGTGGACGCCGTCAAAGTCAAATGCTCCGGATGCGGCGCGCCCGTCAGCCGGATCAGCGACGTCGGCAATCCGTGGCTGGATGCGGGCATCGTCCCGTTCTCGACGATGCACTACCGCTCCGACCCGGAGTACTGGAAGCAGTGGTTCCCGGCCGACTTCGTGACCGAGAGTTTCCCAGGCCAGTTCCGCAACTGGTTCTACTCGCTTCTGGCGATGAGCACCGTCCTGCGCCGGGAGACGCCCTTCAAGACGCTCTTCGGATATGCCCTCGTCTTCGGCGAGGACGGCCGGCAGATGCACAAGAGCTGGGGCAACGCCATCGAGTTCGACGAGGCGGCCGAACGAATGGGCGCGGACGTGATGCGCTGGATGTTCGCCAACGCCCGGCCCGAGGACAACATCAACTTCGGCTGGCACGCGGCGGACGAAGCACGCCGCCGGCTCCTGGTGCTCTGGAACGTGTACTCGTTCTTCGTCACCTACGCCCGTCTGGCGGAGTGGACGCCAACTGCCCCTGCTCCGGCCGTGGCGGAACGCGGGCCACTCGACCGCTGGATCCTGGCCCGAGTCGCGCGGCTCGCCGCCACCGTGGAGTCGCAACTCAAGGATTACGACGCGCTCGACGCCGCCCGGGAGGTCGACGCCTTCGTGGAGGAGCTGTCGACCTGGTACCTGCGACGGTCACGCGACCGGATGCGGGCGTCGGCCGAGCCGCTCGACAGGATGCGGGCCTTCTCGACACTGCACGAGGTCCTCGTGGCCCTGTCGCGGATCATGGCCCCGATCCTGCCGTTCCTGAGCGAATCGATCTATCAGAACCTCGTGGTGGCCGGTGGTCGGGTGGACGCTCCGGACAGCGTCCACCTGACGAGCTGGCCGACCGCGGAGCTCAAAAGCCTCGACGATCGAGCCCTCCAGGCATCGATGGACGTTGTCACGCGGGCGGTGGATCTGGCCCGGACTCTTCGAAGCCAGGTCGGCATCAAGACACGGCAGCCGCTGGCTCGGATGTGGCTGGCGATGCCCGGCCCGGCCGAGCTGGTCGATCAGGACGCGCTCCTGGAGCTGCTCAAGGACGAGGTCAACGTCAAGTCGATCGAGTTGATCGGCGATGAGTCGCAACTCGTGGACCGCCGCGTGAAGCCGCTGCTGCCCAAGATCGGCAAGAAGCTCGGGGCGGCGATCCCCGCCGTGATGGCTGCGGCGCGTGAGGGCCACTTCGAAATTCGGGCTGACGGCTCCGTGATCCTGGGCGGCGTGACGCTCGCGCCGGACGAGGTCGAGATCCAGGCAACGCCCCGGCCAGGTACCGCCGTTGCCCACGACGAGGGGCTGGTCGTGGTTATCGACACCGAGATGAACCCCCAACTTCTCGCCGAAGGGGATGCCAGGGAACTTCAGCGCGCCATCCAGGACGCTCGCAAGGAGGCCGCGGTGGAGCTCGACGACGAGGTCGCCGTCCGGGTCGAGGCGCCCGAAGCAGTCTCTCGGACGCTGGAGCCATATCTGCGGTCGGTCGAGACCGAGACTCGCAGCAAGATCCAATTCGGGCAGATGCCAGCGGGAGTCAGCCCAATGAGCGTCGATCTCGATTCGGGATCGGTGCTCGTCGGCTTGCTGCCCACAGCCATTGCCCCTTAGGCTAAGCGGAACACACGGAGGCTCGGCACTGGACCCTGGCACCACGCACCCAACAGACCCCTCGAGTCGCTCTGACGCCGGAACCGCGGCCGGGCGGCGCCGCCCGGCCCTCATCGCGTTCGCCCTGATCGCCTGCACGATCGCCGCCAGCGACCAGCTGCTGAAGCGATGGGTCATGACCCACTACTCGCCCGGTCAACCGTCGCAGGTGATCGGCGACTGGCTGCGGATCCAGTACATCCACAATGCCGGCGGTCTGTTCGGCCTCTTCCAGGGGTCCGCGCCGGTCTTCGCGCTCATCACGGTGGCAGTCGTGGCCGTGCTGGTGTCGCTCGAGGTCGGGTCCGGTTGGCGTAGCTGGCTTCTGACGCTGACCCTGGGCCTCTTGCTCGGCGGCGCGGTCGGGAACTTCATCGACCGCATCCGCTTCGGCTACGTCGTCGACTTTGCCGACATCGGCATCGGAACGTCGCGCTTCTACATATTCAACATCGCGGATTCGGCCGTCACGGTCGCGATCCTGCTGCTGTTCGTGCTCTGGTTCCTGGCGCCGCATCTCGGTGGAGTCGTGCCGGGCGAAAAGGACGGCAGGACGGATGCGGCCAATGCGGCCAATGCGGCCAAGAACGACGATGCCGGCCGGGTAGAGGTCCGTTAGGCGATGAGGCGGTTGACGATCACAGTACCGGAGACCGCCGAAGGTCGAATCGATCATTTCCTCGCCATTGAGTCCGGCCTCTCTCGCAGCTATCTCCAGAAGCTGATCACCGAAGGCCACGTCACCACCGCCGGCGAACCGATCAAGGCCAACGAGGCGGCGGTGGCCGGCCAGGTCGTGGAACTGGAGATCCCGGATCCGGTGCCGTTGGAACTCGCGGCTGAGAACATCCCGATATCGGTCGTGTATGAGGACGCCGATCTCCTCATCGTCGACAAGGCATCGGGGCTGGTGGTCCATCCCGCCCCGGGTCACTCGGGCGGAACGCTGGTCAACGCCCTGTTGGCACGGGGAACCGAATACGGCGGCATCGCCGGCGTGCAGAGGCCGGGCATCGTGCACCGTTTGGACCGCGACACCAGCGGTCTGCTGATGGTCGCGAAGGACGACAAGGCACAAGCCAGCCTCATGGGCCAACTCAAGGATCGCGATATCAAGAAGACGTACCTGGCTCTGGTCCAGGGCTCCGTCGTGGCGAATACCGGGCGCATCGAGGCCCCGATCGGGCGCGATCCGCACCACCGCACCAGGATGGCCGTCGTTCCATCGGGTAGGGCCGCCGTCACCGGCTATCGCGTGCGCGAGCGTCTCCCGGGCTGGACGCTGCTGGAACTCGACCTGATCACGGGCCGGACCCACCAGATCCGAGTCCATCTCACGGCCGTCGGCCATCCCGTCGCGGGCGATCCCCTGTACGGCACCGGCACGTCCAAGCGCGGCCCGGAAGGTCTCGGCCGCCTGTTCCTGCACAGCTGGCGGATCGAACTGCATTCGCCCAGCGATGGCCACATCATCCGGGCCGTGGCGCCCTTGCCGCCCGAACTGGAGTCGGTCATCGAGAGCCTAAGAGCCGCGGGAGCCGGACAGGTCGGGCCGGCCGCAGGCATCGGCGGGTCGTCGGAGGTGACCCAATCGGTCGCGCCGGTAGAGAAGAGGCCGGCATGACCGCAGACTCGCTCGAGATCCCGATCGAGCGGCCGGCCGCGCAACCCATCACCGGAGAACGGGCCGCTCTTGCGGACCCCGATGCGGCCCACCCGATGCTGGTCATCATCTCCGGGCCTTCGGGCGTGGGCAAAGACACCATCATCGAGGCGCTTCAGAAGCGTGGTCACCGGCCCGAGTATCACTACGTCGTGACTTGTACGACCCGATCCCGGCGGCCCAAGGAGATCGACGGCGTGAGCTACAACTTCGTCTCGCCGAGCGAGTTCGCCGCGCTGCGCGATGCCGGCGAGCTGCTCGAAGCCAACGTTGTTCACGACAATTGGTACGGGACTCCGCGAGCCGGCGTTCGGGCCGCTCTTGCCGGCGGCCGGCATGCCATCCTCAAGATCGACGTCCAGGGCGCCCGCGTCGTCAAGGGCTGCGTGCCCGAGGCGCTGCTGATCTTTGTTGTGCCGCCGTCCCTGGACACACTGGTCGAACATCTCAAGGCTCGTCGAACCGAATCTGCCGAGCAGCTCGAGATCAGGCAACGCGACGCCGCCATCGAACTGGCGCGCAAGGACGACTACGACTATGTCGTCGTGAACGAGGAAGGCCGGGTCGACCTCACGGCGCAGCGGATCGAGGAGATCATCGAACAGGAGGAACGTCGCGGCTCGCGCGCCGCGGTGACCGTCTGAGGATTGCCGTGTCGGGTCGCCGGAGCGACGCTTCCGGACGGGAGAGCTGATGGCCGACGACGTTGAAGGGATCCTGGATCTTGGCATCATCCTCGGTGCCGGCGTAGCGCATCTGCTCCGGCAGAACGCGCACGGTCCGGTCGAGGTGGCGGTGGATGCGCCGGGTGCATCCCGCACCTACGACTACTCGGTCCCCGAGCGGCTTGCCCCGATCGAGCCGGGCGAGGCCGTCCTCGTGGAGTTCGGTCGTCAACGCCAGGCACTCGGAATTGTTCTGCGGCCGTCGGTCGACGTCACGGGGATGAAGCTCAAGCCACTCCTGGCCCGTGTCCACGCCGATGGCCCGCTCGTCCCGCCGTTGACTCTGGCCTTCGCGCGCTGGCTATCGGAGGAATACCTGGCGCCGCCGGCCACGACGCTGCGGTCGATGCTGCCGCCGGGCATGCTCGAACGGCTCGAACTGGTCGCCGAACTCACGCCGCCGCAGCACGGAACCGACGCGGCCGGTGCCGGCGCCGATGCCGCGGCCGCGGCCGCCGGCGACGAGGCGCCGCGCGACGGCGAGGAGCAGTCGGTCCTGGAACGGCTCGCCGGCGGCCCCCGCGCGGTCAGGGACCTGGAGGGAGCCGACGGCCGGGCCGCCGCCCTGAGGCGGCTCCGCTCGATGGCGTCGCGCGGCCTGGTTTCTCTGGAGTGGACCTTGACTGCCGCCTCGGCCGGGCCGCGGTATGAGCGATGGTTGACGCTGACCGACCGGGGACGTGAGGTGGCGGCGTCACTCGCGTCCGACGGCTCGGTCCGGGACGCCAGGCTCGGGCCGCGCCAGCGAGCATTGCTGGCCGAGATGCGCAACGAGGAAGCCGCCGGCGGAGTGGGTCTGGCGGGCGCCGAAGCCGCCGGCCGCCACGGTTCCGGGACAGCCACGGGTCTGGCCCGGCGTGGCCTGGTGTCGTCAGAACTCAGAGAGCGGCCGCGCCGGCCGCTCGAACGTAGACGGGCCGGACGCCGCGGCAGCCGCCCGGAGGGATCGGCTCTGACGGGGCCGCAGGCGCAAGCGCTGGCGGTGATCCTCGCCGCCGCGGAGGCCCGCGACTCGACGCCGTTGCTGCTGGAGGGCGTAACCGGAGCCGGCAAGACCGCGGTCTACGCCGAAGCCATCGCCGAGACCATTTCGGCCGGCCGCCCCGCACTGGTGCTCGTGCCGGAGATCGCGCTGGCGATGCCGCTGGTGGACCGCCTCCGGACCGACCTCGAAGCCGAGATCGCGATCCTGCATTCCGGGCTGGGCGAGGGCGAGCGTGCCGACGAGTGGCGGCGCATCCGCTCGGGCGAGGTCGACGTGGTGGTCGGGACGCGGATGGCGTTGACGGCGCCGCTGGCCGACGTCGGTCTGATCGTCGTCGACGAAGAACACGACGCCGCCTACAAGAGCGATCGCACGCCACGCTATCAGGCCCGCGACGCGGCCGTGGCCCTGGCCCGACTCGCCGGGGCGGCCGTAGTCCTGGGCAGTGCCACGCCGGCGGTCGAGACCGTCGGGCGGGTTCGGGAGGGTCGCTACCGCCACGCGGTCCTGCCGGACCGGCCTACCGGTGCGCCGCCGCGGATCGAGGTCGTGGATCTTCGAGCCGAGCTGGCGGCCGGAAATCGTGGTCTGCTCTCGGCTTCGCTGTCGGCGGCACTGGCGTCGCTACCGCCCGGCGAGCGGGCGATCCTGGTGATCAACCGGCGGGGAACCGCGTCGGTGGTGATATGCCGTGACTGCGGCTACGTCCAACGCTGCCCGGAATGCGAGAGCAGCCTCGTCTACCACCAGGCCGGCGTCACCCTGCGATGCCACCACTGCGGGACCGCCTCTCCTCTGGCGTCGCGCTGCCCGGCCTGCAGGTCGCCCCGCATCCGCTACCTCGGCGGAGGCACTCAGCGCGTCGAGGAGGAGGTTAGGGCGGCGTTTCCAAACCTTCGAGTCGGCCGCCTCGATCGCGACGTGGCCGAGCGCAAGGGAGCGGTGCAGCAAGTGCTGGACGCCTTCGCGGAAGGCCGTCTCGACGTTCTGGTCGGGACGAGCCTCGTGGCCAAGGGTCTCGACATTCCGGAAGTGACGCTGGTCGGGGTCGTGTCTGCCGATATCGCCCTGAACCTCCCGGACGAGCGCGCCGCCGAGCGTACGTACCAGCTGCTCAGCCAGGCCGTGGGGCGCGCGGGACGTGGAGACGCACCGGGCCTGGCGATCATCCAGACATATCAGCCCGACCACCCGGCGATCCTCGCGGTTGCGAGCGGCGACGGCGCGGCGTTCTACGATGCCGAGTTGGCCGTTCGCCGCCGCTTTGGATCGCCACCGTTCGGGCGCCTGGTCAAGCTTACGGTGGGACTGCCGGACCGTCTGGCGGCCGAGCAGGAAGCCGGGGCGATGGCGGACCGGCTCCGGGCGGAATGCGCGTCCCCGGTTTCTGCCGCGGCCGGCATCAAGGTGTCGGTACTCGGG
>Ga0182027_10011570_pt1 | contig 12465 bp, 10 predicted proteins | sample 712E1DmetaG_FD_121300 | JGI IMG/M metagenome (GOLD analysis project Ga0182027, IMG submission 121300) | Permafrost microbial communities from Stordalen Mire, Sweden - 712E1D metaG (Illumina Assembly) | ecosystem: Environmental > Terrestrial > Soil > Wetlands > Permafrost | place: Sweden...
AATTCCATTCTCCAGTAGAAGAATTTGAATACCAGCAATAACCAGGATTTGAGTCGGAGTATGAATAATTTAATACAGAGACATTTATATTATAGGTTGTGTTTAATGGATAAGTTAAATTTACAACCGGTTTTATTGTATCTTTGAAGAATGTCTCATTATCACTTCCAATATTACCTACACTATCATTGCAATAGATGAAGAAAATATTACTTCCCTCCTTTGTAATTACACTTGTCCAATTTGTTCTAGCAGGATTGATTGTTGAATTCCAAACACCTGTAGAAGAGTTTGAATACCAGCAAGAGCCAGGATTGATATCCGAGTATGAATAATTTAAAACAGATACGTTAATATTATAGGTTGTATTTAATGGATAAGTTAGGTTTACTACAGGGTTTATTGAATCAACAGTAAATGAAGTCTTTGTTGAACTAGAATTCATAGCCCCATTCGTAGTATTACAAGCAAATGTTACATTATGCGGACCATTGGTCATTGTTGAATTTGTAAAATTAAAATTTGTTGCAGACATATTGGACATTGTTTTATTTAATGCTCCGTCAAGTGAAAACCCACACCATCCTCCATTTTGATCAAGGGTTACATTAAAATTGACTTTCGCAGAGTAGGTTATATTCAAAGGACTGACTGTAGTAATATTAGGAGGATTTGTATAATAAACAATTATACCAATATAATCTATTTCTGCAATTCTTGTACTCTGATTGGATTTTGCAGCAACTACAACTCCAAAACCAGTATTATTATTAATATCATTTGGAGTCCAAGCTAAACCCCAAAGATTAGTAGAATTTCCATAACTATCCCATGTAAGAGCAGCAGACCAGGCACTTGAATCATTCAAGTATGATCCGGTTATATTTCCATTTTTGACTAGTCTTACGCCTGCATCAGAAACCCTTAAAGCCGCATCTGCAGCTTTAACCATAGTTACATTAATTCCCGTAACAACTGAATTTGCAGGTATATTAAAACCAAAACCAGTCACCCTAAGGTATCTACTCATAATTCCATTACCAATGGATGCAGTTGCATTCTTATTATCTGTAGAGTTAACCCAACTAGGATTTGTCCAATTAACAGTTCCAACACTAGTATCATTTACAAAAATAGTACCATTTCTGAGGCCTACAGATGGGTCAACTATATAATCAAAACTGACAGTTCCCCCTATAACCTTTAGATCAAAGGTATCTTCTAATCCCTCCATTCCTGTCAAGTATATCTTATTATATTGATCGCTTACAATTGGATTGAATTCAGTAATTTTGTTTGAATCATTTTCTTTGTAAACTTCGATTACAGGGTTTCCAGAGATTATCCTTGGATAAATTGTGATATCTCTTGTAGAATCAAGTTGAGTTTCAAAACTTACCCTTACAAACTCATTATTATTAATAGGTTCAGACCAGATGCCATCCAGATTCTTTACACTATCATATATATCCGATATAAAATTTTTATTAGAATCTAAATGGATTGCCTTCGTGATGATTATGATATCAAAAGTCTGATTAGACAAATGAGGGACAACCCATGAAATCCTGTCAATTAATCCATTTCCATTTGTATCACTTGCATTGAAATCCATATCCTGATTTTCCTCATTCCAATGGATTTTAATCATATTCTTTTCATCAATTGTTAAAATTTCAGGAATATCAGTATAAGCTAGGACATTTTTATAGCTTAAATTTTCTGTAGAATAGATTTTCACGGTTTTCCTGAGTTTACTTACGACTTTCTCTTCTTTTCTTGGTGGAGGAGTAGAATATTCTGTAATGTTTCCATTGATCTTTTTCATCCATTTGACAGGTTTGTCTATTTCAGCGCTTTCTTGAATATCTGTATTAATAGGAGAAGGGTTTATTTGACCTTTCCGAACTGATTCTTCTTTAACCCCTAAAGAATTATCTGATTTTAAATCCCCTTTATTTGAATTATTAAAATCACTGTTGTTTGTTGTTCCCACAACAACAAATCCAAAACTATCTGATTTATTTTCAGAAATAATTATAACAGAATAATTCCCGACTTCTTCAGGCCTATATAATATGCTTTTATCATTGCCATTTTTTAAAAAAGTGTGTGAGGGAGTGATAATCTTCAAAGTATAATTACTATACGCTTCTAGATTTATTACTACCCCCTCCCCGATATTATATTTTTCTTTCAATTGAGATGCATTTGAAAATATCGGCATTAAAAGTAAGAAAAACATTGCCAAGGATAAAAGACAAATTACCCCCACAGTACTAATTTTTATCAGACTCTTTTTATTCATTTTAATAATTCCTCGTTTATATATAATTTTAAAATCAGGGATCCTAAAACAAAACCTTTATATTTAAATGATGCAAACTAAAGGATTCTTGATTTTCTCTTTTTTAAGCTCTTTTTATTATATAAATAACTAAACAATCCCCTAAAATATTGACAAAAATCGATTTAAATAATTTTAGGTTTAAAAAAGCAACAGAATAAATGTATAAAAATGTGGGGTAACTTATAAAATAATGGTTAGTATCACTTTTACATGCTCAAAATATAATAATATTTTAATAAAATTGCTATTTTTAATGAAAATATTTTAATTAAATTCGTTAAATGGTGCATATTTTAGCAAATCTTATATGACCTTCAACTAGTATTGATTGAAATAATTATTAAATGATCTCAATGTATTCATTTACAGAAGATTTTGCCAAAAGCATAATTCCAATCACAAGTACAATAATTCCTATTAAAATAGAGAAAATTATTAGATTATTTGAAATTCCAAGCCCTACAAAATCATCATACAAGACTATAAGATTAAATCCAGTCATGAGTATTGATATATCTTTTAATAATTTTCCTCCAAAAATAAACAAAAAAAGTGCAATAATAAACGGTAAAAATCCTCCTAAAAGTAAAATTCTTTGGATAGATGAATTTTTACAAAGTGCTTCGGTATAGGGGGATCCTCCTTCAAAGATTATCTTGACATTTTCACACGAATATATTCTTGACAATGTAAAATGACCTAGTTCATGGATCCCGATGGTTCCAATAAAAAGGATGTTGGCAATTATGATTATAAATAAAAAACTTTTAAAAAATAATTTGAAATATGATTTTTTCTTGGTTTTTATGGTTTTATATGTCCTTATTGGATTGGATTTAAGTTCATTTAAAAAGATGGATAAAAAAACAAACAATAATAACTCTGAGATTAAACTGAATATATAAGGTTCTAGCCTTAAAAACAGTATCAAGAATTGGAATATTATAGATATTATGCAGTATATCATTCCAAGACTTCCTGAACTCTTGAAATTATTCTTTAATTTAAGATTTATTGCTATAATAAACATTAATATGAAAGATATTATTAAAAAAAAGTTTAGAAAATAAGAATAAGAATAGAATAATGAGAAGATAGTGATAAGATAGATGAATAATGGATAGAATAGGCTTTTATTTTTAAAAATAATAAAGGACAGTAAAAACAGACTGATTGTTTGGATAAAAATAATGATGGAATACATTAAAAGAAAATCAATCTTTGTATAATATAGAAAACCAAATGCCCATAAAAAAAACAAAAAAGCGAGAATCAGATATGGGATGCTTATAATAAAGAAATAGGAAATGATATTTTCAGTATGTTTAAGTTTATAAGATTTTATTAGGTTTATGAGAAAATACAAAAATAATGACAATAAAACTATAAAATTTATCAAAAACAAGATTTCCATATTTCACCTCAAAAAATAATATGATTCATGATATATAATATTATCGATTTTATGTGCAAAAGAGAACCCTCTTTTTATTTATGATTACATGACTCTATTTTACAGAATATGCTAATAAATTAGAAAAAATAATCTAGACAAAGTCTGATTATTTTGTCAATATATAATTTTAGAAAGATAAGCTCTTTTCGATTTTATTATGTGTTTAGTACGATTGTTGTTTAGATTAAAATTGCGTTTCATATTCCAGCTAATTGTGAAGCACCAAAGACTATATTCCCACTGCAGCTTCCAGATATTCCTGAAGGAAGATAGATTCTCCAGTAAGTTGATTTAATTGCAATATTAAAGTTATTATCTGTTCTAAAACCTAGATTAAAATTATTAACAACACTATTACTAGTTAAATTAATATATTTGGATTCAAAACTTCCAAGATTGAGATTTCCAGGGTTAGTTGTAGTAAGATTATATTTTTCATACATTATGGAAATATTCTTTGCTGATGAACAATTCATTGCATTCCCATCATCAATATACATCCCATATCCATATAAACTAAGATTAATTTTGACATTTCCATAATTAGTGACATTTAATACCACTTCAGGAGAGACTCCGACTCCATTAAAAGAACCAAAATCCAATGTATCATTTACCTGAATTGAGAGTAAGGGATTTATGAAACTATGGCTAGAGCCATTTTTTGTTGCATTATTGTTGTCTGTAATAGACATAGTGCAATTCCAGTAAGTGGAATTAGCATAATAAGCAACCTGAAAATTGCATAAAATCAAGCTCTCATTTATGCCATAACTCGAATTTATATAACAACTGTTATTGCTATAGTGCAGGTTTCCATTATCCCCTTGTGAAAATGAGGATGAGATATTATCGAAAAATCTGGCAGTTGCATTCTTTATACCTACTCCTTCTGAGTCATTGATTATGGCACTGCATGTAACAGTCCGGTTTGTTGCGGTAAATAAATCAATCTCATTGGGAGGACTGGTTATATCATCATCAACAGATACCATTGTTATATTGAATAGACTTCCTAAAGTGATATTTGGGGCAATATCATAACCTGCTCCAGTAATTGTGACACTGACATTGTTTGAGACATGGTAATCTCCATTATTATGGACCTTCAAGTTTAATGTATCTCCTATTTTGCATGAATTATTTAGAAGTTCACAGTCAATCATATACAGATTATCAGTGCCTGAATTGCCTGTTTCACCGATAATATCTGTTTTATTATCATTGATCCCTTTTGAAGGATTCCATAGCACTATAGAGTGCCCATTTGCACTGGTTCCATCATTTGCATTATTTACAAATCCAATTATATAATGTGCAGCAGAAACACCTGGAATCAGGAAAGATATGAAAATAATCAGAAAAATTAAGCTGATAAAAAATGTCTTTGTCATTTTAATAATTTCGCCTCAATTTTTAGGAATTTTAAAAGGCTAAAAATTTGTTTAATATTTTTCATATTAAACCTCCAAATTAATATACTGAGTTCCTGGAGGCAGGACAAGATAGATATTCTTAGAAAGTATAATTTCATATTCTTGATTATTTTCTATTATAAAATCATCACCCACCCCATTATAAAGATTGACAAAACCAATGGTCTTATTTTCTTTAGAAAATGATACAACAGATATTTGAGGGTTCCATTTAATTAGATCTTTTACATAAAAAGGTTCTGTTAAGTTAAACATTACATGATTTTTTCCAGGAATCATATTGCTTTGGTCAGTAGTTGAACTGACTATTACGAGTGTAAGAGTAAATAATAATATAATAGCAAATATCAATAAAAGTTTATTTGGCATTTTCAAAATCCCCCTTGATTTTTTCAAAAGATTTCGAAACCTTTTTCTTATATTCTTCAGATAGATCATTATAGATTAGTTTAAGGCTTTCAAATGCTTGAAGATCTTTGTTATTCTCAAGTATATTGATTTTTTCTTCAATATTAAAAATAAGTATTTTATTTCTTAATGAGTCCAGGATTGGAAATGCTCTTTCTTTTTCCTTTTTATCTAATTTCTTGTAATTTTCATTGAGAGTTTTATAGATCTCTTCAGCTTTTTTTACATCTCCATTTTTTAATAAATTGAAAGCTTCATCACAGTCTCTATCAAGGTCAATAAAACTTTGTGAATGTTTTTTCTTTTTGATGATGATAAAATAAATGAATAGACCTAATAATATAAATATTACAATGATAATAACCCATGAATAACCTTGATTTGTAAGATTGAATAGGATTGAATAACCTGTAAGAATGGAATTTGATTTTTCATTGCTTGCACTCAGGCTGATTAAAACTATTTTTATATCTCTCAAAGAGCTTAAAGTAGATGCTTTATCAAATGAATAAAATATCTTTTTATTGTCCAGGCCAAATGAAATTACAGGATCCTCCTGTATAACTCTATAGCCAAGATTGGCAACATTGATTAAAGACGCACTTTCAGCCAGTTCTTTTGGAATAAATTCATAAAATGATGCATTTTCACTTTTTTCAAGCTGGGAGTTTATGTCTCTTTCAACAACAGAGATTTCTTTTTTTGTTCCATCCAAGTACACAATATCACAGACATAGAAATTGCTTTGTATGGATAAACCTGAATCCTTAATCATTTTTAAGCTGTCTGTTGTGTCTGTTTCTTTTTCAATGTCACTGATTGAAGAATTTAACAGTAAAAGAGAGCTCTCAATATCAGCCCGCTGGATACTTTCAGTTCTTGAATCCTGCAATGTTATGACAATATCTTCTGGAACACTTTTTCTGATGATATCGAGTTTTAGTTTTGATGAAGAAATCTTGCTGTCAAGTTCTGCTTTTGTTAGATCCTGAAGTTTATACTGTAAAACATCGCTTTTGAGCGAGGTTAATTTAGATTTTGCATTATTTGCCTCCTTGGTATATCCTAGGCTTGAATATAGATCTTTCTCAACAGCAGATTTAGAAGATATTGAACTTGCAATATTATCAATATCTGATGACAGCGAATCAATATCTCCGATAAAACTATCCACTCCTCCAACTAAGTTTATATCAAGTCCAGAGTTAGTTGTCGAACTTGAACTGTCAATTAAAGCTGTTGCATAGACTTCTCTTGATAATTCCCCCTCATTTCCAGCAGAATCAACCCCTGTAACCCTGTAATAATAAGTCTTTCCTTTTTCAACCATATTATCCAAAAAAGGACTGGTGCTGACTGTTGTATAAAAATTACTATAATCAGAGTTTGGAGAATTTGACCGATATATTTTAAATTTTGAAATATCCGAGTCATCATAGTGCCAGTCCACCCTTATCTGCCCCTGGGAACCGACTGCATTTAAATAAGAGATTGTTTGTGGTTTTGTGGTGTCGACAATAAAAACCCCTCCATCAGTTATGAGTTCACCAGTCCTTCCTTCCAAATCAGTTGCACTTAACTTAAATGACCCTATAGCATCTCCGATACTGTCAGGGATAATAAAATATCCTTTCCAGTTTTGTTGATTTCCAAATAATGGTATTTTATTATATACCACTCCATCAAAAGAATAGGATAATTGGGGATTTTGTGAAATTGTTTTTGTAGTTATCAGGCTCACATCAACTTTTCCTGATTTTAAAGGTGATTCCGGAGATAAGTCTATTGCCCCAGAGACCAACAAATCAACTCTTAGGTCAAACTCCAGTTCAGTTGGATTAAAACTATTGTCCATGGAAGAATTTCGGCATTTTATGTAATATTTATAGAGTCCATCCTCTACTCCATAAAAACTCTTCTCATGGTTAACTCCAGAATTATAATCAAAATTTCCAGACATATCATTAAAATTGACTCCACTAGTCATGCTGTATTTGCAGCTAGAATCAATATCAGTATGGACTCTTAACAAATATGTGGAATAATCAATGCTTTGGATAATACTTGAATTTGATGATTGTGAATAAAAAACATCTATTGACTGGTCTTGTGCATTAACAAGATTTATTATAAATGTTATAGAGATAAGAATAGATATAAGTATACTTAAACATAGAAAAAAAGATTTTGACTTCATTTTAACCTCCTTAACTTTAGACTGTATTTTTTCCTTTCTTTGTTTATTTTGTAAGTCAGGAATATTATTAATAATATAAGTAGTATAGAAAAGATGATATATGCAATAGAGATTAATATTGAATAAAAGTTGACCTGTTTAGATGATACATCTACTGCTGCACTTGATTCAAAAGTTTTTTTATTGCTGTAAAAGACATTTCCACTTATGACATATTTTCCAGAGCTCTTTGGAGTAAAATAAAAATTGAATCGATTGACTTCTGAAATGGGGACATTGACTTTTTCACTTTCAAGAACCTGAACAATCCTATTTCCAAGTGTGACTTTGCCTTTGAACTCTGCATCGACTTCTTTTTGGCCAGTGTTTTGAAATCTGACAACAATTGGTATGTTTTCACCAGTGTCTGCATTCTTTTTTACATTTATGTCCAAAAGGACTCCATCAGCCTTGAGTGCTCCAATCTCAAGGACATCAAAAGTCAATAGTTTTGAGGATGAACAATCATTGGCAGTTACTTCAGCCCAATATTGGCTTGTGTCAAGGCCATTTGATTTCATTCTAAGTGAAATTAATCCGCTTGTTGATGGAAGTATCTCATCTCCTTTAAATTCCTGGGTTTTGACAATTCCTATCTGGTCTTTATCCCAAATATCTATTTTAATGTCAGGGTTAAGTCTCACATTTCCATTATTTGCAACATTAAGATTAAAGACAATATCATCCCCTTGTTCTACAGAATTTACCTCATAACTTGAAACACTACATTGGATTATTTGGGTATCAACTACTTCAGTATTGATCGCTAAATCAAGTGCCGTTATGACTGTTCCTACAGCCTGTCCTTCTTGAGGGTTAGATAATCCCTTCATCTGAAATCTTAAGACTCCAGTATAATTCCCATTTGGCATATCAAGGGGAGGGTTTACAATTAGTCTCAATACATAAGGTTGATTTTTTGAAACAGTGAAATTTTTGACAGATAGATTAAACCAGTTTGTTGTTTGACCATTAGGGTTCACCTCGACAATTAAAGGTGTCAAACTGTCGCTTGATATCACAATATTTCTTTCAGAATACCCTCCTCTTAAGACCTGATAGAATTTTATTGAAGCAGGACTTGCTCCGATATTTGTTGCCTGAAGTAAGGGAAATAAAAGCACAGCTAAGAAAATCATATAAACTAAGATTACTATGTTTTTTTTCATTATTTTATGCTTCTTTCTGGTTTTGACTGTTTATTTCTAGATTATAACTACTAAATTTAAAAAAATAAAATAAAAAAGAGGGAAAAATTTATTTATGCTATCTCCATATAAAAATAATATGGAGTTACAGCTGTGTCTCCGTTATGCCCGTTTTCTAAGACAAGCATCTCAAAGTCATGTGTGCTGCCATCAAAGCTATTTGCATCAGATTTTAGTATAGAGGTGAATACTACTGATCTTCCAGTTGGTTCATACAATAACACTTCATTGAAATCACCTACACCAGTACTGTTGTATACTTTCATGTTCTTGCATTCGCCAGCACTGAATTGAAGGCTGTTTGTATAAAACTGTGGATGATTAGTCAATGTAAATGTATTATTGATGTCATCCGAGTCGCCTGCAGTGATATTATAGGCTGTTTCAATCGCAGAAAGATTCATTCCATGCAAACTTGTTGCTCCAGCTTGAGCAGTATCACTTGCATATGATCCATCAGCAGATAAATTCAAACATTGTATATAACTCCATGCAACTGTTCCGTTTTTAGATGCATATATTTCTCCACTTGGATTTAACTGCGACCAGTTATACATAACATGGGAAGCAGAATCTGCTAATTGTATTACTCCAGATACATTACCATAGAATCCTTGCCAGGATTCTGTTGTTGAAAAACCAGTCAAGGTTAGTTCTGTAACATTTCCAGCAACAGCATCCTGTGAACTTGGTGTTGAAGCAGTAGCTGTTGAAGTGTTCTTCTGACTAACTGTTGCTCCACTAGGTATAGCAATGACGCTGTTTATAGCAATTAAGCATATAAATCCAATAAATAGGATAATAAATGTTTTTTTAATCATTCAATTCATTACCTCCTTTCAATTCCTCCAAAAATTTTTGGGGATCGTGTAGAGGTGTGAGAAAATCAATAGAATATTTTTTCAATTGATTTTTTAAAATAAAGATTGGTTCTACTTTATTGTTCAAAAGTTTGGTATAGGCTTCGATTTTTAATTTAAGTTTTTTTGATTCAGATATTATAAGTAGTTTAGGTATAGGACTGGAGTTTTCAATGTAGATTGCTTCAATTTCATCAATATCTTCTTCAAGTTTCCAAAAGAGTCTTTCAGCATAATAATGGACAGATGAGTCTATATTGAACCAGATTTTTAGTATTGATTTATGATAATCAGATATGTAAAACAGCTTTTTTTCTGAAAATTTCCTTGTGAGAGCAGTGACATAAAGAAGCTCATTGGAAAGTCCAAACAAGGTCCTGGGCTTTCCTTTTTCAGATGCTCCGGTCTTTTCTTTTGTGAGTAGATTTGCAGCATCAAGGAGCTTTAATTGTTGGCTAACATAAGAAACAGTTGTTTTTAATTTCTCCGCAATTTCAATTGGAGAAGAGGGTTTTGCAGCTATGATTTGAAGTATTTCCCACCTGGGAGAAGTCAAAAATAGGTCAAAGTCCATAGAACAATATTCAATTTATACTATTTAAACCTTTTGTTTAATTAATAAATTATATTCGATTGAATCATTAATTCAAAATAATAAATAATATATTATATATATTATAATATATATTAAATTTTAATAATTAATATAAATATACTATTTAATAAATTACTAAAATAGATATATGATTTATCAACTTTAACTTAAAATTATTGGATTTCAAGATAAAAATAATAAGGGGTTGCAGCAGTGTCGCTATTATGTCCGTTTTCAAGAACAAGCATTTCAAAATCATGGGTCTGTCCATTGAAACCATCTGCATTGGATTTTAAAATTGATGTAAATATTACGGATCTTCCGACAGGTTCATATAAAAGCACTTCCTCAAAAGAACCGACTCCTGTGCTGTTGTAAACTTTCATGTTTTTGCACTGGCCCGAATTGAATTTTAAACTTCCTGTATAAAACAGTGAATGATCATTTGAAGAAAAGGTATTATTTACAGTATCTGCATCATCTGAACTTATATTGTAATTTGTCTGGAGCTGGGTCAGATTCATTCCGCAAAGGCTTGTGTTTCCTCCTCGTGAATTGTCAGTGTTGCAATAGGTTCCATTGGAAGAATAATTAAAGCATTCTATATTAGCCCAGTTTACACTGCTGTTGGTTGAAGCATATATTTCTCCTTTGGGGTTTAGTTGGCTCCAGTTATAGAGTATGTGATTTGTTGAATCACCTAGTTGAATGACTCCTGATACATTTCCATAAAATCCTTGCCAGGATTGCGTGGTAGAGTAACCGTTAATATTGAGTTCAGTTACATTTCCAGCATATGCATTGATCGATTGTGGAGTAGAACTGCCAAGAGTGCTTGTGTTTATTTCAGTAAAATTTCCGCCATTGGGTGTTGCATTGACATTAGAGATCAATAATAATAAAGAAATAATATTAATTAAAAATATAATCTGAAGGATTTTTTTTCTAAAGGTCATTTTTTGTTTGTTTATCATTTTATATCAGGTCCAAATCCCAGAATATGGATTGTGGAGATTTTATTTTTTTTATTTTAAGACCATAATTTCTTTCAAAAGTTCGTAGACCATAGGTTTTAGATATCTTGATTATTCCCTTAGATTTAAGATTGTTCAATCTTGGAAATATGGCTGGTGCACTTAAACCTACAAATTTTGCAATTTGACTGCTAGGCAGGGGTTTTCTTGAATATAACACTCTCAATATCTCCCTGTCGATTCCATCGAGGATTATTTTTTTTCTTTTTTTCATTTTATGTTTTGAAATTTATATGACTGATTCAATCACGATTTTTTTATTGTTGTCAACAGTCCATCTGAATTTGTCGCTTTTTTTTAGCATTAAATAATCCCTGATTTCGCGGGGTATTCTTGTGAGCAGATTTTTTCCATCAAAACTCAGGGTGGTTACTTTTTCAATTCTTGATTGTACCTCGATTAATTTTTTTAGTTCTTCTTCAGTTATAGCCATTCAAATTTTAATGAGTCTCATTATTTAAATCTTTCTATTTATATTAAATTAATTAATATAAAAAGTACTTTTTATTTATTATAAGTGTACACTATATACATATATTAAAGATAAAAAATATAATTTATATTAACTTTAAGTACGAAATAATTAGAATTTAATTGAAACTAAAAAATACGCATATAGAGAAACTAGGGTATCTAAAAAAATAAATTTGAAATTTGAAATTTTGCTTCTTCTGTAGATTTTGGATAAGAAAAATTCATATTTGAGTGTTTTAAGAATTAAAAACTAATATATGTCTTGGCTTTGCACAAAAAGTCAAATCAACAACCCAACCGTAGCAGAGCTATAGGGTATGTTGAGATTACTTGACATGACTTCTTGCTCATAACTATTTTATCGAGTAACATTACCTCCTATGAGAATTCTGCTACAATAAACTTTAT
>Ga0182027_10011572_pt1 | contig 12462 bp, 13 predicted proteins | sample 712E1DmetaG_FD_121300 | JGI IMG/M metagenome (GOLD analysis project Ga0182027, IMG submission 121300) | Permafrost microbial communities from Stordalen Mire, Sweden - 712E1D metaG (Illumina Assembly) | ecosystem: Environmental > Terrestrial > Soil > Wetlands > Permafrost | place: Sweden...
CAGCGGATACGGCAATCAGGAGATCGCGAATCGATTCCGTGGAGCGGGGCTGGCGGGCATGATCGAAAAGCCATACCAAATGAAGGCATTAGGTACCAAACTCCGCGAGGCCCTGGCGCCAGACGCCTAGGCGGAGGGCATTCCGGTCGGGCACATCGACCCGTAATTCTCCATTCAACCATGCCCGATGTACGGCCCCGCCTGCGTCGCAATCAAAATACTTCTTCGGTAAACCCTGCCCGATTCAACCCTCTCGGCACCAGCCTGGCTTACGCACAACATCGCGTATTGGGGCATCGTGTAGAACGCCTTTTAAACGTCCGACCTCGACTTCTAATTGGCGCTGGACAGTATCGAGACTGGACTCCACGCCCGCCTCGACGCTTTCCGCCATGACGACCGCTGCCGCCTGCGACAGCCCCACGCAGTCTGGCTCCACGGTATGGGGCATCCGATTCTCCACGTCACAGTTTCGGTCGCACCTTCCCATCTCCGCGGCTGAACCACAGGGCGTTCGCTTCCTGCTCCCGAATTCCGGCGTTGCTATCGTCGCGTTCCAGCTCATGAAGCAAAGGATACCATGAAGAGCATTGTCTATATCAATGCACACAAGGCGCTGGTGATCCCCGTCGTCCTCGGATTGATGTGGTTTTACGGTAACTGGGGCACTGAAGCGTTCATCTACCTAAGTATCCATGGAACGTATTCCCTTCTCTGGCTCGTGAAGGAAGCGACTTATCCCGATCGCCGGTTTGAGGAACGGCAGCCCATTTGGATCGGAACGATCTTTATCTTTCTGCCGCTCGCGGGCTACTACGTGGCGCCGTACTTGCTCATCAGCAGGCATCTCGGCCTGCAGCCGTGGCTAATGGGGCTTGTCCTCACCCTGTTTACAAGCGGCATCTTTCTCCATTACGTCGGCGACGCTCAGAAGTACTACACGCTCAAGCTGAACAAGGGGTTGATTGAGGAAGGGCTATTCAGCCGCACGAGAAATCCCAACTACCTTGGGGAGATCCTAATCTACACCTCGTATGCGCTGATGTCACTGCACTGGCTCCCCTTCCTGATCTTGGCCGGCTGGGTTTTCGGTTTCTTCGTCAGAAACATGCTGAAAAAGGACCGATCTCTGTCTCGATATCCACACTTCGAAGAATACAAGAATCGGACAGGCCTATTATTTCCAAAGTTTTTTCGAATCGACAAGTGATCATGGGCGTCGTCGGCAGGCCGGCTGTTCCGCAGCCGGCGTGAAAGCCAAGGGAGTCACCCCCAGGCGCCTTCGGCTCCTCCCCCTCCTGCTGTCGCTGGTTCAGATTGGCCTCCCAACATCACGGGGATTCGAATCCGGTGATATCTTCAGACGGTCACAGGTTGGCACTCGTCACATTCGTTACTGCTTATCCTTCAATGGCAAGACCCTCGCAACAGGCCCCTGACAGCATGGGGCGCATTGCCGCACGGACACCGATGTTTCTCGACACTCGCGCACGCTTTCTTGCGAACAGCCGCCGTCGCGCCGCTACTCCCGGATGCTGGCGCTTGGAACGGTACTGGAAACCTGCAGCCCAGTGGTTATACGAGGTGGCTTGCCAGCGTTCGTGTGAGCGCTCGGAATGGAACGTCTGCTCCCTGGGCGGATGTTCGCATCGTGGCATCCTCATACGTGTAGTGCTCGCTGGAAGGATACCGAAGCCGAAGGCGCTTTCCTGTTCCCGCTTCGGGATTGCGGGCATCTTTTCGGAAGGTAGATTCGATTACTTACCTCGTCGACGAAATGGGTTTCTGGAATTCCGTTTTCCGCGGGACGCCGCCCGGAGCGTCCTCGCCACCACCTCCTCCGGTGATTGCGCCACAGCTATCGTATTAGCGAGGCGCCGGAGCTTCCACTGGTTGACTGCACTAGCGAAATGGGCTGCCGCTGTGTTTACGTTGCGGATCTCTGACAGACCAAGTGCTCCCTCAGTCAAGGCAGCAAATCCCCCGCCACAATTAGATCCAAGCGCCTCTCAAGCTGGCAGGATTCCCCAAAACGCTTGGGCGTCTGCGCATGAGAACCGCTTAAAAAGGTGATTCCGGATGAACTTCGCAGGAAGGCCGCCGCGCTCCTCCGCCCAAACCTCCCCATATATGGCGGCCAACGCACAGCCGAAGGTATGCCGAAGCCCGTATTCAGGGATCGAGAACTGCTTCCGAATACTCCTAGTGTGCCTGTGCATGGCGTCTATCGCAAACATCTCTTCTGTTGGAGGATATTTCTTCGGCCACGCCAATACATTCGGCTGCAGCTCAATCCACCGCTGCCGCATTTCCAAAGTAAAACCTCTCGGCAGATAGAGGCGCCCAATGTCCATGCGAAAGTAAACATCTGGTCCTTCAGCCGCAATCTTCTTTCCCAACGTGCGGAATTCTCCTCCCATGTAACCACCCCGGATCCCGGTAAATAGGCAAATCGCATAATAGAACGCTACAGCGGGTTCCCCAAGCTGATCTACGTAGGCCATTAACTCCCGACAGGTTGCCACATCCAGAAACCCAGGTTCCCTGAATCGGAAAACCCTCCGAGCCACGCACCGTGCGGGATTCTCCCCTATCCAGTGGCGCTGCTCCTGCTTGCACCAATTGAAGAACCCAAGAATGCAGGCTTGGTGTGCATTCCAAGTGGCCGGCGCCCAATCCGGTCGCGCATTCAGGAAGAGCAAAACGTCCGATTGGGTAATCTCACGCAGTTGTTTCTCGTGAACAGCGAGCGCAAATCTGTTAAGCACTTACTTGTAGCCTACGACATAAAGATCGCTGCATCCCTTGGCTCGCTTCGCTTCAAAGAATGCCTGGATAACATTCGTTACAGTGTGCTCTTGCGAGCGTTCATTGTGCATATTATTATATTCCATTTTATTATGTTAACCGATACACTTATTTAGTTTAAATGACCTATGTTTTTCCTATAGAAAAGTATTATATAATATGGATGTAGTCTGGCTACGCAGCCAACCCTTCGCTTTGAACCTGTTTTGTAAAGCAATGACGGACAGCGTTCACGTGGAAATACAGGCTGTGGCTGATTCGGTAATATGGGATCGTGTCCGCCGCCACCCACGTCCTCAGGGTTCGCTCTGATGGTGCGGAATCAGTAGTCCAAATCCCCGCAATCCTCAGCTGTTCCAGTGTAACGAGCAGGGGAGCATCGCCCGCTTTTGCGATTGAGAGAAACTCCGCTCGACGGCCCCGCGGGCATCGAAAGAATCCCGTACACAAGAACTCGTAGATTTCTCTTTCATTATACCAGGTCAAACGTCCCCTCTTGTGTCTCGGCATTCCCAGCAAGACCGACCAATCATATATAGTTCGTTTTGAGGGAGACGCACCCATCGCCCAAATGGGGGAATGAAGAAGCTCTCCGATTGACATCAGATTGTCGTTGAGACTGTGCATGGTGAGGTCTTATTAAGCTGGGAAGATCTCCCAGAACGCTTTGACATCTTCGTCGGAGATAAGGTTGAAATAGTGATCCTCAATCATCTTCACTGAATTGCCTGCTTGGATTGCAGCCTTTTCTATCCCACGAAGTGAGGCTAACGCGCTGATGAATGTGTGCCGGAGTCCGTCGTGCGGAATGGCAAAGCGTTTGCGAATCTCCCCGTAGTGTCGGTCGATGACACTTGCCTCGAATGTCTGCTCTGTTGGCGGGTATTTCTTTAGCCAAACCAGCAGATTCGGCTGCAATTGTATATACCGGTTCCGCTTATCCTTCGTTATATCTCTTGAAAGGAAGAGCTGCTTTGTGTCGATACGGAAATGTTTGTCCGATTTTCCGGCTCGAACTTTTACTCCCAGCTCGAAGAATTCCCCAGACTTATAATCCGGACGAATTCCCGTAAACAGGCAGAGCGCGAACATAAACGCGACCGCAGGTTCACCAATCTGGTCCACGTATGCCATCAGCCTCTGGCAGGTCGCAAGGTCGAGAATCTCAGGTTCTGTGATCGCGCAAGCCTTTTTGTCAAAGCCCTGTGCGGGATTCTCTGCAATCCACTTGCGGTGATCATGCTTACACCAATTGAAGAACCCGAGGATTTCCCCGTGTTCTATGTTCCATGACTTTGGAGCCCAATTTGGCTTTGCATCGAGGTAATGCGATATATCTTCCCGCGTGATCTCATGCAAACGCTTTTCAGGAACCGTCTTTGATAGCTTTCTAAGCACATAACTATAGTTCTCAAGTTGGCGGTCGGAGCGTCCGATCAAGCGCTTGGCTTGAATGTATATTTCGAGCGCCGTGATTATGGTGTGCTCAGAAGAACATGGATTGAACTTTTCGATGTAAAGATTCACGGCTTCACACAGATTTGCATTGGGATATTTTGCGTTGAGAATCCGGTGCGCAGCCTCTGCATCGCGAAGCAAATGGTCTGAGAGTGTTGTGACTGCGTCGCGAAACTCTGAACCACCACGCGCAAGCAGATTAAGACGCTGGGCCTCTGCGTTGGCATCCGACAATGAGTCGAAACGGCTGCGCACTTGTTTGCCATTGAGAACCCCTGATACCTCCCACCGTCTTTTCCCTCCTTTGGCGGGTGGCAATTCCCGAACGTGGAACCTGCGTTTCTTTTTGAAACAGCGACGGTCGGAAAGGTTCTCCTGGGTTGCTTGAGGCGGGGCGTCTGCGCCGGTTGCTTTCTGAAACGTCGTCTTTGGAAGGCCGCGCGAATTCTCTGGCGAGGCCATCCTACCAGGACCGCTGCTAACCGGTAACCTGACGGAACCCAACAGACGATCCTTGTCATTGGATGCCTCTGCACCGTTCATTTCGCCTCGACTCTTTGGGGAGAATTCTTTGGTCACTACGCCAAGTTGGGCACTCAGATCTTGCACCCTTTGGAAGAGTAGAAGAGCCGTGCCTCAGCGTTAATCCTGAGGTTCTGCGCGACTATAAACCATAACTGCGCAGCGTGGCCTTCCGTCTCGATGCTACTCAGGCCCAATGCACAGCGCGAAAAAGAGATGCGCACGTCCACCACTGCTAGCTGATTGGCGATTCGGTGTAGAGATCGCTCGTCAGCAGCAAGGCCCGCAATGCAGATACTTTATGCGCGCGCTCCGATTCGACGAGTCCCCCTTATATCGCTGTGCGACATGGGGGACATGGGGGTTCTCGCCGCAAAACTTCCTTGACGCAACAATACCTACACATACCCTCTAGCCGAAAGCCTTCAGGTATCCGCTCCTCGTGGAAACCAGCTTTCGCCACCGCAGTGCGCTAACACTCGGTGGCATTTTTTTTTGTTAAAACATAAGTATTTGATCCTCCGTTTTCAGCATGTTTGGTAATCTCTAGGCTACCTCGACTAGCGAGATACCAAAGTCGAGTGGAGAGATAGTTGCGCGGAAACCGAGCGACCATTTCTGCATCTTTTGCCAGCAACTGCCGTCGCACATCACTCGTCCTGAATTCCGTTTCTTTCAAAGAATTCACAGCGTCCCAGATTGCACCCGCCATCGAATTCCTCTTGCCGGTAGGATCTTTCACGTCGGGAGCGGCGCTTACGTCTTGCCCGTCATCACCGGCTCCAGATTGACGTGCTGTGCTCCGAGAGACGTTTTCAGTTGGGATTCGCTTTCGCAGTAGCTTTACAGCGATTTCAAGGCCATAAACTTCGCGTTTTCCTGAATCTCTTTCGCTTTCCGCTACCGCCAATTGCCGTTCGGACGCTTCCAGCGCCCTGCGCTCGATCTTTAACTCTTCTTCGATTAGTTTGACTGCGGCTCTTACAGCAGTGTCGGGCATGATCCTACTGTAGCACTTCGACTGATTGGTTCAATAATAATATAATAGGGGCATCTTTTTTATGGTACCCCTTTTAATGCTTTGAAAGCATAGAGTATTTTATTCCAATACTCTAATACTATTGTTTTATCTAGGTATTTAGTTGACGCCACCAACCACAATGGGTTGTGGTGGCAAGATTTCTTTCCCTCCGTAGATTTCATTACTAACTATAGGAGAGGAACTAACAGCTTGCTCAACAAGCCTGTAGAAAAGCATTCCTCGGGATTTGGAGGTCCTGCGGTTAAATCGAAAGGTGAACTCGTCCAGATAATAGTCTATGTGTTCGGGGGAAACGGATCCCTGATGAGTCCCAAGAATCCATCGCTTAACCAAAGAAGCGACCAAATGAACTCGAGGCAGCAACTCCTTCGCCCCTGTTGGACCCGCATCACTCAGAACGGAAACTTCGTGCTGGAAGCCATGAGAACGTAAACCCGAATAACCTCTCCATCCATCGGTATGGATTGTGGAACCTTGCTCGACAGTTTGTTGCGCGAAATCCATGAGACTTGCGGACGAGGCATCCAGAATCCGGCGGAGACGAATCCTTCCAATTCCTTTCTTATTCTTTTGAACGGCAACAATAACCAGAGCCTTTTTCAGGCTTCCTCGGCCTGGTTTTCCGACTGCTTCGCCACCAATATAAGTCTCATCTATTTCAACTCTGCCACTGAGCTTCTCACGTCCAGGTCGAACCATAGCTCTTCGGAATTTGTGAAGCCATAGCCATGCCGTTGTATACGATCCAAATCCCAATGCTCTTTGTAAACCGAGCGCGCTCGTTCCGTTCTTCTGATTCGTTATGTACCACATGGCAGCCAGCCAATCACGAAGGGGTTTGCGCGTATCTTGAAAAAGAGTTCCTGAGGTGACGGTGCTTTCTTTCCGACAGTCGCGGCATTTGATCCGCCCACGGCCGATCTTCCATCCATGACTCCCCCCACAAAACCGACAGTCGAAACCCGAAGGCCATTTAACTTTGGCAACATACTCATAGCAGGTATCTTCTGATGGGAACCAACGATCAAACTCAGAGGTGTCTTTGGGGTAGTCCACTCCAGCAGTCGGCATGGGAAACCACTACAGGTTGTGGTTGGTGGCGTCAAGTGGATACCTAGGTTGTTTTATTGTTTCATTTGCTTTCAGCAAGGCAAGTGCTTTACACAGCCCTTGTTAGAAATTGGCTATGGCTAACGAGACGTCGCATCAGGCGTATCAAGCGCCCGAGGCTAGCCTGACAAAGATCTATTCTACATCATCTATTGTGCATGTTGAGCGATAGTCGCCACGCCCGACCGCGCCTTCTGTATTTGTTTGAAGCCCCATTTCGAGAGCGTATCGCCGTAGGGGTGCCTCGCCCTAAGGTGTTTTTGGTCAGAGGCGGAAAGGCGGCCGAACACTTCGGCCCATTTCACCTTGCGCCTTTGTACAAGTAAATCCCTGGCCACCGATTGCGCGTGCAGTTGGATCTCCTGCGGAATCCAGTGGTCCGGGAATCGCCGATGAAGGCGACCGCAATGCATGCAATACCCCGTCGAGCGCTTCCGATTACGCGGACGGTCGAGGCAAACGCGGGTACATTCCGGCGCGTTACGGCACCGCTATGTGATGATCTTGGAGGAGCACAACCGATACTTCGTCGAGTGCTACCGCTGCTTCGTAGATCTCAAATGCGTGCTCGAAGCACGAGAACACACTGCTCAAGTCGCTTCCGAGGATCGCGAGGAGCGCGAAGAACGCTTCCGCACCGGCGATTTGCCGCTTCTCTTCTGTTCTCCGACAATGGAGCTGGGCGTGGACATCGCCCAACTGAACTTGGTCAATATGCGCAATGTCCCGCCGACGCCGGCCAACTACGCGCAGCGTAGCGGTCGCGCTGGCCGCGGCGGCCAGCCGGCCTTGGTCTTCACCTATTGCGCCGGCCGCAGCCCGCATGACCAATATTACTTCCGCGAGCCGATCAAGATGGTCGCGGGATCTGTCGCTCCGCCACGGATCGACATTCGCAACCGGGACCTCGTGCGCTCCCACATCCACGCCATTTGGATGGAAGTGGCTATGCCCAACCTCGGCAAGACCCTTGCCACCGTGCTTGAACTAGCGACTCAGGACGGAAAAATCCCTCTCGCTGTTAAGGACGCGGTTGCTCGCGAGCTGCGGAGCCCAGCCCATCGCGCTGCCGCCCTGGCGAAGGCCAATCAACTCGTCGCCAGCATCCGCCAGGAACTGTCCACGGCGGGTTGGTTCCACGAGAACTGGACCAGCGAGATTCTCGATCAGATCGAACGCGCATTCGATGCTTCCTGCGAACGCTGGCGCAGCCTGTATCGCTCCGCCCTTCGTCAACGGGAGATCCACCACAAGATTATCGGCGATCACGCACGCACGGAAATCGAGCGCAACCACTCCCGCCGGCTCCGCGCGCAAGCATTCGGGAGATCGTAGCGACTCAGCCGGGTGTTACGGCGATTGGTCCTATCGTACTTCGTTCCACCCTCAGGGCAGAGGAAGTAGCTGCCCAGATCAATTTCGAGATTGCGCTGCGGATGCGCAATTTCGAGGAGTTCCGGTCGAGGGTCGCTCGGGGTGAGCCGATTCCCGCGGCCGAACTCGAGGCCAAATACGCTCCGTTTGCGGCAGATGAGGATCGGGTTGTCGCCTGGATTCGAAGCCAAAGGCTTGCAGTGACCCGCACTGATCCCAATCCCCTTGCAGTTTTTGGAAGAGGAACAATCGCAGCGCTTCAGCAGGCGTTTCATACGCAGTTTGCGCGCCATGCGGTGGGCGAAACCACCCGCTTACGCTCGCGTCAAGTGAAAGATTAGCACCCCCCCTCGCCTTGTTCAGCTGGCCCCTTACTTGTCCACGCCAAATGCGTATAGTTCACCTCCAACAAAGAGTCCGTACTCGCCAGGCTTCAGGTCCGCCTTGGGGATAATCCGCCACAGACCAGGTTCCTCCTTGGTCGCGTCGTAAGAGACCGTCCAGTTTTCATCCGGTATGAACCAACTCCCTGACTTGAGCATCCCTGCCTTACCAACCTTGACCGATCGGGTGTCCTCTTTCTTGTCGGGCTTGGGCTTGACGATGAAGGCAAAGCTGGCTTTCGGGGTGTCGTCGAGACGCACAAGGAGGATTGGACGCGGTTCGGTAATGCGGGTTTCGGCCGCAGCGTATGGATACTCGAAATAGTGCAATGTATTGACGGCGATATCGATTGAAACCCTCCGACCTATGCGGAGCTTTAATTCGATGTCGCCGGATTTTGTCCGAAGACGGACGTCGGCTTGGCTGTCAGCGACTTTTGGCGAGCCTGGGATCTCGGGTATGGTACTGGGCTCAAGCCTCTGCGGCGGCGGACTCGTGCGCCGAAGCATTGCAGCGATGACCTCTTTGCCAACGCCCTGTTCCTTAAGGTTGACAAGGCTGTCGGTGTCCAGCTTGAAATCGACAGCTTGGGCTTGGTTGATTTTCGCGATAACGACCTCGTCTCCGAGGTCCAACTTGCACAGCCTTGCAACATCGGCGTTCGTGAGTGCGGCCTCCACTCCCGGCGCCGGTGTTGCTTGGGCCAAGGCCTTTGCAGAAGACCCGGCAGACAACAGGAAAATTACAAACGCGACGGCAGTGAGGACTGCTTTCATCCTATTCATCGTTTCTTGGCGCATGCAGAATTCCTTTCAGGGGGCGGCGGACACCGGAGTCGGGAGAACGAAGATGCGGCCTAACATTCAGGATTCAGCCACGCCGGATGAAAGATGTCAACGGCACACTATCGTCCCGAGGTATCTGTCGCCGGCTGACGTGGGCGATCCGCCCGCAGCAGGCCCGGGCAGCCCACGCCCTCTGAAGTCCTCCAGCCGTTAGCCCCAAAGCCAGACCCCGCCCGGCTGTCGTCGGAGTTGGTGCCCGCGCCGCTGAGGATCAGGGTGAACGTGGGGGCCGCGGTGATCGTGAATACGCTCGCGCCCGCGTTGAACACGATGCCATTTACCGTTATGTTATTTGACAGGGAGTCGACGTGATCAGGCGCGCGAAGAAATCCCTATTTGGACCGCACCGTACTTCGACATTCATCATACGCGCACCACAAAATCATTCCCACGCTCAATAGCAGAAAACCTCCCAAGGACCAATCACCCCAGCTTTGATGATCAGGACATAATCTAACAACCAACTCGCGCACCGAGAATGCAATTCCCAGAAACGCAAGGGCCAGCGCCGAAGCATTCTTGAGGAATTCCCGGCTAACCACCGACCACAGTTCCCTTCGCACCCAAACGACCTGTCCTGGAACGGCGTCAAGTTGACTGCGAGTTGATAGATCCATGTAAATGCATGGAAATCTGAACAGGGGGGCCGCGCCGAGATGCCCTTCAAAACCAATGTCATCTTCCGTCTCTTCAGTCTCGTTGTCGTTCGCGGCTAACAGTCGGCGCGTAGCCCTTTTGGCAACCGATTCCACGACGACAACGCCGCCATCGTGGATGCCCAAGCTTGCAAGATATCGCTGACGGACCCGACAGATAGGTGTTTCCCAGTCGCCGTCCAAGGCTCGATGGACACGAAATAGCATCCACTGGTATCCCAGCCACCATCCGATTGGGCGAATACTGCGAGACGGGCGTTCAACGCGGAAATATTGATCGTTGCCGGTCTTGTCCTTTAGCGGCTCGTTGTTCGTAGTGTCGTATCCCTGCACGCCAATGGAAACGCGAAGAGACATATCCAGCTGACAAAAGCGAATATCGTCGCAACCTTTCAAGCTCTTCCTCTCTTCCGGCAACAAGCGACGAACTGCGGCAATGACTTCCGGGACAACCAATCCTTTGCCCTTCGCCCACGCCTGCTTCGTTATCGAGCGGACAACAACGTATTTGCACCGGTGAGGTAGAAGTCGCATCGCCTCGGCGTTTAGCCGTATGATGAACTCGCCACGAGCGTCATCACGATTGTTTGTTTGATGCGCCTTAAATCGGATGCTGTCGATGGTGACCATCATCGGACGACGAATCCATTGCATCAGCTGGAGTTCTCCCGTCGGTGCAGGAACAATCGTGTGGCTGTGCGCATTGATCCCAGTGAACGACTTCGTAAGGCGGGCATTTAGATTCCCAATCACGGAAGGAATGCCCGTCATCGCACGATGCCGTTGCTCAATCGATTGACCACAGGCGAACTCCAATTTGTCCAGCACGATCGCCAGTGCCTCTTTTTCTGTAAGCGACGATCGAAGTTTCGGGTTCTGGGCCGAAAAATCTCCAACTCGCACATGCTCGCCCTCTAAAACTAATGCCCGTCGGTCAAAGTAGGCATAGACATTTTCGACCATCGCCAAACCGACGCGAAATGGCGATGCAACTGAGACGAGCGAATAGTCATCGCCCAAGCCTTCGGAGGCATTCATGATTGTTAGTTGAGCCTGGGTCAGGAGCGTCAACCAGATTTCAACCTCAGTTCCCGGCGCTTCAGCAATCGTTGCAGGCAGGGCACCATAGTCCGCCAACCACGCGGCATAGATGCTGTCCACATCGGCAATCCAGCCCTTGAGTGCGATTATGGCGTCGTGATCCTTGCCGATAAACTTTTCTTCGAGCCGGCCAGGACAGGCATTTGAACCCACAGCCAAGACGGCATAACGCTGGTTAAAAGGGACGAGATCGTTTGCCGCTAGGAACTCGTCAATCGTTGTTTCCCCCGAGCCCGCATCGATTAGCAGACTCGACAGCGATGGCGATTCACGGACTAACGCGATAAGGCCATCGAGGTACAGAAACGACGTTTCCGGTCGTCGTCCGGGGTAATCCAGCGGAATATGTTGCGCACCGGGATAGTCACTCGCGAGTCGAGCGCTTGACCCAAAAATGCGTTTCGCAGAACTCAAGGCTACAGTTGGCATAAAGCTGAAATCAGTCGCACGAATTCAATCCACGACGATTGTACCACGGCTATATTGCTAGGAAACTAGTTCCTCAGCAGGAGGGGTTTAAGGGGAAGGTCGTGCGTGGAAATCGAAGCCACCCGCGTAATCCCCCAAGCACAAGGCCATAAGACCGTGCTGCCGCGCGAACAACGTCCGCACGACGGAAATCCGAGAGCAGAATTCAAACAGACACCACCAAACAAATCGTCTGGCGACGACCGATTGCCTGGGTGCATCTGCGGATCGATCACGGCGGTCACGATGCGAGGAGCTAAACCTCAAGTCGGCTCGCCGTCAACGGACGAGTGCCTCCGGCGCGTCGACCTGTGCGGTGCACGCAGAAAGGTCGGTCTGAATGAAGTCGTCGTCCGGAAAAGGCTGCCCGGCGCCGCCGGTCCAGAACATCGGTTCGCCATCGGTCGCCTCGGCCCTCATTTTGCGCGCCATGTCGCCATCGCCTCAACGCCTCGGTCGAACGTAATAGCAATATGCAAAGTTTGACCCGGTTGTCTGCTATGGGATCTGCACCGTTAGCCGGCCTGAGTACGGATTGGGAATGCGCTTCCCGCCGATCTCAATCTGAAGGTTCTCCATTGCGGTGGCGGTAAGGAACAACTTGCCCCGCTTGGGCAGCGAATGGCTGTCGTTCGCTTCCATCTGACCGCGCCAGATGATCGGCCCGTCGGCGGTTTCTTCGCGCACCTGAACC
>Ga0182027_10011573_pt1 | contig 12459 bp, 9 predicted proteins | sample 712E1DmetaG_FD_121300 | JGI IMG/M metagenome (GOLD analysis project Ga0182027, IMG submission 121300) | Permafrost microbial communities from Stordalen Mire, Sweden - 712E1D metaG (Illumina Assembly) | ecosystem: Environmental > Terrestrial > Soil > Wetlands > Permafrost | place: Sweden...
CTTCGCCTGGACCGGGATGACGAACTGTTGGCCGCCGCGGCTCACCCCGACGTACAATTCGTCGATTTCGATCTGGCCCATTCCCTTTACGGTGGTTCGAAGGTGATTCTGCAGCGAGTAGGCCGCGATGCCGAGAAAGACGTCCACGAGGCGATTGTATCTCACGCGCGCCAGCAGCGCCTGTTCGTCGCCCTGTGCATGGGCCGCGACGATGTCGGGCGTGGAGTCGGGGATCTTGATGACGATCAGGTCGGCGCGCGGCAGGATGCGGATCGCTCGCGACAGCCGGAACCGGTACTTCGCGCGGCCCGCGGGTTCGATGGTCCATTCGAGCCCGCCAGCCGCGGCCGCGCGGATCCGCGCAGGCAGCGGCTTTCTGTAACGGAACGAGTAGATCGGGTCGCCGAGGTTCTTGGGGTTGTCCAGGCCGAGCGCCTTGGCCGCCGTCGCAAGCTCTTTGCGGTCGAACTCGAACCCGGTCGATCCCTTCCGGTAGTGGTTGTCGAATATGCGGCTGATTATGGCATCGTAAAGAGGCTCGTCAGGCATACACCTTCCCGTTCGTCTTCCGCAATCGTTGGGGGATCACGGACGCGGGGACGCCGTATCGCTCAGCCGCCTCCGACATATTCAGCGTCAGCAACGAGGGATCTCCCACTTTGCCAGTCTTCGCCTTTCGGGGGTGCGTTGTCAATCGCTCCGCGATCTTCGCCGCGACCGCCTGGGCCAGCAGCGGAGGCACGGAGTTTCCGATCTGCCGGAAACCGTGCCACTTGGTGGCGTGGAACCGGAACCAGTCCGGGTAGGAGTGCAGGCGTGCCGCCTCGCGAACGGTTATGCAGCGGGGCGACTTCGGATGGATGGGTCTGGGCGAGGTGAAAGCCCCATGATCGCTGGCGGTCCCGGCCCTGAGCGTGTTGCAGATGCCCTGTGGGTCGAGCTTGTGAAACCTGCTTATGGGTTCGGTTTCGCCGCACGGAGTCCTGTCGAACCGCTCGATGGAATCCGGCGTATGCACGGTGCGCAGACTGGAACTAAGCAGTTCTTGCTTCCGTCTCTCCGGCTCTTGTCGAAGGGGCGCGGCGTAATCGCTCGGCTTGCCGAACTCGGCCAGGACCCAATCGCGCTCCAGCAACTCGTCGAACTCGTTGGCTTCGGGAAGATCGCCGATGGCATCCCACACGGTGGGCGTCTTCAAGACCTCCGGGAACATATTCGTGCCGCAGCCCCACGAGTGCGTCGGCTCGGGATACGCCGGCAAAGGCATCCCGCGCCTGGCGCCAAGCAGGAACAGCCTACGCCGGTCCTGGGGAACGCCAAAACCGGCTGCATTGAGCACCTGGTACCGCTTCTCGACTTTGTAACCCCGCTCCTCAAAAGCCTCGATGATCTCGTGCAGGAATTTCTTGTGCTGGCCGACGGTCAGTCCCTTCACATTCTCGAAGACGAAGAACTTGGGACTCAACTCCGTAACCAGCCTCACGAAATGGTGGACCAGATGGTTGCGCGGGTCTTCCAGGTTTCGCTTGCCGATCATGCTGAAACCCTGGCACGGCGCGCCCCCGAACACCACGTCGACATCGTCGCAGCCAATCCCGGAATGCTCCCGGATGTAGCGCCCGTCAATGTCGGCCACGCTACGGCAGATCGCGGCGCTGCCGGCGAAGTTGAACTCGTGGACCGCGCAGTGGATCGGGTCGTACTCGACCGCCGCCATGACATCGAATCCCGCCGACTGGAACCCGAGGCTCATGCCCCCCGCTCCAGCGAACAGGTCAACTCCGATCAATCTGGTTCCAGCCATCATCCACTCTTAATTATCGGCAGGATTCGGCCACCGGCGAACAAATGCCGAACAAAAGCTCCACCTAGAATTGATGATAGCTTGCAAGCGCCTCGGCGCAAAGAGATTATTGAGGTGCGGAGTGCGGGGTGCTCACCGTCCGAGCGCCAAGCCCTCCAGTAGACGGTCCGTGGTGAATGCAACAGCGCGGGCAACGGCACGGGCAGCCGCCCCCTCCGCCCCGGGCGCTATACTCATGGCAGGGCGTGCTGCCAACATGAAAGCCGAACTGCAATGCGGGCATGAAGTTGTAGATTTGGAGGTCCCCGATTCCACGGTCCTGTTGGAGATGAAGCCCCTGGCGCCGCTGGCGGACCCCGCCGGCGCCGTCCGCGAGGCGCTGGCCCATCCTATCTCGAGCCGGCCGCTCGCGGACATCGTTCGCGGACGCAAAAGCGCCTGCATCGTGATTTCCGATATCACACGGCCGGTGCCCAACCAGATCATCCTGCCGCCCATGCTCGAAACCCTGGAGGCCGCAGGCGTGGCGCGCGAGGCCATCGTCATTCTCATCGCCACCGGGATGCACCGGCCGAACCTGGGCGACGAACTGGCGCACATGGTGGGGCGCGACATCATGGCGCGCTACCGCATCGAGAACCACTTCTGCCGGGAAGCGGAGAATTACCGCCGGATCGACACCATCGACGGCGCGCCCATCGAGGTGAACCGGCACTACCTCGATGCCGATTTGCGAATTCTTACGGGGCTCATCGAACCGCATTTCTATGCGGGCTTCTCGGGCGGGCGCAAGGCCATCCTGCCGGGCATTTCGAGCTTTGAAACCATGAAGTTCATGCACTCCTACCGCATGATCGAGCATCCGCGGGTGGCCAACTGCGTGCTCGACGGGAATCCCTTTCATGAGAATGGGCTGCGCATCTGCGAAATGGCCGGGGTGGATTTCATCGTCAACGTGGTGCTCAACAAGCGCCGCGAGGTGGGCGGAGTTTTTGCGGGCCATTACGATCGGGCGCACCGGGCGGGCTGCGAGGTGGTGGAGCGCCACTCCACAGCGGCGGTGGACGAGCCTTTCGACCTGGTAATCACTTCGGGCGGTGGATTTCCCCTGGACGCCACCTTCTACCAGATCAGCAAGGCCCTCACCTGCGCCAGGAACGTGCTGCGCAAGGGTGGAACCATCGTGGTGGTTTGCGGCTGCCAGGAAGGTCTTGGCGGCAAGGAATTCTCGGGGATTCTGCGCTCGGTGGGGAGCCTGGCGGAGTTCCGAGAGCGGTACCAGGACCCCAAGAACTTCGTGATCGATCAGTGGTGCGCGCAGAGCATCTACCAGGCGCTGGACCACGCCGGAAAAGTTTACATCTACTCACCCGGTCTGGCAGGCGAAGACGTGGAGAAGATGGGCGCCATTGCGGTGGCGGATCTGCAGCCGACCGTGACCGCGCTGGCAGCCAGCCACACGCGCGTGGCGTTATCACCGGAAGGCCCGTACGTGGTGGGCGTGGTGCGGCAGTAGGGCGGACCCCATGGTCCGCGCGGGACGCCCTCGTCCGGCTGTTTGGTCGCGAAGAGCCGGCCAGGGGGCCGGCTGCGGACCAGGGGGTCCGCCCCACTTACGGGCGCAGGAACATGGTGCTGCAGGCGGCTTCCCAGCACGCGGGAGGGCAGGACGTGGCGAGCAAGGAGACATCGGTCCGGCCGTCAACCAGATCGGGCGGCGCCCCCGCGGCCAAGAGCGCCGCATGAAGCCGTTCCATTTCGCGGGCCACCCAGGGTTGGACCTCGAAACCTTCCAGCAGGTGACGCAGGTCGGGTTGCTCCGGCCTGACTTTCAGATACCACTCGCCGTCGGGGCCGTCGGTGTCGAGCACGACACCTGCGACCGGAGACACGACGCGCAGGTCGAGGTTGCGTTTCCGCACCAGCCACGCCGGGCCGTGGAGGCGCAGGCGCTGGCCCTTGCGCGGCATCTGGAGGGAATCGGGTCTCCCGAGCAGGCGCCGGCCGAAGTCGTCGAGTCCGATGGTCACGGAGCCGTCCCGCTCGCGGCGTACCCAGGTGTGACCGCGGTGGTACATGCGGTCGAGCGGGAACGTCATCCCGAAACCCTCATAACTCTTGTCGCCGGGCTCTGCGGGCGGGCGCCGGTCGAGAAACGTCTGGTGAGTGTCGCATGTCCGGCAGTCAAAACCGTTGGTGCACTCCCGCTGTCCCACTTCCCCCGTCAACTCGTGACGGCATGCCCGGTCGCGGGCAGGCAGGTCGAAAAGATCCGAGCGCCAGAGCATATCTTCGGCAGCGCCGGACCGCAAGGCGCGCCGGGAACGCAAGGTGGCGGATATCAGGGTTGTGACCACAACCACCAACACCGTGTAGAACGCGCCCATAAAGATGGCGGTTCCGAGAGTCCAATGAAATCCGTAGTTCCAGGGCAGCATACGATTATTTCCCAGCCATAGCCGGTGCGGTTTCGGGCCGGCCCGATGGCTCCCTCCTGAGTTCGCGCTCCTCGGGGAATAATTCAAAGTACCGGAACGAGATGGAGTAGACAAGTACTGCGGCTGCTAGGACTGCCAGGAAAGTCCCGGTTTCCTGCCAGCTTGGCAGGTACTGAAGGAAGCGGTCGAAGGAGAGCGTGGGAAGCGCCAGCGTCTGAATCGTCAGCACGAACCGGTTCACCGCCACGCCGCAGCACGCCATCGCCGCCGAGGAAACCAGCCACCCGGCGCGCGCCCGCAGTTTCGGCGTCAGCAGAATGACCATGGGGACCAGGAACAAGGCCATCTCGACGGCCAGAATCCACACGCCGAAAGGCTTCCAGGCGTAGTACTGCGCCGGCAGGAACCCGCTTCGGGGCGTGGTGCGATTCAGCCAGACGAGGGTATCCAGCGTCTTCAGCAACACGTAGGCGGCGAGCAGCAGCCCGGAGATGCGTCCCAAAGACTGCAATACCTGGGGCCTCACCAGCCGCTTCCCGGAGATCTTCTGGACCAGCCAGGTGGTCAGCAGAATGAAGCTCGGGCCCACCGCGGCGGCCGAGAGAATGAACAGGAAGAACGTGGTCGGCCAGATGCCGAGTTCCTCGCGGAACGCGAACGGGCGGCCGCGCAGCACGCCATAGAGCCCGCCGAGCGAACCTTGATGGAAGAAGGACAGAAACGTCCCCACGCCGGCGAACACGTAAACCAACTTGTGCAACTCGTGCTGGAACACCAGGAAGTGCGGGATCTGGCGCAGCTTGCGGTTCTTCAACACGATGGGCACGTACTCGATGAGAAGCACGGTGAGGTAACAACTGATACAGAAGGTAACTTCGGTCAACATGGAATGCACGTTGGGATACCAGAAGGTAAACCAGGCGCGCAGCGGCTGGCCCACGTCCACCCCCAGCACCGCCATGGCGCCGCCGTAACACATCAGGCCGATCACCACCGCGCTATTGATCACCGCCCGCAGTTCCTTCCGCTTGAGGATATAAAGCAGAAAGCCGGTGAAGAACGCGCCGGCGCCGAGGGCGATCACGGTCAGGTCGAGGAAGATCCACAGGCCGAAGGCGAAGCGGTTGTTCATGTGGGTCTGGTTCAATCCCTTGACGAGGCACAGGCCGGCGGAATAGAGGCCGAACGCCAGCAGGGCCGCCCAGGGCGCCAGCCAGAGCAGAAACTTCGCCGTGGAACAGCGGCTGACTCCCGCGGGGATGAAGCGCCTATCCACGGGATGGCTCCTTCGGCGAGGGCGCTTGCGACGGATCCCCGATGCGCCTCGCCCATTCCCGCTTCGAGTGATAGTAGACCTTGGGATCGGTGCCCAGTTTGACCAGCAGCCGGAAGCTTTCCGGGTCCTTGGCAGCGATGGCGGGCGCGCTCGTTGGGTCGTTCAAATCGCCAAACTGGATGGCGCCGGCGGGGCAGGCCTCGACGCACGCGGGCACGTAGTCGCCGGGAGAGATTTCCGTCTCGCCGGCTTCGGCGGCGCGTTGCCGGGCGGCATGCCAGCGGCCATGGCAGTAGTTGCACTTCTCCACCACGCCGCGCATGCGCGGGGCCACGTCCGGATTGAGCGTCTTCTCCATGCCGGCGGGCCATTTCGGGTCCCACCAGTTGAAGTAGCGCGAGTGGTAGGGACAGGCGGCCATGCAGTAGCGGCAGCCCAGGCATCGCTCGGGCATCTGGAAGACGATTCCCGTGGCGGGGTCCACATCCACCGCCTGCTGCGGGCAGACCAGGTAGCAGGGCGTCTCCACGCCGCACTGCTGGCACATCATGGGGAAGTAGACGGACTCCTTGCGGGGATACTCTTCGCCGTTATCCACCTTGAACACGCGCAGCCAGGTGATGCCGGTGAGATCGGTCGCGTCCGGGTTCCCGGGCGGAACGTTGTTCTCCACCGCGCAGGCGATCATGCAGGCGCCGCAACCGGTGCATTTGTCGATATCGACCGCCATGCCGTAGCGGCAGATCTTGGCGGGCTTCCTTTCGGAGATCATAAGGGCGCCACCCGGGCGCGCGCCGACGCGCCGCAAATGTCGATGACCTCGGGCGACGCCGCGACCTGGACCACGCCGGGGGGAACCGAGGCATCCACAACCACCTCGATCGGGCATTTGCCCAGGGCTGTTTCCAGCATGGCCCGGCGACCGTCCGCGGTGCCGCAGGAGCGGGCGGTCTCGGGATGCAGCGCTGCGCGGCTCCGCCCCAGCCGAAGGTTGGATTCGCGGTCGAGTTTGGTCATCAAGGGCGATACAGGCGCTGCGGCGGCCGTCGCCGTCTCGGCCAGCACGGCGAACGACATGCGCGTATGTTCGAAGGGTTGGGCATCGAGAACGGGCAAATCCATGGCGGGGGGCGCGGTGCGCCGGCTTTCGGTATCCATCCAGCAGGCGCCCTCGTTCAGCGCTTTCCAGAAATCTTCCGGAGTGACCTGGGCTACGGGCCTGGTGCGGCCATCGGCATAGGTGATCAGCACGCCGCGGCCGGCTTTGCGGATGGCATCGGCGCGCTCGCGCAGGGCGTTCGTCGCGTCGATGCCCACTGCCTTGGCGACGAACTCCGGCGGATTCACCACGCCGGCGGGCGCGGCGATCAGCGGGGCCGCGAGGCGGAACACCGGTGCGGGCGAATCGATGGCGGCGGGGATGTCCTCCAGCGTCTCCGGGTACACGGCGGTGGGCACGGTGAGCAGCGCGTGGCGCCGGTAGCCATCGGGCGACCAGGCGAAGGCGATCACCACCGGGTTGTCGGCCACCAGTTTCCGGCGGATGGCACCCCAGGGGACATAATCTCCAGGCGCCGATTCGTCGATGATAAGGGTGCGGATGGAACCGTCGGGCACCGATTCAAGACCGGTGACCGGTGCGCAATTCTTCCACTGCTCGGGGACTGGGGCCTCCCGGCGCGCCACCACGGCTTCGCCCCATCCGCCCGTCAGTTGGTTGAGCGCCCAGGCGCCGGGACAGTCGTAACCCGGCAGCACCAGGGCCGGCCCGTGTTGGGTCAAGTCGGCGGCCAGGTCCGTAATCTGCCGCTCGGTCAAGCCGGTGGCCGCGGCGCCGTCGGCGACGGAGCCCTTCTTCAGCGCCGCGGCAATCCCCATGGCCAGCGCGGACGCCGAACCGGGCTGGATGCGCAGCCACAGGTCCGCCAGGCTGGCCGTGCGCGATTCGATGGCTTCCGCCTGGATCAGGCGGAAGTTGGCGCGGGTCGCCAGCACGTTGCCCGGCGTTCCCCAGCCGTCCAGCACCGGCGCGCCAAGGCTGAGCACGGTGTGGGTTTTCGACAGATCCACGGCCGCGCCGCTAAACGGCCCCGCTGCAGTAAGATAGAGGCCGTTCCGGACCGCGCCCATGGCCCGGCGGTAGGTCCACGATGCCGTCCGGCCGGGCCGCAGGTCCAGAACCGCGATGCTCTCGGTGGGGTTGCAGACCGCGCCCGGCGTCCCCGCGGTGGCTGCGTTGCAGTTGGCCGCCGCCCGGGCAATGACCCCCGCCGCCGCTTCCACCGGGCCCTGGGTCAGCCGCCCCGCGCAATAGGGAAGCTGGTGCGCAGCCACGCCCACCGCGCACAGCCCGCCGCGGCTGAGCGGGTGGCCCTTCACACCGGCGAGCGAGACCGGCTGCCCGCCCACGCAGCGCGCACGCACGGCGCACCCGGCGTTGCACACTGAGCAGTTCGTATATCTGGCCGAGACCTCGCCGCGCAACGGGCGCGGAACGCCGGGCCAGTTTTCGCTCAACAGCGCGGTGTCCGTGATCAGCCGCCAGGGCACCGGTGTCAGCACGGCGCCGGCGGCGGCTCCGCCGATGAACTTCAGCACGTTTCTGCGCGTATTCCGCATCATTCGGCCCTTACTTGTGGCAATCCAGGCAACTGTGTGCGAGACCCTCCTGGCGGTGGCAAGCGATGCAGTCGTCCATCTTCATTCCGGGCACGGCGCCGCCGGCAACCTGGTAGCCCCAGATATCCCGCGAATAGCCGCTGATGCGATCCTCCTGGTAGGGCCGCGGCTGGGGGCTAGCGGCCTGGTCGCCGTGGCACTGCTCGCACTGGAGCTTGGCAATGCGGATGTGCGGAGTGTGGGAAAACCAGACATTTTCGGGCTGGCGGGCGTAGACGGCCCACTCCGGCTCACGCTTGGGCTTGACGTAATCGGCGATGAACTTCTTCTCGGCCACGGTCGGGCCCAGGTTCGCCGTGTGGCATCCGGCGCAACGGCTCAAAGGTGGGACGCCCGCGTATGTGCCGTCTTCCCGGGGCGCGTGGCAATCCACGCACAGCATGCCTGCCTTCCGCGCGTGGGTGGGGTGGCTGAATTCGACAGGTTGCGGCCGGCTCCTGTAGAGGACCCAGGGGAATGCGACCCATCCCGCACACAAGGAGGTCAGCACACCCGCCAGAATTGGGACCTTGCCCCAGAAGTTCACATCGAGACCCTAAATCAGATTATACGGTGAAAAACTCGGCAATGTGGGAGAAGACGGCGGTTGGCAGGCGAAAGCGCCTGCCCCACGCTCGTGCCAGAGAACCTGCGGCCAAGTGGGGCAGGCACTTTCGCCTGCCAACTGGGGGGCTCCATGCCCCCCATCCGCCTGTTGCAAAAGTGGACACCGGGGGTGCGGGCGCTTACAATAAATTCTTAGAGTTTTCGGATAAAAGGGTCGCTGTGTCCGTGTTCAGGGGCTTTGGCTTACCAGTAGCGTTCGTCCTCGCAATTCCGGGGTTTCCGGCCCCGTTGAGCGCCGCCGTCCGCAGTTCCTGGTTGCTGGACCCGGCCGAACTGCACGTTTCGGCGCACGCCAAGAAGTTCACCTGCGCGAAGTGCCACGAAGACATCGTCAAGGCGCCGCTCCATCCCGATCCGCGCAAGACGAAGTCGCCGGTTTCGGATTCGGCTCGCGCCGAGAAGTGCCGCCAGTGCCACGCCCCGGTTTACCGGAATCTCCAGGTTAACCGGCACGGCCAGATGCAGAACATCAACCCCGGGCGGTTCCGGAGTTGCCTGTCGTGCCACGACCCCCACGCCAACGTGAAGGCTCAGTACTACCGCGCGGGGCGGGTCGATTTGGAGCGCAGCCTTCGCGGGCAGTGCGGGGCGTGTCACCAACAGCGTAGCGTTCTGCCGAAGCGCCCGGCGGCGGAGGAGAAGTGCCTGGGCTGCCACCTGGTGGAGGCGAGCGACGCCGGCGCCCCCGAGAAGATCGCGAAACTCTGTTTCCACTGCCACGGAAACCAGGGCACCGAAACGCAGCGGATGGCGGCCAAACTCTCGCCGGTGATCGACGAAGCGGCCTACCGGCGCACCACCCACGCCAAGCAGGCATGCACCGCCTGCCATACGGGCGCGGCGGCTTTTGGGCATGCCGACGAGGCGCGGGTGGACTGCGGCCGGTGCCATTCGGACGCGCCAGGGGCGGCCGACCGCGCGCTCGCGGCGCTCGGCCCGATGCAGGTTGGCCGCGCCGCCGCGGAATCCGGACCGCCGCGGTTCGGCCGCGTGCCAGGAGTATACGGCCCGCCGCAGGCCCGCCGCGCGCCCGCTGCGCCCCATTACGCCAAGTTCACCGACAGCCCGCATATCGGAGTGGAGTGCCGCGCTTGTCATGCCGCCGGAGGCCGGGTGGTCCAAGACGGCGTTTCGAAGCAGGTGGTTTGGGAGAGCACCACCAAACCCGGCGCGGTTTCCGGGGTGCATGCCATCACCAAGGCCAAGAGGAAGCAGGACTGCCAGCGGTGCCACGTATCGGGAAACCAGGTGGGCGCGGCGGCGATGGTGCTGCCGGGGAAGGGCGTGCTCTGCATGCCGTGCCATGGCGCGACGCCCACGGCCACCGACGCCACGACCATCGGCGGGCTGGGCGTGTTTCTGTTCGGGGTGGCGGCCGCGCTCTCGGTCTGGCTCACCGGCCGCATTCCCGGCCATGAGGGCGCGGGCCCGGTGGCGAAGTTCCTGGCGGTGCTCGGGGCGGCGGCGCGGGCGCTGTTTTCCCGTCGCGGGATTGCGGCCCTCAAGGCGCTGCTCCTGGACGGCATTCTCCAAAGGCGGCTTTTCAAGCAGTCGCGCTGGCGCTGGGCGATTCATTCGGCGATTTTGCTGCCGTTTGTTTTCCGGTTTGCGTGGGGCATCGCGGGGCTGATTGCCGCCAACGTGTGGCGGCGCTCCACGTGGTACGAGTTTCTGTTGAACGATAACGACCCGGCGACGGCGCTGCTCTTCGATCTCACCGGAATGCTGGTGGTACTCGGCGCGGCGGCGGCCGTGGCGCGAGGGATAGCGAAGAGGCGGGAGCGCCTGCCCGGCCTCCCCAGGCAGGACTACACGGCGCTGGGCCTGATTGGCGGCGTGGTGATCGTGGGATTCGTCCTGGAAGGCATGCGCATCGCCATGACCGGCGTCACCTGGGGCGCGTCGGGGGCTTTCATCGGGTACCCGATCAGCCGGCTTTTCGCGGGCTGGAAGGCGCTGCCGGGCGTCTACGGTTCCGCGTGGTACCTGCACGCGATACTGACGGGCGCATTTGCGGCGTACCTGCCGTTCAGCCGCATGTTCCATATCCTGGTGGCGCCGGTTTCGCTGGCCGTTCGAGGGGCGAAGCACGCCGGGCACGAGGCGAAGACGCCGCTCCCGGCGGGGGCAGCGGTCGAATTTTAGGAGTTGTCATGATTGACGAGCGCATCAAACAAGACTTGATCCGGATCGTGGGGAACCAGAATTACACGGACAACCTGATCGACATGGTGTCCTATTCCTACGATGCGTCCGAGCACCGGGCGCGGCCCTCGTGCGCGGTTTGGGTGGAGACCACGGCGCAGGTTTCCGAAGTCATGAAGCTGGCCAACCGCGAGAAGATCCCGGTGACGCCGCGAGGCGCGGGCACGGGACTTTCGGGGCTCGCGGTGCCGGCGCACGCTGGGATCGTGATGGACCTCACGCGCATGAACCGGATTCTCGAGTTGCGCATCGAAGACCGGCTGGCGGTGGTGCAGCCCGGCCTGGTGTACGCCGATCTGGAAAAGGCGCTGGCGCCGCACGGCTTCTTCTTCCCGCCCGATCCCTCGAGCGGAAAGGTCTGCACCATGGGCGGCACGGTGGGCACCAACGCGGGCGGTGTGAAGGGCGCCAAGTACGGCACGACGCGCGATTACGTATTGGGGTTGGAAGTGGTGCTGGCCGACGGCCGCATCATGCGCACCGGCGGCAAGACCATCAAGAACGTCTCCGGGTACGATCTGACGCGGTTGTTCGTGGCCTCGGAAGGCACGCTGGGAGTGGTCACCGAGATCGCCCTCAAGATCAACCCCAAGCCCACCATGACCACCACCGCCATGGCCACGTTCAACGACCTGGAGGATGCCGGGCGCGCCGTGGCCGAGGTGATGCGCAGCGGCATTCTGCCCAGCGTGCTGGAAATTCTGGGCCGCGAAACCATCGTGGCCATCAATCAGAATACCGACCTCAACCTGCCCGAGGTGGAAGCGCTGCTGCTGGCCGAAACCGACGGCTACACCAAGGGAGAGACCGATTTCCAGATGGGCAAAGTGGTTGACGTGTTCCGGCGGAACAACCCTGGAATGGTCAAACTGGCGGCCTCCGCGGAGGAAGCCGCGCAGCTCTGGAAGGCGCGCAAATCGGCCTACGCGGTGCTGGCCCGCATCAAGAGCCACTTCGTGCTGGAGGACGTGACGGTGCCCATCGGCAGGGTGCCGGCGCTGCTCAAGGGCATCCAGGCCATCGCGAAGAAGTACTCCATCCAGATCGCCACCTTCGGCCACGCCGGAGACGGCAATCTGCATCCGCAGATTCTCTACGATGGGTACGACCCCCAGCAGGTTCGTAGCATGGAAGCCGCCAGCGACGAGTTGTTCCGGCTTTCGATCGAACTGGAAGGGACGCTGACGGGCGAGCACGGCATCGGGCTTTCCAAGGCCGCGTTTATGACGCTGGAGCACGACGCGGTGTCGCTCGAAATGATGCGCACCATCAAGCGGGCTTTCGACCCCAACAACATATTGAACCCGGGAAAAATGGCGCTGGACGCAGCCTAGGAACGGAGACGCGATCATGGAAGCCAAATACGATTTCGAGCGCAAGTACCGGGAGCAGATACTGCGCTGCTCGCGCTGCGGATTCTGCCAGGCGGTGTGCCCGGTCTACGGGGCCAC
>Ga0182027_10011574_pt1 | contig 12458 bp, 9 predicted proteins | sample 712E1DmetaG_FD_121300 | JGI IMG/M metagenome (GOLD analysis project Ga0182027, IMG submission 121300) | Permafrost microbial communities from Stordalen Mire, Sweden - 712E1D metaG (Illumina Assembly) | ecosystem: Environmental > Terrestrial > Soil > Wetlands > Permafrost | place: Sweden...
CCCGATCCGGCTCCACCTCGATCGCGTCGGCATCACCCGGGCCGATACCATCGACCGACTGGCCGAGGCGGGCGTCGGCACGAGCGTCCACTTCATCCCGCTGCACCTGCATCCCTACTACCGGCGGACATACGGCTACGCGCCGGTGGACCTGCCCGTGGCGAACCTTCAGTACGAGCGCGAGATCTCGCTGCCGATCTACCCCGACCTCACGGACGGCGAGGTCGACTACGTCGTCGAGAGGCTGGAAGGGATCCTGCGGCCGCTATAGGCCGGGTGGTCGCGGCGGGCCGCTACGGCTGCGTATAGCAGGTGTCGGCCGGGGCGGGTTTGCCGTACCAGGTGCTGTCGGTGCCGAACAACTGGATCGACAACGCCGCCACCTTGTCATTGAGCAGGCAGGTCGTCGCGGCCGAGTTTATGTAGTTGATGTTGGTGACCGTGTAGGGCGGCCCCAGCACAACCTGCTTGAAGTTCCCCTTCGGAATGTCCTGGCCGATCGCCACGAAGTCGGCCACCTTGTCCGCCGGGAAATCGGTGTTGACACTCTGGCCAAGTATCCGAATGAGACCCGGCAGGGCCACGATCTGGCTGGGTTGCGCGATCTTGTGGAGCAGATCGACGAGCACTTCCTGTTGCCGCCCGGCCCTGGCCCAGTCGCTGTTGTTGTCCCCGTGCCGGGATCTCACGTAGGCAAGGGCGTGCTTGCCGTCGAGGTGCTGCGGTCCCGCCGCCAGGTAGAAGCCGATCGGCCCCCCGTTGAGCCAGTCGTAGGAAGGGTCATCGATGACGTCGGGGTTGTTGACGTCGATCCCGCCAACGCGATCGATCATCTGCACGAACCCGTCGAGATCCATTACCGCGTGGTAGTTGATCGGAATGCCAACGAGGTAGCCGACCTCCTTGACGAGGGTCGTATACGGATCGTCAGGCGAAATCACCCAGCCGTTCTTCACGTATGTCGGCAGCGAGTTGATCCTGACCGTGACCTTGACCTGCCCGCCGTAGTAGAGCGGGAAGGCGGCGCTGTCTCGGGGCACGCTGACCATCTGGACGGAATTCGTCTTGGGGTCGTAGCTGACGACCATGATCGAGTCGTACAGGTGCTCCGTCCGCTGTGGATCGGAGTCGACGCCGGTGAAAAGGATCGTGACGCGATGGCCTTCGGGGGGTGCGGTGGCAGTGGGAACGGCCACGAACGGCGTCGCCGTCTGCCCAGGCGCCAGGCTCGGCCCGGGCGTCGACTGGTCGATCAGGTTCGATTGCGCGTTGGGATCGAATGCTGGCGCGAAGGCATCGGAGGTCACCAGCAGCAGATAGCCGGCGGCGCTGTGACTGACGATGATCGTGGCGGCCAGGGCGACGACGATCGCCCTCTCAACGACGCGGCGCGTCGTGTGCCAGTCGCCCCCGAGAAAGGAGTGCCCGACGGCGACGAGTCGGAGGACGCCCGCCAGCAGGACCAGCGCGAGCGCAGCCCGGCTGAACGAAGGATCGGCGAACCGCGCCGCGAAGACAACCACGCCCTGCCGCAGCTGATAGGCGAGCAGAAGGGTAAGAAGGATGGCAGGCAGCGCGAAAAGCGCCGCTATGCGGCGCTTCCGAAGGTAGAGGTGTCCAAGGCCGGGCCACAAGAAGGAGAGCAAGGCCGCCAACGACGGCGATCGCCCGCGACCCCTCGCACTCGGCGACTGAGTGTCCAAATCGCGTGGACTGTACCACACGAGACGGCCGTTGCGTCCAGCGCGCCTTCGCGCGATACTTCCCCTCTTGGGCCGGGGTGGACTCGAGTGCCCAAGGGAGGAAGGGGTTGAGGTAATGATCCGCCGCTACGCCGCGGCACTGCGCATGACTCTCGCGGCCGCCGACATCGTGCTCGCACTTTGCGTGGTGATCGCCGCGACGAACCTTCGATTCGGCCAGACTTCAGGTTGGCCGATCGACAAGTATGCGGCTGTGTCGAACCCGAATCTGGCTCTCGCCGTTTTCGTCGGCATGTGGATTGCCGTGCTCTGGATGCACGGTCTATACCGCGGCCGGGCCCGATGGACGGTCCGAGGCGACATCGCCACGGTCCTCCGGGCCGCCCTTATTCAGCTGGTCCTGACCCTCAGCTTGCTGTACCTGTTCAAGCTTCCGGACGTCAGCCGTCTGCTTCTGGTCGTCGTCTTCCCCTGCCTGGCCGCGGCCGCGATCGGCATTCGAATCGTGGTCCGGCAGATGCTCGTGCTGGCCCGGGACAACGGCCGGAACGTCCGCTACATGCTGGTCCTGGGAGCCAACGCTCGAGCCAAGAGCTTCGCCGACCTGGTCGAGAGCCATGCCGAACTGGGTCTGGTCGTCATAGGCCACCTCAAAGCCGATCCATCGGACAGCGGGGTCATCCTCGATCGACCTCTGCTGGGCATGATCGAAGATCTCGAACAGGTCCTCCACAGCCAGATCGTGGACGAGGTGGCAATCTGCCTGCCGTTCGCAATGGAGGATCTGATAGAGGAGGCGGTCTACGTCTGCGAGCAGGAGGGCAAGGTCGTCAGGATGCCGGTCGCTCCGGTCGAGCGGGCTCTCACGACCGCGCGGCTCGAGAGCATCGACGGCGTGGGCGTGTACTCGCTGGCCAATGGGCCGGACCGCGCCGTTAGCCTGCTGTTCAAGCGACTGGTTGACATAGCCGGCTCCGCGGTTCTCCTGGTCGTGATGTCCCCCCTTCTGGCCGTGCTGGCGATTGCGATCAAGCGCGATTCCAAGGGGCCGGTCTTCTTCCGCCAGGAGAGGGTCGGGCTGCATGGACGGTCCTTCGATGTCGTCAAATTCCGGAGCATGTGTCTCGGAGCCGAGGAGCTTCTCTCGGACCTCCAGGAGCACAACGAGATCAACGGGCATGCCTTCAAGCTGGCCAACGACCCGAGGATCACCAGGGTTGGACGCTTCCTACGCCGGTCCTCGCTCGATGAACTGCCTCAGCTGTGGAACGTGCTCCGGGGCCAGATGAGCCTGGTGGGCCCACGACCCCCGCTGCCGACGGAGGTCGCCAACTACGACACCTGGCATCGCCGCCGGCTGTCGATGAAGCCCGGGATGACCGGTCTGTGGCAGGTCGGCGCTCGCCGTAGCCATGAATTCGACCATTGGGTAGAGCAGGATCTCGAGTACATCGACAGCTGGTCGCTCTGGCTGGACTTCAAGATCATCGCTCGCACCGTGCCGGCCGTCCTAGCAGGCACCGGGCGCTGAACGACTGCCGCCGCCAGGGGCGCCCCTTCACTGACGTCCCGGACCCAACGGTATACTCCGCGGAATGAAGTCGGCGCTGATCACGGGCATAACCGGTCAGGATGGCTCGTACCTGGCTGAGCTCCTGCTCTCAAAAGGCTATGAGGTCCACGGCCTCATACGCCGCTCCAGCTCCTTCTCGACCGGGCGGATCGACCACCTGTATCGCGACCCGCACCTGGGTGAGACCCACCTTCATCTCCATTACGGCGACCTATCGGACTCGTCCTCGCTGATCCACACCCTCAACCGCCTGCGGCCCGACGAGGTGTACAACCTCGGTGCCCAGAGCCATGTGAAGGTCAGCTTCGAGATGCCCGAGTTCACGGCCGACACGACCGGCATGGGCAGTCTCCGACTGCTCGAAGCCGTTCGCTGCGCCGACTGGCCCATCCGCTTCTACCAGGCCGGCAGCTCTGAGATGTTCGGGAAGGTCGCGGAAACCCCCCAACGCGAGACGACGCCCTTCTACCCGCGCAGCCCATATGGCGTCTCGAAGGTCTTCGCTCATTGGATGACGATCCAGTACCGAGAAGCTCACGGACTCTTCGCTGCCAACGGCATCCTGTTCAATCACGAGTCGCCGCGACGCGGACCCACTTTCGTGACGCGCAAGATCACGCGAGGCCTGGCGGCCATCCTTGCCGGGCGCGACAAGAAGCTGTACCTGGGCAACCTCGATGCCCGCCGTGACTGGGGTTATGCGCCCGAGTACGTCGAGGCCATGTGGCTGATGCTCCAGGCAGACGAACCCGAAGACTACGTCGTCGCCACGGGCCAGATGCACACGGTCCGCGAGTTCGTGGAATCGGTCTTCGCCCTCGCCGGCCTCGACTGGCACGACTACGTGGTGATCGACCCCGCATACTTCCGCCCCACCGAGGTCGACCATCTCTGCGGCGACGCGTCGAAGGCCGCGGAGCGGCTCGGCTGGCGTTCGAGGACGAGTCTCGCCCAACTCGTCCGGATCATGGTCGAGGCCGATATTCGAGAGGCCGGACTCGACCCGAGCCAGTTCCTGGATTCAGCCGCCCCAACGGCCGGCGCATGAGTAGCTTCTGGGATGGTCGTCGGGTCATGGTCACCGGTGGGGCCGGCTTCCTGGGCTCTGCCGTCGTTCGACGGCTCGTGGATGCGGGAGCAGTCGAAGTCTTCGTTCCTCGAGTCGAGGACTATGACCTGCGCAAGCTCGTCGACATCGATCGCGCCCTCGCGGACGCGCGACCGGATTTGGTCATCCATCTCGCGGCGGTGGTCGGCGGGATCGGCGCCAATCGCCAGAATCCGGGTCGCTTCTTCTACGACAACGCGATCATGGGGATCCAGCTCATCGAGCAGGCCCGCGTCTCGGGCGTGGCGAAAATCCTGACCGTCGGTACGGTCTGCGCATACCCCAAGTTCACGCCCGTGCCGTTCCACGAAGACGACATCTGGAACGGCTATCCGGAGGAAACCAACGCCCCCTACGGACTGGCCAAGAAGATGCTCCTGGTCCAGAGCCAGGCGTATCGTGACCAGTACGGCTTCAACGCCATCTACCTGATCCCCGTAAACCTTTACGGACCCGGGGACAATTTCGAACCGGACAGTTCGCACGTCATCCCGGCCCTCATCAAGAAGTGCGTCGACGCCCGCGAGCGGGGCGACAGCTTTATCGATGCTTGGGGGACAGGGGCGGCTTCGCGCGAATTCCTGTACGTCGAGGACGCCGCGAAGGGCATCGTCCTCGCTGCTGAGAACTATGACGGCCGCGACCCGGTCAACCTGGGTGTCGGCCGAGAAATCACCGTCCGCGACCTGACAGAGCTGATCGCCCGCTTGACGCGCTTTCAGGGCGAGATCCGATGGGATCCGAGCAAACCCGACGGCCAGCCGCGACGCGCCCTCGACACGAGCCGCGCTCGCGAGAGGTTCGGCTTCACTGCGGAGACCGCCTTCGAGGACGGATTGAAGCAGACGATCGAGTGGTACGAGCAGACCCGCCGGAGCGTTCCGTCATAGACAGATCCGATGCGGGATCCGTACCGCCCGGCGCGCCGGCCGTAGCCGCACGGACGACCGCCAACGCCGCGATCCCAATGCCTACCTTCGACGCCCTGGCCGATCCCCTCGAAGGACTCCCCCTCCTCGGGATACAGATCGACGCCGGCGCCGCCGCACCGCCTGAGCGGGGAGATGCAAGCCGGGCGCTCATAACCGCGTCCACGCTGACCCTGATCGCTTCGACGACCGGGATGGTGATCGGCCTGCTCCGCTCCAAGCTCGTGGCGGTGTTGCTGGGGCCGGGCGGCGTCGGAATCCTCGCCAACCTCGGCATCTACAACACCTTCATAGGCTCGGCCGGAACCGCGTTCGCGGGTCAGGGCGCCACGCGAGCCATCGCCGCCGCCAGGGCCGAGGGCCGCGACGACCGTGTGGACTGGCTCATTCGATACAGCTTCCTCATGCCCCCGGCAGTGGGCTTGTTGATCCTGGTGGGGACGGTCGCCTTCGCCCCGCAGATCTCCTCGCTGGTGATGGGCGACTCTCAGTACGCCCACCTGATCGCTCTATCCGCGATCGCCGTGCCGCTCACCCTGCTGGCTGCTTCGTACGCGGGCGTCCTGCAGGGCTTCATCCGGATCGGGTCGCTGGCCAAAGCGAACATCGCCACCACGGTCGTGTCGCTGGTGGTGACGGTCGCGCTCATCGTCGGCTTCGGTATGACCGGGGCGGTCGTGGCCCTTTCGGTGGTGGCCGCTCTGCAAGTCGGCATCTTCTTCATGCGGGAGCCGTGGGTCGTCCGAGACCGGAGCTGGCGTCGCCGCCTGGAGTTCAACTGGCCGGCCCTACACCCCGTCCTCCAACTCGGGCTTGCCAGCGTCGTTGTGACAATCGCCGGCACGCTGGTGACGCTGCTCATCCGGAGCGACATAGTGCGAGTCCTCGGACTCGACCAGAACGGCATCTACCAGCCAGTGGCGTCCATCTCCGACACGTATCTCGAAATCCTGATCTCGTCCACGTCCTTCTACCTCTTCCCGAAGCTGACCGAACTCCTCATGTCCGGCCGACGCAGCGAAGCCGCGGCCGAGGTCGGGCAGGGGCTACGCGTCCTCCTCGCGGTGACGGTCCCGTTGCTGCTGGTGGTGATGGCGTTCGGCCAGTCGATCGTCGTCCTGCTCTACTCCAGCCGATTCAACCAGGCCGCGGACCCGCTCTCGATCCAGATGGCGGGAAGCGTCATAAAGGTCATTGCCTGGTCGGCGGGCGCGGCACTTCTACCGCTGGGCTATTACCGCGCCTGGCTCTTCATCTGCCTCGCCAACCTCGGCATCAAGTACGTCGGAACTCACCTGCTGCTCCCGACGATGGGTCTCGACGGTGTGGCCGTCGCGTACAACCTGTCCTGGCTCTGGAGCTGCCTGGCCGAGGGCTTCATCGTGATCTTCATCGCCAGGGTCGGCCCGAGCCTCCGTGACTGGCGGCTGGCGGCCATCGCCGTGGCTCTCGTCCTGGGCACCTTCGGGGCGCACGAGATCTCCCTTGGGTTGGGGATGGTGATAGCCGTGGCGGCTACGGCGGCGTGGATCGTCGTGTCGAGATCGGACATAGCCAACCTGGCCCGGACGCTCAACGCCATCGCGCGACCGCGCCTGCAAGCGTTGCGTAGGCGACGCGGCTAGCCTCCGCGAGTCGATCGCAGCGGCCCTATCAGCGCCGCTCCGCGAAATAGTTGACCGTGTCGAATATCTCCAGACCTTCCCAATACCTCGGGACCGGGTGGATTCCGTCTTTCACGATCCGGAAGATCCGGTACTGGTCGTTGAGCAGGTAGTAGAAGTCGCGGAAGAACGTCCGCGAGTCTATGTTGCAACCACCGAACTCCCACTGGATGGAGTGGATACGTCCCTCTCTCAGCATGCGTTCAGCGCCCTTGAGAACGCTGAGTTCGTGGCCTTCAACATCGATCTTGAGGAAGTGGATGCTCTCGATCGACTCCGCCTCGCAGAAGTCATCCAGGCGGCGCAGCTCGATCGTCTCGGACTTGTTCATCTCGATGTCACGATGAGCGAGAAGCCGCGGGTAGACCGAGGACAGTCCGGATAGACCCTCGCTGGAGTACAGCTCTCGACGCTCGGCCCGGTCGCTGAACCCAAAGTTGTGGAGCGCGATATGGTCCCGGCCGCCAAGTCGCTTGGTCAGAGCGGCGTACGTCTCCGCTGAGGGCTCGAAGGCATGGACGAAGGCATTGGCCATCGTGAACCTATCGAGCAGGGCGGCGCCGTATCCGCCTACGTTCGCCCCGACATCGAACAAGACGATCGGCCCCGAAGTCCGGGCCGCCGTCGCGGAGACGTGGCGCATCAATGCCAGCTCGCCATTGGTGGAGAACTCGTCTCGACCGTAGTTCATTCCCGCGACTGCGATCGCGTACAGCCGCTCGAAGTTCCGCTGCCATCGGCGTCGTCCTTCGAACGGCCCGAACACCAGCCGAGAGAGTGTATGAAGCATTCCGGATCGGCCACCTTTCTCTTCGCAAACGCTCGCTCGCATGATACTGACCGCCAGGGCCGCAAGGTAGAATCTGCCGGCCGACTGGCGGCCCATGGTCAAGGTCCGCGATGGCGCACGCTCCCAGGTATCAAGGAGACTCACGCTTGCGGGACACGCGACCCCGAAACACAGAGCCTGAACGAAGCAACGGGCCGAACGCCTCGCCCAATGCCCGGCTTGTTTCGGCGATCGTCTTCAGCAAGGATCGTCCACTTCAGCTTGACGCCACTCTGAGGTCGCTCGCCCTCCACTGCTCGGATCCGGAGAAGCTACGGATCACCGTTCTATACGCGAGTTCATCTCCGACTCGCGAGGGTCTCTATCAGCAGCTTCGTCTCGAGCACCCTGGCGCCGAGTTCCGGAGGGAGCGGCAATTCCGGCGTGACGTCCTCGAGCTGATCTCCAACGCCCCGTTCGTGGCCTTCGTCGTCGACGACGCAATGTTCGTGCGGGAGTTCTCAGTCCAGACGATCGTCGACGAACTGCAGTCAGACGACAGGGCGATTGGGTTCTCGCTGCGTCTCGGTACCAACACGACCTACTGCTACCCCCTCGACGCCGGGCAGGAGCTGCCGGAATTCACGCCCCGGCGGCCCGGCGTATTGGCCTTCGCCTGGCCGGGCGCCAGCTACGACTTCGGATACCCGTTCGACCTTTCCAGCTCGGTCTACAGGACGGCGGACGTCGCACCGCTCCTCCAATCCGAGTTCAAGAATCCGAACAAGATGGAGGAGCTGCTGGCGGCGGCCGCCGACGCCGCGGGTCAACGCCATCCCCTGCTCCTCTGTTGCGAACGCTCGGCGGCGTTCTGCGTGCCCGCCAACCTGGTCCAGACGGAGATGAAGAACCGGGCAGGAACGCGCCCGGACGAATCCACGGCTGCCCTGGCGACGGCGTACGAGCGCGGCTCGCGCATCGACATCGGGCAGTACGACGACTTCCCCAACAACGCCTGCCATCAAGACGTTCCGCTGCATCTCCGGGAGCCGAACCCGCCGGCGCCTGCGGTCTCGGTGATCATTCCTTGCTACCAGCAGGCCGAGTTCCTCGTCGAGGCAGTTGACAGTGTCATCGCCCAAACGATGAGCGACTGGGAGATCGTCATAGTCAACGACGGGAGTACCGACGCGACGGCCGAGACCGCCCAGCGGCTCGTCGAGCAGCATCCGGACCATCGCATCCGCGTCCTGAATCAGCCGAACCAGGGAGTGTCGGCGGCCCGAAACAACGCCATCGCGATGTCGACGGGGCGCTACATCCTCCCGCTCGACGCGGACGACATGCTGACGCCGCGCATGCTCGAGCGGACCGTGCCGATCCTCGACTCCGACCAGTCGGTCTCGATCGTGTACACGGACTACCAGGAGTGCGGGGCATCCTCGCGCGTCGTCCGGGCCGGCCGCTGGGACCGCGTGTCCCTTGGCGTAGGCAACCAGTTCGGCTACTGCTCGCTCTATCGCCGCGGAGTCTGGGCTGCCACTGGTGGGTACAACCCCGACCAGCACGACTACGAGGACTACGACTTCTGGCTCGCCTGCATGGAGACAGGAGTCCGGGCGCAGCGAGTTGCCGAGCCCCTCTATCTATACCGTTCCCGGCCGGGCACCAGAACCGACGGCGCCCTGCCGCGGCACGCCCATCTGCGTGGCGAGCTGGCGGCCAATCACCCGGCGCTCTTCACACGGAGGCTGCGGCTCGCGTACTCGATCAGGTTGGCCCAGCTGCGGATCGTGTGGCGGCTGAAGTCACTCGGCGGTCGCCTGATCCGCGCCAGGTCGAGGGCTCGCTAGAGTTCGAGCCCCGCCAGCTGGGCATCTCGGACGAACATCTGGACCGTCTCGAGGGAGAACTCCGCGAGGTCCTTGCCGACCAGATCGAGCTTCTTGAGCACGTCGGTCGTGGCGGTGATGATGTGGCATCCGATCTCGTCGGCCTGAAACACGTTCAGGAGCTCACGCGGGCTCGCCCATAGCAGCTCGAGGTTCGGATGGGGGCTGAGGATCTCGAGCGCCTGCGCCATGAGCGGCACCGGATCGCGGCCCGTATCGGCGATCCGGCCGGCGAAGACCGATATCACGGCCGCCGGCGACGCCGCCACCGCCTCGGCCGCCACCGCTACCTGGTCCAAGGCCAGGATCGCCGTGACATTGATCCGGATCCCCTCGGCGGCCAATCGACGCAGCAAATCCACGCTGGAGCGTCCATGCGTGTCCGTTATCGGGATTTTGACGAACACATTCGGGCTCCAACCCGCCAGCTCGACGGCCTGGCTATGCATGACCTCGAAGTCGTCCGATAGGACCTCGAAGCTGATCGGCCGGTCCGGGATCGCGGCCAACACGGCCTTCGCGAATGCCCGGTAGTCCGAGACTCCCGACTTCCGCATCAGCGTCGGGTTCGTCGTGAAGCCTTTGATGAGAGGGTTGGCCCGCATCTCGATCATGCCTTCGAGGTCTGCGCCGTCGGCGAACAGCTTGACCCGCAGATCACTCAGAGTCGTCAAAGATCGACCAAGCCTTCCATTACCAGCCTAACCCGCGGTCCTTGGGGACGATGCGCCGGAGCGTATACACGTCGGTGGATTGTAAGTCGGCGAGGTGAGTGGCCAGCGTCTCCCATGGATCCCAGACCGCGCTGATGAGTTTGCCGGTGATTCCGTCGCTCACGGGCGAGCCGAGGAATACGGCCAGCTCCGCTCCGCGGTCGAGGGAGGCGCCCCCTTCAGCGGCTTGCCGCACAGAGCGCTCGTAGAAGTCGCGCCCAACCTTCTCGGGCCCGGCCTCGAGAACTTCGTCGAGGAGCCTCGTGTTGAGCGCACCGGGAGCGATCGAGTTCACGTCGATGCCGAAGTCCCGGACCTCCTCCGCCAGCGTCTCCGCGAAACGAACGACGCCCGCCTTCGACGCTGCGTAGGCGCTGATTCGCGGCAGCGGTGCCGTGGCGCCCCCGCCCGACAGTTGGACGATCTTGCCGTACCGGTGCGCCTTGAAGTGGGGCAGAACAGCCCGCGCCATCAGGACGGAGCCCAGTAGATTGACTCGGATCGCGTCCGCCCAGGCGTCCCAGTCGACCTCGTCGATCGCTCCCTTGGGACCGTAGATCCCGGCGTTGTTGACGAGCACATGCAGCTGCGGCACATACTCCAGGCTGGCGGCCACGAGCCGATCGACGTCGGCTGGGTTGGACACGTCACCCGACTCGGCTGCGACGATCTGGCCCTCGGTGGCCAGACCACGTAGCTCGGCGAGCGCGCTCTTCAGGGGGCCCGAGTCACGGGCGCAGATCACGACGTTTGCCCCGGCCTGCACGTAGGCCCGAGCGATCGCCAACCCCAGCCCCATGCTGGCGCCGGTGATCAGTGCGGAGCGGCCCTGGAGCGGCTGCGTCATGCCTGGGCCAGCCCTACAGAGGAGTACTTGACCCTGCTGTCGGCCCCGAGCGTCGCGGCCAGGAACCGTCCCGGGTCGATGACGATCGGCCGGCCCAACTCCGAGACGACGGACTCCGGATCGACCAGGCGGTAATCCGGCCAGGGAGTGGCTACCACCAGAGCGTCGGCGCCTCGGATGGCGCTGAGCGCGTCCGGCTGGAGCGATATCCGAGCGGCGAGATCCGCAGGCAGGGCGCGGACGGCCGGATCGTGGACAGCTACGACCGCACCACGGTCAACCAGCCACTCACACAACTCGACGGATGCCGAGCGGCGGAGCGTATCCGTGCCGGGCTTGTAGGTCAGGCCCCAGATCCCGATCCGCAGACCGGGCAGCTCGCCCAGACGCGCGACCAGCGTTCGCTTGACCCACTGATGCTGATGGCGGTTGCTGGGGCCGATGCTGCTCAGCAGGGGCGCTTCGATGCCGCGCGCTGCCGTCAGATCGGCGAGGGATGTCACGTCGCGACCGAGCGTCCCGCCGGCGTACCCGGTTCCGTAGCCCAGATACGCCCGCTGCCCGACGCGAGGATCGGACTTCAGCGCGCGAACCACGTCGGCGACATCGGCGCCGACGGCCTCGCAGATCGCCGCGATCTCGTTGGCGAAGACGATCTCGGTGGCCAGGAACACGTTCAGCGCGTGCTTGGTCATCTCGGCCGCCTCGATCGACATCCACTCGATCGGCGCCCCGAGGGGCCGGAGAAGTTCCTCGATGACCTTCCTGCCGTTCGGGTCGGCGGTTCCGACGACGATGCGCTCGGGCTTCGTGAAGGCGTCGATCGCCGTGCCGAGCCTCAGGTTCTCCGGACTGTATGCGAATGCGACGGCCACGCCTGGCCGTTGGACCGCGAAGGAACTCATGAGCCGGCGGGTGCTGCCGACCGGCAGCTGCGACGAGATGAGAACGACCGAACCCGGGGCGATGTACGGGAAGAAGGCCTCGATCGCCCTGACCACCGAATCCGAGTCGCCTCGGTCTGAGTCATCGACCTGCGTGTCGTGCGTTATCCAGAGGACCCGACAATCGGCGGCGGCGGCGAGCTCGGGCGAGAACCGCAGCCGGCCGCTGGCCAGCCCTTCGCCCAAGAGCGGTTCGAGGCCCGGTTCTGCGATTGGCGACTTGCCGGCCGCCAGCAACTCGACCCGGGCTGGGTCCGGATCGTGACCGGCCACGTCGTGTCCGGTAGCGGCCAGGCACGCGGCCGTGACCGTGCCG
>Ga0182027_10011575_pt1 | contig 12457 bp, 14 predicted proteins | sample 712E1DmetaG_FD_121300 | JGI IMG/M metagenome (GOLD analysis project Ga0182027, IMG submission 121300) | Permafrost microbial communities from Stordalen Mire, Sweden - 712E1D metaG (Illumina Assembly) | ecosystem: Environmental > Terrestrial > Soil > Wetlands > Permafrost | place: Sweden...
AGAACAAGCGCAAAAAACAAAATTAAACTTAAAAGCCAAACTTTTCCCCAAATCTTATTTAAAATAAAACCCAAAAAATACGCCGCCATAAGTAAAATTCCGAAATTAAGATAGGGTAAAAAACGGGTATTCCAAATGCTTGAATTATCAAGATAAAAATACAAAAAACCGCATAAAATAAAAATTGAAATAAACGGGATAAACCTTCTTTCCTTTTTTATAAAAACCATTATTATGCCTAAAACTGCCGAAATGCTTAAAAATTGCCAATGCTCGGGAAAAAGATAATCCATATTAATTTGCCTCGCCCAATTCATGATTCCCGCGTATTTTTGGTAAAAAACCAGAGGGATTGTCCAAAAAGCGGACAAAAGAAAAATTCCCAAAAGCACCTTAAAAATATAATAAAATCTGTAATTTAAATCCTTACTTGTATCGGAAAACAGCAGAAATAAAGAGCAGATAATTAAAAGCATTCCGGAAATCGGATGCGACAGCACAACTGCTGCTCCCAAAAGCATATTTAATTTTTGGTATTTGTTTTCTTTTATTCCCTTAAAACATAGCGCAAAAAATAAAAACAAAAGCGCAATGCTTAGGGTATGAGAAAACTGACCCGACAAAAGGCTGGGAAGGTTTCCTCCGTAAATAGAATATTTTTCCAAAAATATCAAAAAAAGGCTAAAAACAGAGGCTATTTGTGGCATTGGAAACTTAAATCCAAGTAGACGAAAAATTAAATAAAATGTCAGCGGGTAAATTAAAAAACAAAGCGCGATGATTATTTTAAAAGAAATATTAATGGGAATAATAAAGCTTAAAATAACGGTTAAAAGATATACCAAAGGCGGATAATAATACAAAAAAGGGAAACCGCTATACCAATCAGGCGACCACCATCTAACAAGCGGAAAAATTTGTTTTAAATAGTATGGGATATAAACTTGCGATCCCGTATCTCCTCCGGTGATCGTGGTATTAGTAAAAATTAGTCTAAAATCCAAAAGATAAAAAATAAAACCGTAGACTAAAATAAAAGTTAGGACGGTAATAATTTTTTCTAATTTTTCTCTTTTTATTTTTATTACAAAACCTTTTGCCATTAAATACCTCTTTATTTTACAGATGCCTACTTACTAAGTTCAACAAACTTATATCTTATTCCGTTTTCCTCTCCTGCCCCGATAAATTTTTCCTTAGTAAAATCTGAATAATCAGGGAAAAAAGTATCGCAGCTAAAATCTCCGTCGACTTGGGTTAAGTATAATTTATCCGCTTTTTTAATACTTTGAGCATAAATTTGTCCTCCGCCAATAATAAAAACGTCTCCGTGTTTACCCTGAGGGTTTCGAACGGCCTTTTCTAAGGCTTCAGCCAAAGAATTAACAAAAATTAAATCTTCTGTGTCCATATTCCCAAGCTGATTGGTTATAACGATGTTGAAACGGTTTGGAAGCGGTTTTCCTATACTCTCAAATGTTTTCCTTCCCATAATAACGGTGTTTTCGCTTGTTAAATCCTTGAAGCGCTTAAAATCCTCTTTAATATGCCAAGGTAACTTGCCAGCTTTACCAATACCTTTTTTTTCATCAATTGCGGCAATAATACTAATCATAAAATATATTGTGATGCATCCGAAACTATTTGTCTACCGAATTTACAACAATTAAACCTTTTTACCTGTTTTTGGTATTTTTTTCAAGAGGAAATTTTTTCTATCGATTAACATTAAATTCAGAATTTTATATAGGAAATAAATATACATTACGATTTGAGGTAAAGCTTTTTCTCCGATAAGTAAAAATCGCCACAATTCTGTCTTATTTGAATTCCAAAAGTAGAATAAGCTAGGAGTTGCAAAAATCAATCCACAAAAACCAATCAAAATTCTTTCTTTATTTTTAGCAAATATAAAAGAGACAATTACTATCGGGATCCAAAAGCTTAAGGTGCTTTCCCAAATTTCTCTGCTGAAAATTAAAAGGGTACCTACACTAAATAGTAAATAATAAATCTTGTTACTTGTTGATTTTAATTCTATTTTAAAAGTAATTATTAAATATATGAGTATAATTAAAAGCAAATAAATACTGGTTGAAATAAAATAGATACTATTAAAATGATCGTATAGTAACTCCCCCAGGAAGGAATAAACGCTGAAATTATCTATATAATGCAAGCTAAAAGCGGCTCTGTCTTTATATAAAAAAAGTGTGTTTAAAAAATAAACTATTGCCTTGTTATCAAAAATTTGAAAAGATCCGATATACATAACTGTCCCCAAAAATACAAAAACTAGGATAAGTAAAGTTCCCAGCTTATCTCTTATCTTAATAAAAAATGGAAAACTGAAGAAAATAATGGGCTTCCAAAAAAAAGACAATATCCAAAATACCGAGGATAAAAACTTTCTACCATATATAGTTGCCCAAAGAAATCCTAAAAAGAAAACACCGGCAATATCGTTAAATTGCCCCATTCTCCATTCGCTATTTAATGGAAAGGCACTTAACCAAATAAGCAGCGACAATCCCAAAATATACTTCCCGACTCTTTGTTTTTTACAAATTAACCATATAAAAAATATTCCCAAAAAGTGAAGCGCTACGCATAAAGCTAAAAAAAATTAAAAGCGAATTCAGCGTTGGGAACAATCATTACAAAAGGTATTCCCAAAAGAATTGCTGATATTGGAAAATATCTAAAAGTCATAAAATAAGGCACTATTAAATTGCTGTTTGCGGATGGACCATAAATATAATTTGCATTGAGTATGTTATGACCCGCTTGAAACAGGGAGAAAAAATCCTCGCCGATTGCTGCACAAAGTGTATATCCAAGATTACTACACCAAGGAAAAAGAATTCTGTAAATGTAATACGAAAAAATTATTAAACCAATTAAAAAACAGGAAATTAGAAAAATATTTTCTCTTATTTTTGAATTTTTCTGCTTTATTAACATCTCCGGAGGGAAAGAATATGCCCCCTTTTATTATAAACTATATTTTAATAATTGCTTAAAATTACTTCTTTTCTCTTCCGGAGGCGGGATTCTGCCTCGCCGACTGGCGGGTCGCCTTGCTCAATTTTTTATCGAAATATCCTCCGGAAACCGTAAGCTCTGCTTTTATTGGAGGATATGGATTATAATTTTCCAAAACCACCTTATCGGGAGTAAAATCTTCGATTGAATTTAATTTTCCCTTTATTTTTATCGTCGGAAACGGCCTTGGTTTCCTTTTTAACTGCTCTTTGAATTGCTGGATATGGTTTTCATAAATATGAACGTCTCCGTAAATATGGATAAATTCTCCCGGCTCAAGCTTTAAGATTTTTGCCAAAATGATGGTCAAAAGCGCATAACTGGCAATGTTAAACGGCACGCCCAAAAACAAATCGCAACTTCTTTGATAAAGTATCAGGGAAAGTTTTCCGTTTCTATTGCTTATCTGATACATGTTATGGCAGATTGGGAAACGGGATGCGTCTTCCTTTTTTGCCATTGCGTACAAATATTCGGGATTCCACGACGTAACTATGGCGTTATGAGCATTATGATCATCCCTTAATTCTTGAACCGCCCATCTTAGTTGATCGATTGTTCTGCCCTTTTTTCGCGTTGGCCAGTTACGCCACATTTCTCCGTATATTCCCGGCAGTTCTCCCCATTTTTTGGCGAACCCGCCAGCCGGCGGACTGTCTTTTATCTTTTGGATAAATTCATCTTTCGTAAGTTTGCTTTTAGGATGTTTCTCCTTATAAATTTTGTAGGGATAATCATCCCAGATATGAACGTTGTTATCGACTAAGTATTTGATGTTCGTTTTTCCAGAGAAAAACCAGTATAGCTCTTGAATAACTCCTGTCCAGTAGACTTTTTTTGTGGTTAAAAGAGGAAAACCCTTGGATAAATCATAAACGCTTCGCTTCCCAAAAACACTATAATCAGAAACCCCTGTTCCGCGGTCAGTTTGTTTGATTCCATTCTTGAGGATTTCTTTTGCTAAATCCAGATACTGATATTCCGCACTTCGACTTCGCTCAGTGTTTTTGAGATGGTTTTGAGTTTTGAGTTTTGAGTTTTGAGTTTTGATCATACTTGTCGTTCGCGGTGCTTTGCCGTTACTCTTCCACCTTGCCATTGCCCGCGGTACATATTTCCCCCGCCGCTAACTTCAGAAAACTGAATATGCGCAAAACGGGCTCCCATTTCGATTTCCACTGTCACCGAACCCTCGTTTTTGAGGCCAAAAATCAAACCCCCACAGTATCCGGGAGGAACATTCCCTGTCCTTAAAAATAATCCGCTTCGGTAAACGGTTGAACGCGGCGTGATACTGGCGGTTAGGACTTGCGGCATGTTCACCGATTCAATTGTTTTAACCAAAAAGAAGTCTCCAGGTTTTATTTTTATACTTGTCTTTTTTTTGGGATCGTACTTTTTAACAAGTTTTATATCCGGAGTTTTTCTATGGGTTTCTCCCAAAAAAGCTTTGCCGGAAATTTTGTAAACCTCGTCAAGACGCAGGTCAAATCCCGCCCCTTCGGGATTGGTCAATTCTCTTTCCGACAAACCTTCGACCAGTTTTTTTGTTTTTACGAGACGCAATAATTTTTTAGGCCCTAATACCATTTATCATTCTCCTAATATTTACACTAAGGAAATATAACACATAAAAAAGGATTTGCAAATTGGGAAAATCAGCTTTTTAACCGATTTTGTGCTAAAATAGCAAGATTGTGAAACTATGAGACCTGAACAGCAACCAATTCCAGCACCTGATCGTTTTAGTAAACTTAGGAATGAAATCAAAGACGGAGCAACTTACACTTGGTTTGAGCTTACTTCTCCTATTGTCCGCCTGGGCGCAGAAAATGTAATTCGTAATACAGCTGTTGAATACGAAGAAGGTTTTGACGAAGAGATAAAAGCAGCAAGGAAACGAGAAGACATAATTGTATTCGTCACCAACCATCAATCTTTATCCGACACTGTCGTTTGTTTAAAACCTTTGAGAAGAATAAAAAAACTATTGGGAGGACTTAAAGTCGCTTTGCCCTATACAAAATTACTTACTACCGGAGATAAAGGAGCTAGTGTAAAAGGTTTTTCAGACACCATGGACCAAACCTTAAGGGAAGATGAAGTTGAATCTGTTTTGATTGTAAGGGAACAAGACGAAGAAATTGGCGTTGAAGCAAATTATACAGACGCAAGAAAAGAATTAAAACAACGTGTTAGCCAAGGTTACGATATATTAATACATGCTGAGGGAAAACTTGATGCATCAAGGAGAAATGAAGAAGGAGAAAGAAATGGAATGCAACCTTTTCTAGAAAACTCTTTAAGAAGTGTCATGCTAATTGCTAGGGATCTTAAAAAACAAGTAACCATAATTCCTATGACAATTTCAGGAACTTATAACATCCACGATCCTGCGCTTGGAGAAATCGACCCAAAGACGGGGCAAACAAGAGGAACCTTAACCCGAAATGCAATGCGCGTTGGACTTAATTTTAGCGACAAAAGTCTTGCAAGAATTTTTGTTTCAAAGTCGATGAGAACCTGCGAAGGAGAGCTTGGGGAAATTATGAGAAACGACAGACACAATTGGGATAGATTCAATGCGGTTATTGGAAGAAAAATCGCAAGCCATCTTCCCAAAAGAATGCAGGGAGTTTATGCTAGCGATGAAACTTTTGCAGCTGCTCTGGAGAAATTAAAAATTGAGCGTGAGAACGCAAGACTGGAGAAATTAAGGTTTAAACAACTTTAAGATTGCTCTTCGTCGATTTTTGATTCTCCAGGGCCTTTCTGACCTACGTATTTTGCGCCTTTTTTCTTATAATATGGAACATCAGCTGGAGAAGAAAGTTGTTCAAAAGATATAGAACAGATTCTCATATTAGGATATAATGCAACGGGCATTTTCCCCATATTTGCAAGTTCTAAAGTTATATGTCCCCTAAATCCGCATTCTATATTTGCAGCGGTTGAATGGATTACAACACCCAGTCTTCCGATACTAGACCTTCCTTCGAGCCTTCCCGTTAAATCATCAGGCACTTCAATATACTCAACTGTTGTCGCCAAAACAAAATCTCCGGGCTGAATTATAAACGGCTCGCCTTTTTTAATTTTTATTTCCCTTGTTACTTCGTCCGAAATGCTTTTTTTAAATGGATCTATATAAGCATGGCGGCTGTGTTCAAAAACTCTGAAAATATTGCCGAGCCGAAGGTCAATGGAACACGAACCAAGTTGAGTTTTTAAATCAGGGGCAGGTTTTATTTTTATTTTTCCCGCCTTTAAAGCTTTTTTTAAATCTCTGTCTGAAAGCACCATAACAATGCTCTAATTTACCACAAGAAGGAAACTATTGCAAAGAGGCTTATCGGTTTGAAGTTTTTGGTTTTCTTTTTGGAAGTTGTTCCATCGTAAAATGTCCCTTTTCGTTTACTGCGATTCTATGCCGATCCAGCTTATCGGCACCTAATAATTTCACAGTTGCCTGCATTTGAAGCGAATAATTTCGTTTTACGTCTTCTGCGTTAACTAAATCCTCTAGTCCAATTGAAAAGTCTGAAACAATTCGATCGATAAATTTCTCTATTCTTCCTTCGTCAACCACAAAATACATATTTCCTTTTCTGTCTTTTGAGTGAACGGAATACCTTACTTCATGACTATCAGAAGCACCCCGGACAAGAAGAACGCCTTTTTCCTGGTGCGGACCCTTAAGAACTGTTAAATGGCTATCGGGATGTTTTGAAAAAGCCTTGTAAAGAACTTTAATGTTTTCGTAAGTAAGACTGCCGTAAAGTCCATCGTGACTAGGATCTAAGGCTTTAGCTATATGCCCGCAGCCAATTCCTCCCTCTTTTGAAGCATGAGTATCTGTATGATAATCAAGCGTTGCATCTGCTCCAAATTCTTTACGTTTTGCCCTTATATATCTTTCAACTATTTCTTCGGGATCTAAATAAGTTCCCTCATCTTTTAAGGCTCCGGCAAAAGCCATCACCATACCAAAATCAGCGCCAAAAACACGTATTGCTCCTTCTGATTGTTCCGGCTCGTATCTGCCGTCGCCGCAAGCCATATGCCTATCGTTTGCGGTAACTAAATTTTCTTTCACAAATTTTTCGACTTCCTCTCTTGTAGTTTTTCTAAGCATATTTTTCCCACAAATTGGAATTACAGCAAAAATTTTCAGCTAATTGAAGCTATAAAATTCATTGCTTTTGAAACTGACTGATTTGTATTCATTAATGTTTCGGAATTTTTATCATCGAGGGACTTTCTGTGATACTCAATAAAATTATTACAAGGCGAGTTTCCTCTTTTAACTCTTATTCTAAATCCTTCGCTTATTACATCAGAAGTACCTGCGTCCGGAAACTTTGTAAAACCAATCTCCAAATAATCATGATATTCGTGCTTTTCCGCAACAAAAACTGCATTACCGATGTTAAATGTTGCATCAAGATTAACCTCTTTAAAAGAAGCGTCAAAAATTCGTGAGGCAGAATCAAGCGTTAAACCTTTTATTGGCTTCTTATTTCTAACTTCTTTTAGTTGATTTTTAAGGTAAACTAATACATAAGAACCTGGCAAAGGAACATCTTCCTCCGAAAGTTCATCCTGCCCTGGTATTTCTTTATTTTCGTCCATAAATTTGTGGGTCGTGATAGAATCGAACTATCTGCCTCTTCTTTATCAGAGAAGCGTTCTACCAGTGAACTAACGACCCGCGAGATTATGCTTGGGATGGTTTTTTTGAAAATCTTCTAAATATTTCTCCGCTTGCGGCCAGACCAATCCCCGCCTCAAATAAACTCTCCCATCTAGCCAAAAGACCAATTATACCTGCGACAATTCCGCCAAGGACAAATCTTCTTCCCCATTTTTCTTTTCCTGACTTTTCTTCCTGGTATTGCTCAACATTTGCCATAATTTATTCCTTTCAATGAGGCGCGAAGGGGAATCGAACCCCTGTATATCTGTTCTGCAAACAGCTGCGTTACCGCTTCGCCATCGCGCCTGGTATCGCTAAAATTATAGCAGAATAACCATGTTTTGACAAAAGAAAAATTTAAACCTAGAATATATTCAGTGCTTATTAATTTAATTTCGGATACAGAATATTCTCCTAAGGATCACGGAGTTCATACGGCATACTTAAATTATGCCACAATGCTTGAGGAAAACAATCAAAAAGTTGTTAAAAATTCTTTCAGAAAAGCAGATATTACAAACATTCATACAGCCGGTCCAATCGGGCTTTTTAAGCTTTTAACGAGCAGGCCTACGGTTGTAACCGCTCATATAATCCCCGATTCTTTTGTGGGAAGCTTAATCGGAGTCAAATATTGGTATGGACTTTTAAGGTGGTATCTTACTTTTTTTTACTCGAGGGCAAATCTGGTTTTGGCGGTTTCCCCAAAAGTGAAAAGCGAACTTATCAAAATGGGGGTAAAAAGCAAAGTAAAGTTATTTCCCAACCCGATAGATACCAAGCTTTTTAAAAGGGATCTTGAGGAAAGAGAAAGAGAAAGAGAAAAACTTAAAATTTCTAAAGATGATTTTGTGGTCTTAGGAACAGGGCAAATTCAGACACGAAAAGGCATTACCGATTTTATAGAAACTGCGAGGAAACTTCCTAAGCTAAAATTTGTCTGGGTCGGAGGACAGCCTTTTAAGATAATTACAGAAGTAGATAAAAAACTTTCTGAAGAGATTGAAAAAAAGCCTGATAATTTATTGTTTCCGGGAGTTTTTGAGTATAAAGAAATGCCTGCAATCTATAATATTGCCGATGTTTTTATGCTTCCATCATTTCAGGAAAACGCACCAATGGCTATAATTGAGGCTGCAAGCTGCGGACTTCCTGTGGTGTTAAGGGATTTACCCGAATATAAAATGCTTTATAAAAACGGGTTTTATATAGGAGCCAGGAATAACGATTTTACCGGGGTTATAAAAAGGCTTTACGAAGATAAAAAATACTATGACGAAAGCGTAATTGAAGCTAATAAGCTTGCTACGGAGTTTTCTTTTAAAACTCTTGGACCGCTTTTGATAAAAGATTATCAATCCTTGATATAATAGGCGTTAGTGAAAGTACTTATTATCGACAAAAAGGCAAAAATACGAAATGGCGTTACGGTTTATCATCAAAGACTTGAGGTGTTTTTAAAAAAACAGGGCCATGAGGTCAGCACTATTTATTGGAGCAACGAAAAAAGCTCAAAAGAAAACCCGACAATTCCCTATCTTTACGGCGTAGAAAAATTCCATACTGTTCCCATACCTTCTTTTAAAAGTCTGGATCTTATCAAAAAAGCTATTTCGGATATTAAGCCGGACATTGTTTATATTCCAATCGGACTTTCAACAATTGATTTTTTATTGCCAGGAATCTGCAAAAAGAATAACGCTAAACTTGTCGGAATTTTGCACGCGGACGTTGGTCCAAAAGGCAATTTATACGAAACGCTCTTGAAACATTTTATAAGCTTTTTATTTGGGCCTGCAGTTTCAAAATACGATTTAATCCAAGTTTTATCAAAAAGAACCGAAGATTACCTTATTAAAAAAGGCATTAAAAAAGAAAAAATTGTGTTTATTCCAAACGGCGTTGATACTAATCTCTATACTCCGGGAGAATCTGAATTTGCAAAGAAAAACAACATTCAAAAAGGGGTTTTGCTTTTCGGCAGACTTTCCTGGCAGAAAAACCCGGAAGTTTTAATAAAAGCATTTTTAAAAATAAATCCTGCAAATGACACAAAACTTGTAATTGTCGGCGACGGCGAACTTTACGCAAAATTGATGAAAAAATATAAAGACGGGAGCATTATTTTTACAGGCTTTATTGATACCGATAAGCAAAGAATTGATATCATCAGATCTTGCCAAATTATTGCCTTACCATCAAGAGCCGAAGGAATGCCCCTTTCGCTTCTTGAAGCTATGAGCTGCGGACTTTTGCCGATTGTGACTGATGTCGGAACCTGTAAAGACGTTGTCGGTAACGCCGGCTTTATTATTGAAGGGGGCAATGTTTTAAATAACATGTCTAAGTATTTAACAAAGGCTTTTGAAAATATGATTGAAACAAAAAATCTTGGCAAAAAAGCGCGGGAGCGGATAATTGAAAATTACAATCTTGATACAAACTTTAGTAAACTTACCAAAAAACTCGAGTCTTTAACTTCTTAAGGCGCTCGAGGAATTTTTTATTATCGTAAGTTTACTCAGATCCGAAATATCCTGAGAACCTAAATTTGATCTCCTAACCGAAGGTTTAACCATAATTGTTATGTCATCTCTTTTTTTAAGTCTATCTAAAATCTCTTCCTCGGAAATACTCTGGGTTTTTGTGATATGACCATCCATTAACGGACCAACGGAAAGGATTCCGCCTGATTTTAGAACTCTGATAGCTTCGTTTATAGAAGCATAAGCCAAATCTACATCATCATCTATTACTCCAAAAATTCCATAAAAAGATGTTACGGCGTCAAAAGTATCTGAGGGAAAAGGAAGATTATGCGCAGAACCCTGTATGTATCTATCTCTATTTTCAGTTATTGATCGTGGAAAAAGCCCAGCGGGACGATGGCTTGCTCTTATAAGAAGTTCTTCTACGTCTTGATATCCGTAATCCAAAGCATAAGCATCGGCTCCCAATTGTAAAAGTTTTGCAGTAAAATCACTTACTCCGGCGCAGACATCAAGTACCTTTTTGCCTTCATATGTTTCCCAAAAACCAGATCCATTTTCCGCTACCAACCCATGAAATTCCGTTAACCCATTTGAATCATTTCCCGATACGGGACATTCTTTTGCTATACGATAAATTCTATGTGAAATTTCCATTGATTCTATATTTACCATCATCAAATTATAATATTTTTAAATCAATTATACAACTATAGGATTTATTTCACTAAAAAACCACCACTCGGGTGGTTTTTTTAGAAGAGTGATATTTTAAATCAGAAAGTGGTAGGAAAAATAAGTAGTAGAGATTTACAAGCGCTACTTTCGCTTGGTGTTACGAGTTAATTGGTAGTTTAACCATTAGCTAAAAGCCAACAGCTATTTGCCAACTTCGCCGTTCATCTGCCTTCCTTACTCTGTAAATTGGGACGCGCCCAATTTAATTTTAGAAAGGAGGTGATCCATCCCCACCTTCGGGTAGGGATACCTTGTTCATGTTATTCCACCTATTACTAGGGGCATGGACTATATCTTCATCCTCAAGAAACGACTTTTTACCGGATACCAAGAACCAATCATTTCTTAAGGCGTCAACGTTTAGTCTCTACGGGGTCAATCTCGTCAAAGACGGACGACTTCCCTCGGTATTGTCCCTTGAGTATAGATTATTGAAAAATAATTATAAACTCAAGTAGGAGTTCACCGATACAGTTGAGGTTTTCTATACCATTACTGGCATAGGTCGCAACATTTATACGACTTAAGCTTCATCGCCAATCTCTATCTCTGCCCCCAAAAGAGGGCATTCGATAGCTACCGACTTTGCTGCCTTGACGGGCGGTGATTGGGATCAGAAACCTGTCCCTCCCCACTGGACGTGCGGATTTCCCGCATCCAGCGAGTCTCTTACTAAATCTCTTATCTGTTTTACTCCGTGGCTTGTAAGATGACGTTTTGCAAGTATTAATTCTGCTACAATGCAAAACTTTTCAAAACCATGCTTTTTCTTTGCCTGAAGAGGATATTTTTGAAAGAAGGGTATAATTTTTGTTGAAATATCTTTTATATTGGAAACCTTATATTTATAATGTGGTCTCCATTTTTTATACCTTTCGTAATTGAGGTAATAAATATTACCGCAATCCAGAGTTTCTTTAACTCTTTCCAGAATTTCCTTATCGTCTTCTCTTAATTCAATTTCGAAGAGAAGTCTTACTTCAAGCAACCGATTATTTTTATGTTTGTTAAACGAAACACAAAAACAACCTTCGCCATCTACTAATCCCGTAAGATAATATGGATTTAGTTTAGAGTTCATCCCTTCCTTTAATAATATTATACATATTATTAAAGTACTATGGAATCAGCTGACTTCCTATATTCAATTTTATGTTCTGTCAATATAGGATATCCCTGGGTCATTTAAAAAACATTTTCAAACATCCTAATAAGCTTTTTATTTTCTCTTCCTCTTAGTACACCTAAGAGTCGAGAAGCTTTTTAAAATTAGGCTGTTTTTCGTTACATCGAACCCTTCAGACTTTCTCTTATGAGATAAGTCCTGTTCTTCAACTACCAAGAATGGATTTTCACCATTTTGTTTTTTAAACTGCCAGGCGCATTTAATTTGTACAAGACCCGAGAACGTATTCACCGCGGCATGCTGATCCGCGATTACTACCGATTCCGACTTCATGAGGTCAGGTTGCAGACCTCAATCTGAACT
>Ga0182027_10011576_pt1 | contig 12457 bp, 6 predicted proteins | sample 712E1DmetaG_FD_121300 | JGI IMG/M metagenome (GOLD analysis project Ga0182027, IMG submission 121300) | Permafrost microbial communities from Stordalen Mire, Sweden - 712E1D metaG (Illumina Assembly) | ecosystem: Environmental > Terrestrial > Soil > Wetlands > Permafrost | place: Sweden...
CTCGGACCCCGCACTCCACCCGCTTGCGATGCCCGAAGATTTGTGACATCATCGATTTGTCAAACGGCCCCGCTCTCAAGGCAGGCTCAAAACAGCCGATGATACTCAAGTATCTGAACATGCTGCTATCAGAGTCGCTCGACCGGCGGTCCCCTCGCCCAAGGCCAGGATGCACGGTGTGCGTCTTGGTGCTTCTAACCGCGGCCGTTTTTTTGTCCCCCGCCCGCGCAGAAAGCACCACCATGCCGGCCGCGCCGGCGGGTTTGATTGAATCCGGCGTGCCATCGTTCTCTGTTTTCGGCCCGGAAGTCTTTGGCTTCGCCACGCCACCCACCGATCTGCACATCATGCCCGACGGTCGGATATTGATCGTCTCGCAACATGAGATTGTGCTGGGCGACGGCGTCCGCTGGGAAACCTACAAACAGGCCCCGAATCAGAACACCTTCATCTACTCCAAGGTGGCCGTGGATCACGACGGCCGGATCTATGCAGGCATACCCGGAGCCATCGCCCGGGTCGAATTCGACGAGAATGGCCAGTGGCGGCTCGTGCCCATCCTCAAACTGCAGATTGAAACTCCGCTTGATAAGGTCGCCGAATTCAGAGGTACTTGGTTCTGGTATGGCGGCAGCCTTACGACCGTCGTCTGGCGCCCCGGCCAGACCCTCCAGGCAGCTTCACTGGTGGACTCGATTGATCATGCGTTCACGTTTGGCGGCGAGATTTTTGTCTGCAGCGATTCCGCCGGCTCACTTTATCAGCTGAAGATCAGCGGTGTTCCGACCCGTATCTCGTCCCCCAGCGACCTCGTCAGCGACACGATAACCTGCGACGCAGATTTCAGGCCTGGTCAGCTTCTGGTCGGGACCAACGGCGAGGGCCTTCAGATCTTCAACGGCAACACGCGACATGACATTCCCCTGCCGGAGATGCTCGGACCCGGGAGCCGCATCAACGACCTCTGCCAGGTGGGGACCAGTTTTTACGCGGCCGGCGTCGACACGAAAGGCATCGTCTTTTTCGATCGCGAGGCCCGCATCGTACAAGTGCTCGACCGGATGCTCGACCACCGGCTTTCGCGGGTCCAGCAGCTGCATTATTCGTTCAGCGGAGTCCTGTGGGCATTGCTCGACAACGCGGTGGCCTGCGTGCAATTCCCATCGCCGATCTCCCATTTTGAGCCCGTTCTCGCCAGCGCGATGAACTACGCCAAACCGGTCCGGCATCAGGGCCGGCTCTGGATGTTGAGCGACGGTCATCTGATGCAAGGCTCCTACGACAGGAATGGCCGGATCGAATCCTTTAAGGTCGACACTCCGCCGGCGCGTTTCCTGTGGTCGATCGCCGAGGTCGGCGGAGAACTTTATGCGACCAGCGACACCGGCATTTTCATGCGCCAGGAGACCGGATGGAAACTCGTGGTGGAGGGCATGACAAATGCCCGGCTCGGCGCGGGCCCGACCAAGTCCGATGGCAGCGTCTTTTATGTCGCGCGCGGTGAGATTGGATGGCTCCGCCAGACCGGCGGCGAATATTCGGCGGAACGCATTCCCGTGAAAGATCTGGGCGAAGTCTACAACGCGGTGGAAGACGCTGCAGGGTCCGTGTGGCTCGAACTGGGCGTCGCTCGCGTCGGACGGATTGAATTCGCCAGCGGGAGGCCCAAGGTCCGGATCTTTAATGCCGACGACGGGTTGACCGATGGATGGCCGAACATTTTCGCCCTCGACGGCAAGTTTGGCTGCTCGTTGCGGGGCCATACGCTGCGCTTCGACGAACCAGCCCAGCGGTTCGTCGATGACCAGGAATTGATCCGGCGGAATCCGGCTCTGGCCGCCTGCACTGGCCGGCCGATTCGCGATGCGTCTGGCCGGCTTTGGTTCGCCTCGATGGGCAACGTCCACTTCCTCGAGCGCAACCGACCGGCGGGAGGCAGGAATGCTGAAACCGTGCCGCTGGGTTTTGAGCCGACCGATTTCACGATGGAGGCCGATGGCGTTGTCTGGATGCAAACGCGCGGACACCTGGCCCGGTTCGACCCCCGCATGCCCAATCCTCCGTCGTCGCCACTGAACGCGCAGATCACCTCCGTGCAGCTGCCCGCGACCAACCGTCACTACCACTCCCCGGGCGCGTCGCTACCACCGCTCGCGTATTCGGATAACTCGCTGATGATCCGGTTCGCCGCCCCGGCCAACCTCTTCGGCCCCCCCCTCAGCTTCGAGGTCAAGCTCGAGGGCGCCACCGACCAGTGGACGACAGCAGGAACCGTGGGATCGGCCTCCTTCAACCATCTGAAGGAAGGCAATTATGTCTTCCGCGTGCGCCCGGTATCCGTGGGGACGCCGGGTGCTGAAGCCCGGCTGGCCTTCACCGTAAACCCGCCCTGGTTCCGCACGAAGCTGGCGTGGGTGCTCTACATCGTTTCGGCCGTGGGCCTTCTCCTGCTGGTGGCGTGGCTGATGTCATACCTGGAGCGCCGAGAGATGGTGCGCCTCGAGCGGGTTGTGGCTGAACGCACTGGGGAACTCAATGCCTCCAACGCGCAGTTGGGACGTCAGATTGAGGACAACCTGGAGAAGACGGCCGCGCTAGCCGCGAGCGAGGAGCGCTTTCGCCAGCTGAATGCCGAACTCGAAGACCGGGTGGCCAAACGCACCGCCGAACTCGGCGCCATCAACGTGGAATTGCAGGTCGCCAAGGAGTCCGCTGAAACCGCTGACCGCGCCAAGAGCGCCTTCCTGGCGACCATGAGCCACGAGATCCGCACCCCGATGAACGGCGTCATCGGCATGGGTCACCTGCTGCTGGAAACTCCCCTCTCCCCGGAACAGCGCGACTTCGCCCAGACGCTGATCAACAGCGGCGAAAGCCTGCTGACCATCATCAACGATGTGCTCGACTTCTCCAAGATCGAGGCCGGCAAGCTGACCCTGGAATCCATCGATTTCGATTTGCAGGAGCAACTCGAGCGCGCCCTGGACCTTCAATCCGAGGTCGCCCGGAAGAAAGGCCTGGAGCTGGCGCTGGACTTCGATCCCGCGGTGCCCGTCCGCGTCAATGGCGACCCCGTGCGGCTGCGGCAGATCCTTCTTAATCTACTGGGCAACGCCCTCAAGTTCACCGAACACGGCGAGGTCGTCATCCGAGTGAAGCCCGCAGAGTCGACATCATCCAGCATCCGCCTGCGGTTCGAGGTGGCGGACACCGGCATCGGTATCGCCCCGGAGGTGCAGCGCAACCTCTTCCAGCGGTTCGTGCAGGCCGACAGCTCCACCACCCGGAAATTCGGGGGTACCGGACTCGGCCTCGCCATCTGCCGGCGCCTGGTCGAGTTGATGCAGGGTGAGATCGGCATCGTCAGCAGCCCCGGCCAAGGCTCGACGTTTTGGTTCGTCGCCGAGTTCGCCCCCGCCGGGCCCGCACCCGCCTCAGCCGAACCAGTAGTGTCTCTCGCCGGGCGCCGCATCCTGGTAGTCGACGATAATCCGACCAACCGTAAGTTCTTTCACCATGCGCTCGATCGCTGGAGCGTCCGGCATGAGGCCGTCGATTCCGCCGAAGCCGCCATGCAGGAACTGCGCCGCGTCGCCGCGAAAGAGCCGTATGAGCTTGTACTGCTCGACCGGATGATGCCGGGCACGGAAGGACTCACGCTCGCCCGGATGATCCGGGCCGAGCCCGCACTCGGCCGCCCGCTGCTCGTCCTCATCAGTTCCGACGGCGAACGCCTGACGCCCGATCAGTTGAAAGAAAACGGCCTCGCCGCCAGCGAATTCAAACCGATCCCGGCCACCCGGTTGCGCGATCTCATCCTCCGCGTCCTTGAGATGTCGCCTCCCGTCCAGGCGCCGAAACCGGCCGCCGTCGAGCCCGCCGTTCCCGTGGATGCCAATGCCCCGCGCATCCTGGTGGCCGAGGACAATCGCGTGAACCAGAAGGTGGCGCTGCAATATCTGAAGAACGCCGGCTTCGCTGCCACCGTCGTCGCGGATGGACAGGAGGCCATTGATGCCCTCCGCAAACATCCCTTCGAACTCGTGTTGATGGACGTCCAGATGCCGGTGATGGACGGATTGGAGGCCACGCGCCGGATCCGCCAGGCCCAGGCGGCCCACGAGCCCGGCTTCGACAGGGCGGTCCGCATTGTCGCAATGACGGCCAACGCCATGGCAGGCGACCGCGAGCTCTGCCTCGCCGCCGGGATGGACGACTATACATCCAAGCCCCTTACGCCCAGTGGCATCAAGACCGTGCTCGATAATTATCTGCGCCAATCGGGTTCCTCGTAAAAATGCCTTCGTACGCCCCAAAATCCTTTCCGCTCGGTCCTGACCCTCTCGGCTCGGTCCCTGATGTGCCGCCCAGCCGGGAGCGACCAAGACAACTTTATGTCGCCATCGGCGGTGCAGTGGGCGTGAACGACAAGCGAACGACCAGGCACGAAAGCCGGACCGCCAGCGTCCGGCCAGAGAGCCGATGCGGCAAAAAGTTTCTTGGTCGTGGACGGCGGACGTTACTTCGTTCCGATAGGGCGCGCGCTGCTGGCGTTGAGCATTGTCGAGTGCAAATTGCAAAGTGCGACCCCTTCGGATCGACCTCTCCTGGCGGACACTCTTGCCGTATCAACTTATGTCGACTCCCCCTCGTGGGCTCGCAACCATCGCCGTAGCGCCACAAACGACCACACGGCCTCGACCAAGCCGAATGGCCATGCGCCCTGTAGAAAACCATAAGCCGACCCCGACACACACGACACAGCGAACGCGAGAATGAACCAAGTTGAGCGCTGCTCAAGAGCGTAGCAGACGAGCATTGCGGTGACGGCAAAGAGTCCAAATAGGGTTAGCCGGTCCATAATGGTTTGATCGCGGATGCCTACCCAGCCGGCACGTGCTAGTTGCGATGTTTGGCGCCCCCAATGCGATTTAAGCGACTCTGTCCTGAAGGCCCGGGCCCCCGGTGGGGTTTTCGTATTGACCCAGCCAATTCCACAACGTGAGCAGGCGTGTGAGAATCTCTGGTGGAATTGGCCCGTCCGATGGAGCCAGAGATCGTCCAACAAAGGCCATGACTTCCGCCCGCACCGACTCCGGAGCGCGCGCGAAAAACGCTTCGAGCATGTGGTCTGGCTGTTCGAAGTCGAGAATGCCCCGGCAGTAGCTCACGACGAGAGTTTGGCCGAGGCTGACCCGGGAATCGCGGTGGCGGTGTTCCCCCAACACGTCCTGGGACATGCTGGCTATCGCGGCGGAGTACTGCTGGCGAAAGAGAGCGAAGGTTTTGAAGTCGGCGTGCGAGAGGCGGATGAACGTTTCCCATGCGATTTCCGACTGCTCGTTCTGGCCGTGGATCGGCAATATTCGTTCGAGATGGTCGCGAAGCCAGGTCTCTGCCCAATATGCCAGCCGAGTCATATTTGCACCGAAAACGCTTTGGATCGCCAGCGAAGGCCCAAGCTGTGGGTCGAGGAGGGCTTCAAGGGCGTCACGAGCTTCAGGCACATCGTCGAGGTTTTGGCAGTCTTGTACTTCCTCGGGAGAATTGGATCGAATCCAGCGGATGAATGAGAACACGGCATGGACCGCCACGCCCCGAACTGAGTTTAGAGACAAGGCAAGCGGGTCCATGATGCGCTCAGCCTCGCACGTCTCGTCGGCTGGCGAAGGACTTGGATCACGCGTCAGCGCGTCAATCAACGGCCACACCGACGCGCGCTCGACCAGAGGCAGAGGCGCCAATTTGCCATTGAGGATGGCGTCGACATACCGTGCGATCTCTAACCGGCAGGACTGCCAGCGTCGACCCAGCTGTGTACTGCCGCTAAAATCGTCCCTGATCTTGGTTTCAGGATCGGGTTGCTCAAGGACCCAGTTGGCGAACAGCCAAAACGGCTTCCAGTTTGAAACCGTCTTTCTGTCGAGGCCCTCCGCGAAGCCGCGCACTAGAGCGGTCGAATATAACGGGTCGAGACCGGTCAATTGGTCGGCGTGCTCAAAATGGTACACGGAATGCGCTGTCGCTTCAGCCTGAAATATCGCGGCAAGCCCCTCCCTTACAGGGCCGTCCCAGTTCGAGATGTTCGGTTTCCAGGTGCGGAGGAAGCGTACCTGCTCCCCGCACGGCATCGCATGAAAAGCCTCCTCGGTGAGCGGGCTCCTTACGTCTACCTCGACGTCGCCCGACCAACAGCGAAAGCCAAGATGCTCGGGCTCTGTAGATCTGGCGACCCTTTGGTCGTGACGCGTCAGCATCGCATTAGGAAGCGCGTCCTTGATCCAGAAGATACGATCCACGCGCCATCGCGTTGTCGTTTCCGGCATTGGCCGATTAAGCGCCGTCTCCGAAAGCTGGGTCGTATTGTGGAGCTCTGGCGAACAGAACTCGTTAACCCTGGAATTGGTGGTAGGCGTGTTCATGGATTGAAAGATCGAGGATTAGTCGGAGCCGAGGGCCAGACGACGCGGGAACCGTTTGAGGGCTGCCCGCCAAGGAGGCCAAGGACGTAGCCGGTGAACAAGGCGACCAGAACAAGCAACACATAGACTCCAAGACGAAACCCGTCGTCGGAACTTGACAAGGGCGGCGTTACCCCGAGCGCTTCCTTCCCCGGCAGAGCGGAGTCTCGTGCAATTCGGGATCTTATCCCGGGCGAGTGCAGAGTGGTCGTTTGCATGCCTGCAATATAGTGCGAAAACGCCACCAACCGGCATCAAATGGCATGCGAAACCCATTAAGAATAGATTAACGCCGCCAATGCGATTGGGCACGGTTTTCGCGTCCAGGCGGCCCGCAATAGGTTATCTGATAGCGAGCCGGGCTCGAATAACCAGGAACAGCACGACAAGGGACAGGATCGCGCCGACACCGAGCAGCAGGCCTGCAAGAGCCGGCGTCGATTGGAAGCCCAGCTTCCACCGAGGCCTCTGGAGCCGATTGCAATAACCGGTCACCGGTACGCTCGCGGGTGCATCCAGATCCGCCTTGAACGCCGCCATGCTGGGATAGCGATCGTCTGGTTTACGCTGCAGGGCATGGAGCACGATCTCCTCGGCCTGCAGCGAAAGCGCGGGGTTCAAGTCCCGCGGCGCGATGGGATCGCCTGTCGTTCGTTGAAAGGCCGATTGCCAGGAATCTTCATTCTTGAACGGAACTTGGCCCGTCAGCAATTCGTAGAGGACTGCGCCCACGGCGTAGGCGTCGGTGCGTTCATCGATCGGTCCATTCATCACCTGCTCCGGCGCCATGTATTCGGGAGTGCCGAGGATCGTCGTCAATTTCGCCAGCGGGCTTCGCCGCCTCATGGGCGGAGAAGCGAGCCCGAAATCCATTACCCGCAATGTCCGGTCGCAGCAGAGCATGATATTCGACGGCTTGAGATCCCGGTGTATAATGCCCTGTCCGTGCATGTGGCCGATCGCCACGCAAATTTGGCTGGTGATCTTGAGTGCATCGTGTTCCGGAAGCGGACGCGTTCCGCTCCCGAGATGATCGAGTGTGCAACCGCGCAGAAACTCCGTCGCGATATACGGTCGACTCTTTTCACCCGCGATGGGAAGAAACCTCATGAGGAAGGGATGGGAGAGCTTGAGGCCGATTTGCTCCTCGTGGCGAAAGCGCGCGAACGCGGTGGGATCGCTCTCCACGATCATAAAAGGCACCTTTAGAGCCACGTCGCGCCGTTCATTCAGCAGATCTTCAGCGCGATAGATGGTCGCCATGCCTCCGCGCCTAAAAACCTCACGGATCACGAACCGATCGTCCAAAACCTGACCGGGTTGGAGTTCAGGATCGTCCGAGGGATCGATACTTTCGCGGAATTCCGCGATGTTTTCACAACAATCGATGCCCGCCAGGGGCGGTCCCATGATTGCCGTGCCTTCGTGGGCCGCATCGTCGATTTCTGTTCGGGTCATGTCGTCCATGGGTTTAGCTCCTGATCATCCGACCATTGGCGGAAGCAGTTGAAACGCGTCTGGACCTCGACGACAAAAATGCGGCAGCTCGCTTTCCCGACGAGGTTCCGCACCGTCTCTCCGTGGATGACCCCGGCCAATATTCTCCAGATCGACGGGACAAAGGTCGGAATGAGGATAAAATCGGCGTTTGTTGCCGTGGCTTCGGCAAGAATTTCGTCATGAGGAATGCCAACCCGTACTCGAAAAGAGGCCTCGATCGTCGGGCTCAGAAAATCACGCCCGAGACGTTCCAGATGCCGCGTTGCCCGATGGCGGTCTAGCTCGGCAGGTTCGCTCCTCATCGCATGCTTGCGCCCATCCAACACGTGCAAGAGGACGATTTCACCATCGAACGGCTTTGTGAAGCCATTCGCCAGCTGAAAGATCTCCAGTGGACATTTCGCCAGATCGACCGGCAGCAACAGGCAACGAGCCTTTATGCCGAAATGCTCACAAGACAGTTTTAGTTTCGGTACGTTCATGGTCAGTCGCAAGTGCGAGGCTGTAGCCAACGCTTCCATTTTCCCGGATAAGATCATATCCGCCCTGCTCCTCCAGTTTACGGCGCAGCTGCGCGATGTAGACGTGAAGCTCGGCGTTCTTGCTGGTGGCATCGGTTCCCCAAATCGCGCGGAGCAAGCGCTGCCGGGGCACGAACCTGCCGGCATGCCGGGCGAGGATGTAAAAAAGAACTTCCTCGGTTGCCGTGAGCGTCAACGCAAAGCCGTTCACTGTCGTCTGGCGCGTTGCCAGATCAATCTTCAGACCGCCACTCACCAGCAACGATACGTCACTCGCGGACGTTTCGCAGCGCTGGAGCACGCGTAGTCGTGCCGCCAATTCCTCCGGAACGAATGGTTTGGCCAGAAAGTCGTTTGCTCCGGAATCAAGCGCGCGGACCTTATCCGCCACACCCGTGCGCCCGGAAAGAATCAACACGGGAGCCCCATTCCATTCTCGCAGCACATCGAGTACGGCGAAGCCGTCGCCATCAGGCAGATCGAGTTCGAGAATGATCACGTCCGGCCGGTGCGCCAATGCTTGGGTCAGACCATTCCGGCCATCCCGGCTCCATAGCACCTTGTACCTCTCGCCTTCGAGGAAAGTACGCAACATCCGTCCGATACCCGGGTCGTCATCCACGATCAGCACTTTGGGGTGGGGTTTCAAATGACGGGCTAAGAGCCGATCGATGCCAAACCGCCGCATGAACGTTGATTCCGCAGTTCAGGCAAAACCCACTCGCTGACGCTTTCGGCTATGCGAGAGAAAAGCCTCAACTGCGGAAAATAGGATGAACCTGGCCTGTTTGCTTGGATGCCATCCGACGGCGGATGGATTCTAGTCCGGAGTGTGACAAATGTGGCCATCTGCATGGCGGAATAATACACCTGATGCATTGCTGGTCCGAATTAAATGGTCAGCGCAATGTATCAAAAAAAGGTTCTATTCGGATTTGCCAGGGGCCTTCTTACCCGGACTTTTTCGCGTCAGCCGCATCCAGTGCCAGATTCAGCAAGAGCACATTTACTCTGGCTTCGCCCAAGAAACCCCACTGAGGCAGTTCGACATGCTCTTCGACGAGCGAGCGCACCTTGTCCTCGGTCAATCCGCGAGCCGCCGCGACCCGGGCAATCTGGAATCGGGCCGCTTCGGGGCTGATATGCGGATCGAGTCCGCTAGCCGAGGCGTAGACCAGGTCCGCCGGCACCGGCGCATTTGCCGGGAGCTTGTGGGCGTCGCGCAGCGCCTTGGCATTGTTGCGCACATTGGTTTGGAGCTGCGCACTCGTGGGTCCAAGATTGCTGCCGCTAGAGGCATTGAGTCCCGTCGGACCGGTCCCGTAGGTTGCGGCCGAGGGTCGGGGCCAGAAATAATTCGCGCCGGTGAACTGTTGGGCGAGGAGTTCCGAGCCGACCAGCTTCCCGTTGCTTTCAACGAGACTGCCATTTGCCTGACGCGGAAAGGCCAGCTGCGCGATCACGGTAATCGCGAGCGGATAGAGAACGCCGGTGATGACGGTCCAGATGAGCGTCTGCCGGATTGATTGGATGATGAGTTTGATCATGAAGATCTCCTTTTAGGTGCGATGACCGGATCGGTTCAGGGTGCCAGGTGGAGCGCCACGAGCAGCAGGTCGATGAGCTTGATGAACACGAAGGGTACGAGAATGCCGCCGACGCCATAGATGAGCATATTGTTCCGCAGGATTACCTTCGCGCCGAGCGGCTTATACTTCACGCCGCGCAGAGCTAACGGAATAAGGGCGACGATGATCAGGGCATTGAAGATGACCGCACTGAGGATCGCGCTCTGGGGCGAATGCAGGAACATGATATTATAGGACTGCAGCGGCCCGTAGCCTCCTTTTTCAGTCGCGTAAAGGAGGCCGAACATCGCCGGCAGAATCGCGAAATACTTCGAGACGTCGTTCGCGATGCTGAAGGTAGTCAGCGCCCCGCGCGTCATGAGCAGTTGCTTTCCGATTTCAACGACCTCGATGAGTTTCGTCGGGTTGCTGTCGAGATCGACCATGTTGCCGGCCTCGCGCGCCGCCTGGGTGCCGGAATTCATGGCGACGCCCACATCGGCCTGGGCGAGCGAGGGCGCGTCGTTGGTGCCGTCGCCGATCATCGCGATCAGCTTGCCACCTTCCTGCTCTTTGCGGATGCGCGCGAGTTTGTCCTCGGGTTTTGCCTGGGCGATGAAGTCGTCCACCCCCGCCTCGGCGGCGATGGCGCTGGCCGTGAGCGGATTATCCCCGGTAATCATGACGGTCCGGATGCCCATCGCGCGGAGCTGGGCGAAGCGATCCTTGATTCCGCCTTTGACGATATCCTTGAGCAGAATGACGCCGAGCACGCGATGGTTCTCGGCCACAACGAGCGGTGTGCCTCCGGCGCGGGAGATCCTGTCCACTTCGTCCGCAACTTGCCTGGGATACGTGCCTCCCTTGGCGGTTACCCACGTCTTGACGCTTTCCGCCGCGCCCTTGCGAATGCTCCGGCCATCCACGTCGACCCCGCTCATGCGCGTCTGCGCAGTGAACGGCACAAATGTCGCGTGCGGCTCCGCGACCTCGCGGCCACGAAGCTGGAATCTCTCCTTGGCCAGGGTCACAATGCTGCGGCCTTCGGGTGTTTCGTCCGCCAGCGAAGCCATTTGCGCGGCATCGGCCAGCGCAGCAAGGTCGACTCCCGGCGCCGGGATAAACTCCGTCGCCATGCGATTGCCGAGCGTGATCGTGCCTGTCTTGTCGAGTAGGAGCACATCGACGTCACCGGCGGCTTCGACGGCGCGACCGGAAGTCGCGAGCACGTTGCGCCGCATCAGCCGGTCGATCCCGGCGATGCCAATCGCGCTCAGCAATCCGCCGATCGTCGTCGGAATGAGACAGACAATTAGAGACAGTAACACCGGCAAGGACGTTAGAACAACGCCAGTCTGGTTCGCAGCCTTCTCGTCGTAGATGGCCAGCGGCGGAAGCACGAGCACCACGATAATGAAGAGCGCGGTCAGGCTGATCAGGACGATGTTGAGCGCGATCTCGTTTGGCGTCAGCTGGCGGCGGGCGCCTTCGATCATCGAGATCATGCGATCGAGGAAGGAATTCCCCTCCTCTGCGGTGACGCGAATGACGATCCGGTCGCTGGTGACTCGTGTCCCGCCCGTCACCGCGCTGCGGTCACCTCCGCTTTCGCGGATGACGGGGGCGGACTCGCCGGTGATCGCGGATTCGTCGACGGTCGCGATGCCCTCGACGATCTCACCGTCCGCTGCAATCAGCTCGCCTGCGGTGCAGACGATCAGGTCGCCGATCTTGAGTTCGCTGCTGGAGACCGTGGTTTCGCGGCCGTTGACCAGCTTGCGGGCGGTTGTCTTGGTCCGCATCTTGCGCAGCTCATCCGCGTGGGCCTTGCCGCGGCCCTCGGCCATGGCTTCGGCGAAATTCGCGAAGACGCAGGTGAACCATAGCCAGAGACAGATCTGCAGATTGAAGCTTGAGAAATCGACGAACAACCAGATGGTTGTGAGGATCGATCCGAGCCAGACGACGAACATCACCAGATTCTTGAGCTCGTCTCGCGGATTCAGTTTCTTGAATGCGCCGATCGCCGCCTGGCGTACCAATGAAGAATAGTTGACTGTGAAAGCTGCACTCATGGTTAGAAGGTTTTGTTCAGGTTCAGAACACGCGTCCGGCTTGCGCAAGTCCGTGCTCGAGCAGCGGCCCGAGGCATAGCGCCGGGAAGAAGGTTAGGGCGGCAACCACGACGATTACTCCGGTCAAGGTGAGACCGAAGGTCCAGCCATGCACCGGGAGCGTGCCGGCGGAGGGCTCGACGGTCTTTTTCGATGCCAGCCGGCCAACGATGGCGAGCGCGGCGACGATCGGTGCAAAACGACCAATGATAATCGCGATGCCCAGAGTCACGTCATACCAGGGCACGTTTGCGTTGAGCCCGGCGAAGGCACTTCCATTGTTGTTGGCGGCC
>Ga0182027_10011577_pt1 | contig 12456 bp, 12 predicted proteins | sample 712E1DmetaG_FD_121300 | JGI IMG/M metagenome (GOLD analysis project Ga0182027, IMG submission 121300) | Permafrost microbial communities from Stordalen Mire, Sweden - 712E1D metaG (Illumina Assembly) | ecosystem: Environmental > Terrestrial > Soil > Wetlands > Permafrost | place: Sweden...
ATAATTGGGGGGAACTTAAATAATATGCTCTACGTCTTTCATGGTTCCGATATAGCCAAATCGGTAGAAAAGGCCCACGCCTTAATTGCTTCTCTGCGCGCCAAAAGACCGGATGCTTCATTCATTGAAATCAGTGCTGACAAATGGAGCCAATCAGCCGTTGAGGAAAATCTCGGTGGCCAAGGTCTTTTTTCCGGCAAGTACATTATCTTCTTGAACCGCGTGACGGAAAATGTTGATGCCAAAGAATCATTGCCAAGCATTATTCAAGTTATGAACGAGTCGGCTAATATTTTCATTGTTTTGGAGGGGAAATTAAATGCCGAATTGAAAAGGGCAGTTGAGAAAGACGCGGAGAAAACGGTAGAGTCGGAGCACAAAGAAGCGATGGCCAAAAAAGAATTTAATGTCTTCGCTTTGGCGGATGCCTTTGGCAGGCATGACGCGGTGAATGCTTGGAAAATCTATAGAGAAGCCATTGACAATGGTGTAGAGCCGGAAAATATCGCAGGCATCCTCTTCTGGAAAGCGAAATCAATGAGCACTGGCCCTTCCAGTGAGTCAGACCGTCGGCTTGAAAAATTGGTAACCATCTATCACGACGGACATCGAGGTATCCTAGATCTTGAGAGGGGAATTGAGAAGCTGCTTCTGTGCTGCTTTTTGGTTAAAGTTCGAACTTTTTTCTCTGAAAATCCCTGAATGAAAATGGTGTCGCTTCGCGACTCTAATTTCTGTGGGGTTGCGCCGTCGCTCTGCTCGGCGCGTGGAGAGGACGTGCGCGGCAGGAGGGGTGTGGGGAGGAATGCCGCGCACGTCCTCTGCCATTTTTTCGCGCGGGTATTTGGAAGAAAGAAATTCAGAAATCCTTACGGCTCAAATCCACCATTTGACCCGCAAGCGGTTTTACCATCTGATCCGCAAGATTATTCTAGCATAAGAGTTTAAAAACTCTAAGCGGTCCACTTCCGCTTTTGTTTGAGTCAGTACGCGGATGTCAGAACGGCTTCGCACGGAAACCCCAGCCGTCGCTCGAAGCGACCGCTGGGTGCTCCGTCGTACAGACATCCGCTCGGAACTCGTGGCGAGAAGCGGAAGTCAACCGCTTCTCGGTTGGAGTTTAAAATAAATTCAGAAATCCTTACGGCTCAAATCCACCATTTGATCCGCAAGAGATTTCTCCATCTGATCCGCAAGATCTAGCGCACGAAAAGATATTTGACCCAGTGCGAACCGTCAGTGCGATTCAGCCTTCCTTGCTGAACGAGTTTTGATAAGTATCTGGTCGCAGTAGCGTCGGAGCAGTGCAAGAGTTCTTGAGCTTGTTCATTGGTGATGAACCCCTTCTTTTGTGCAAGTTGTATAATCTTGTCTAGCTTCTTCTGTCGGTTTGAACCAAGCTTAGCATTTGCTTTAGCTAACAGTGCGCGGATAAAGCTGGTCTGGTTCTGTTGCGCCGACGGTTGCGTTTGTGGAGCTGTCGGAGTCACCGGCGTCGGCGCTGAAATAGGTACGGATTGCACTGGAATTGGTTGGACCGATTCAGAAATCGGCGGCTCATCAACCGGAGTTTCTGGCTCATTTGGAGCAGAAATTGGCTCTTCTGACGCACTGCTTTCAGGCTGATTTATAGGTGGATTTTGATCTTCAACGGGAGTTGAACTAGATACGTTTATAGGCGATTCTGGGGCCGTAGGAGGGGTATCGGCAGGGTCAGAACCTGTCGTTTGACCAGAATCTGGCTCAATGGCGGCAGGGGCCGGTTCTGATGAATCTGCTGGTGGTGTTACATCTGAAGTTTGATCATCGTCTTGCATATGAGTATATTAACATTAACCCAAAAATACTTTTTCTAAAACTTTTTTCTCGATAAGTTCTTTCGGATTTCCCTCGGCATAAATTTTTCCTTTATCAAGAACATACGCTCTCTTTGTAATCTCCAAAAGCGATTTCAAATTATGTTCAACAACGAATATCGCTGTCTTTCTTTGTTCGTTTATTTCATTTATTTTCTCAAATACTTCTTTAACAATTTTCGGTGCAAGACCTAGAGACGGTTCATCCAATAGAAGTACTTTTGGATCAGGCATTAGTCCGCGTGCAATTGCGAGCATCTGTTGTTGGCCGCCGGAGAGCGTTCCAGATTTTGCCTTCAGCTTACTTTTCAGCGCAGGAAACAATTCGAGCACATTGGCGATCCGTTCTTTTCGGTCAGCACTGCTCCGCACATTTATTCCGCCGATTTCCAAATTTTCCAGTACAGTCAAATTATGAAAGACCCGCCGGCCTTGAGGCACAAATGATACTCCGCGCTCTACAACTTCAAAAGATACCGGTTTGAACGGACGACCTTCCCAGATTACTTGGCCAGAACTGATGGGGGCCAGTCCAAAGATGGTTTTAAGAATCGTTGACTTTCCCGCGCCGTTCGGACCCATGAGAGCGACTATTTCGCCTTCATCAATTGAAACAGACGCGCCATCAAGAGCCTTGATGCCACCATAGTGGACGTGAATGTTTTGTAATTGCAATAGAGTCTCGGTTCTGGACATTACCTTATTGTACTTTATTTTTTTCATAAAAACATCACGAATTATAAGAATTAGGAATTAGCTATTTTTTAGACAGATTTCTATCTTCTCTTTACCCTTACCACCAGTTTTTCGTTTTATTTCAAGCAATCCTATTTCACCAGTACTTTTTAAGTGAGTTCCGCAACAAGGAACTTTTGCAAAATTAGCGATTTCCCAATATCTTCTTTCATTTTTCTCATCACTAAAATCACTTTTTATTACAGAGTTGCTATTGATAATCTCATTGGTTGATTTTGTTATTTCAGGCAAAATATCTGCCAAATTACCGTCGTATTCAAAACTCATTCTTGATTTGCCGGGAGAAATATGGGCACCGGTTTTTTTGATAGTAGGAATTCTTTTATATATCAACTCTAATATAATTTCTGCCGCAAAATGTGATTTCATTAATTTATACCGTCTCGACCAATCAATGTTCATAATCACCTCATCACCAACGTGAAAATATTTACCATTTTCTACTGTATAAATAATATTCCCATCTTCTTTTTTAGCCTCTATAACATGTTTGCCGCCAATTGTCCCCTCGTCACTTTCCTGGCCGCCAGAAAAAGCATAAAAAATTGTTTTATCTACTGTAATATCATTACCATTTACGCTGGTAATTATAACTTTTAACTCGGTTAAATATGGGTTTTGCCAAAATACTTTTCTAGTAAAACAAGATTTTTCTTGCGCCATGTATTTTTCTTGATTATTTATAATCACCAAAATTTTCTATTCTAGAAAATCTATTCTCCTAAATATGCTTCAACCACATCTTTCCTTGCTAATACTTCAGTTGGCTTGCCTTCCGCAAGTAACTCGCCAGAATCAAGAACGTAAATATGATCAGATAATTCTCGAATAAGATCCATGTTGTGCTCGACTAAAATGACTGCCTTACCCTGATCGCGAAGTTCTTTAATTACGCCAATGACAATTTTAATCATCTCTGGAAAAAGTCCGGCAAACGGTTCATCAAGAAAAATGACATTGATGTCTCCAACACCGCAATGAATCATTGCCAAAATACGCGCGATTTCTAAAAGCTTGCGCTGTCCGTATGAAAGATTTTTGGCCAATTCATTCCGTTTTTCCCAAAGTCCGACTTTTTTCAAAACTTCTTCGGCTTTTTCCAAATGAAAAGCATTATGTTTTTCAAACAATGATTTCCAGACGCTCCGTTCTGTCAGCACAATCAAGATATTGTCGATAACTGGCATTTGTTCAAACAGTCTTACATCTTGAAAAGTTCTGGTCATTCCATAAACTGGCACTTCATAAGCTCTCATACGCGTTAATCTCTCCGAGCCAGCAATAACAATTTCTCCACTATCAACAGGAATCATTCCAGTTAAAGTATTTATCAGCGTAGATTTTCCTGATCCATTAGGTCCAATAATACCGGAAATCTTTCCCGCTTCAAAATTGATCGACAGTTTGTTGACAGCGTAGACACCGTCAAAATGTTTGGTCAGATTTTTTGTAGATAGAGTTTGCATTGAACAACATCATTAAAGCATTATTTTTATACTCGCACCAGTTCACAAAAAATATGACGGCTAGTATAATTGTGTCTATGGATAAAGCACTAATGAAAATCCAACAGAATTTGGAGTCAATCAAGAGAACCTCAAATGACCAAGAGGCGATGGAATTTTGGTCTGCCCGAGACCTCATGCCTATACTGGGCTACGTTAAGTGGCAAAAATTCATGGAGGTCATAGAAAGGGCAAAAGAAGCCTGTAAAACAAGCGGCCAAGATGTTGATAGCCACTTTTTACCGGCTCCGGTAAAAAGTACCGGCGGACGGCCAAAAGACGACGTATTTTTGACAAGATACGCCTGTTATCTCATCGCTCAGAATGGCGACCCAAGAAAACCGCAGATAGCACTAGCCCAGACATATTTCGCCACCCAGACAAGAAAGCAGGAATTGCTTGAGCAAAGAGATATGGAAACAAAACGGCTGGAAGCTCGTGCAAAGTTAAAAGACACCGAAGGCAAAATCGAGCGAACAGTCTATCAGCGAGGCATAAGACTGCCTGTAGAATTTGCCACGTTCAAAAACAAACACATTGAAGCTTTGTATGGTGGCATAGCGGCCAGTCAATTGAAAAAGATCAGAAAGATTCCTTCAGGAAGATCATTGGCGGATTTTGATAGCCATGTCGAGCTAAAGGCAAAAGATTTCGCTTTGGCAATGACCGATCACAATATCAAAGACAAAAATATTCAAGGTAAGGAAGCTATGAATTCGGAAGTGGTTAAAAATAGCAGAGAAACTCGACAAGCTCTATTGAATCGGGGAATCAAACCGGAGAATATCAAACCAGAAGAAGATCTGAAGATGATAGATGCTCGCAGGAAAAAGGAAGAAAAGGAGCTTGCAGAAAAAGAAAATGAGAAGCTGCTTGAATAAATGATAAACAATAAAGGCCCGGGATTGAACCGAGCCTTTTCTTTGCATAGTCTTAAGCAGGCATAACGCAATTTGGAATCGTCCTTTGGATATTCCAGACGCCATCTTTCCTCGTAGCCATGCCCCGGAATTCCATCTGCGGACACTCCTCGCATTTGACTTCGAGGTTATCGCCAGTCGATCCCTCGATGCGTTCAACCTTGCCGTTAATGCGAAGCCGACCGTTCGGAGGAAGCTGACCAATAAGACCGAAGTCGCCGTTGATGACGAGTGTCTCGCCTGGATGTTCCTTGCTGTGGAGCTCAATCGTTCTGGCGATAAGGAGTTGAATGATTCCGCGATAAACTTTCGTCTCCTCGCGGCCATTCCGTTCTTTGGCATACTCCTCGGCCATACTGATTAGCATGCTCACATCCGTCGGTAAACTAGTTTTGAGATCAATCAAGACTAGTCTGGCGCTGGTTGTCGCGTTCCAACAGACGAGCAAATCCTCGCGTCCCGTTTCTTCGCCGTAGTCGGTGACGAATCGGTAGAGGCCTTTGTCATTCGTGCCGCTATTCTTGAGCTTGCTTGCAAGACCTGCCCTGACCAAACCATCGACCAATATCGATAGCCAGACCGGAAAGCAGTAGTAACTGACTTCATTTTTCATATCATTCCTTTCGTTTATGTGATTGTTCAATTCCAGTAACAATGCTAACATATAATTAACAAATAGTCAATGTGCGAACAAAAAATGCCCGGGCTCGGGCATTTTTTACCTCGTATTTAGTTTTGAGCTACTGTGTTGTAGAACTAGCGACACCATTGTGAATCACGTTGACTGTGTAATTTGCCGTCTTGAGATCACCATTCTGGTCAAATTGTATATCGCTAGCTGATACGCCTCCAGTATAATCTACGCTGTATAAAGCTGTCTTTATGGCTACCGGATCAGTACCAACCTTCGCCATGACTTGAGCTAGAATCTTTAATCCGTCATACGCAGGTGGAGAACATGTGTCGATCTCACCTGAACCGACTTTTTGTGCCATCGCCACCTTGAAAGCATTAGTCGGATTGCTTGAAATAACAACATACTTCATTCCTTCTCCATATGGACCCACAGCTGGCCATAGTTTTGGATCGTCCCACGCATCACCTCCGAGCCATGTCGATACTTTCAACCCACCCTCTTGAGACTGTTTAAGAGCGACAAGTGTTTCGGCAGTATATCCGAGAAAATAGATGGCGTCGGGATTGGCCGCCTTAATTTTTGCTACACTCGTTCGCACATCGGTACTGTTTTGAGAAAATCCTTCATCAGCTACAATCTGACCTCCAAGTTTAGTGAATGCACCCGTAAATACCTGCTTTATACCATTGGCCCAGTCGGTCTTTGAATAGAATATGGCGACTTTTTTCTTACCTAACGTATTGTACAAATAATTTGCAGCATATGTTCCTTGGTAGTTATCGGAAGGGTAATCTCTGAAAATATAATCGCCTGCATTAGTAATAGCTGGATTAGAAGAACAGTAGGAAAGCACCGGCATATTTGCTTGTTCAGCTATTTGAGTAAAAGCCATAGTCTCTCCGGAGCAAGCTCCGCCAAGTATTGCAGAAACCTTATCGACGTTAATGAGTTTGCTTGCTGCACTGGATGATGGAGCACCACTACATTGCCCGTCTTCATAGATCACTTGCAAGGGCCTGCCGTTTATTCCGCCAGCCGAGTTTACTTGGTCAACAGCAACTTCAACGGCAGATTGAGCATTTTGCCCGATACTGGAAGCACTTCCGGTTAATGGTCCAATGAAACCAATTTTGATCGGTCCAGTATTATTAGATCCTCCTCTTGAAACCATAACTACGATAAGGATTACGACAACAATGCCGACAATCCACAAAACTGTTTTAGTTGTTTTTGTCATAATGATAAAAGTTAATTGCTAATTTTTACAGGTAAAATATACCTCGCATATATAATTACACAAAAGCTTATGCCTGTAAACAATCGTCGATAATATGATAAAGGCCCGGGATTGAACCGAGCCTTTTCGTTACTTGCGTTGCATTTGAATCACTTCGCCTTGGCAACCTTGCCCTTGGCCTGCTCTGCGAAGAGATCGGCATATTGTCCGACAACCGGCGATGATGTCGGGTAAGCCCATGTCATGCTGTCCATGGAAACACAACCTGTCCGATTGAAGTGTGCGTCCATGCAACCGAGACTGTCATACAGTTGGTTGGCTGGAATCGGCCATGTGCCATCACCGAAGTTTGCATTATGCCAAAGCAACCGACCATGAGCAGGAGTTGGATCATCGGCTTCTCTCAGCCAGTGGACGAATCCGTGACCGCTCCAGTTGTCATTCCCGAGTGCCTTCATGTCCCACACAATCAGATCTCTTTCATTGAGCAGTCCTCGTCCAACCATTTCCTTTTCGAGTAACTCCGCCATAGGGTATAGTGGATTGGCAAGTTCCAACATGGATGCTGTGGTCACCTTGTCGCCCGTCGTTTCGATCATTATTCGTGTATGTCTCATCTGTCCAGTCCTTTCAGTTATGCTCTTTCGAGCGGTTAGTTTTTGCAGTAAAGCAAGGATTCAAGGTGCAGTTTACACGCTCCAATCCTTTGGTATTATAATACACACAACGTAGCTTTGTCAATAGCTACTGCGGTACCGCTTCTGCTTGTCCATTTTTTACCATAAACAGAGAATAGTTGGCATTTTTTCTGTCGTTGTTCTGATCGAATTGAATTAGTCCGCTTGATCCGTCATATGAGATGGTGCTTAAGTATTGTTTTACTCCATCAGCCGAGTATCCATTACTTTGAATTGCTTTTGCTAACATCTGAACGGCGTCATATACGCCAGTACAGACTGTTGGTTGAGTGCAATCAGTGCCATACTTTGCTTTGTATTCATTGAGAACGTTGCTTGCTTTGTCAGGCGACTGAAGAACATATTCAGCACCAACAGCACCTTCAAGTAATCCTTTGTGAGCCGATACAGTCTGTGGTGATGCCACAATATTATCAGTGATGAACAGCTTAGCTTTAATGCCTAATTGTTCCATCTGCGTTAAGACCATCTCGCCACTACTTACAGTCTGAACACTTACCAAGATCACATCCGGTTTGAATGACTGGATCTTTGTCAGTTGAGTACGTACATCAGTTGCGCCGGTGGCAAACGATTCAGCATCAAATGTTACACCGCTATTCTTCAGAAATCCTTGCATATTCATAGCAACACCTTGCGCGTAATCAGTAACCTCATATATTTCTCCAACTTTTTTATATCCATTTGCGGTAATTTGATCTGCAAATAGTTTTGACTCCTGACTATCCGAAGCCCAGTTGCGGAAAACATACGGAGAAACACCGGTGATCTTTGGTGTAGTTACCGTTGTGCCAAGTAGAATTGCTTGATTAGTTACCAGTTCTGGAGCGACACTCAAAACTGTGCCGCTACAAGCGACTGATGTGAATACCTTTATGCCTTGCGCAGAGAGTTGTTCAAATGCGGACACTGCGGTTTTGGGATCACATCTATGGTCTTGGAAAACTACATCGAGTTGCTTACCATTTATTCCGCCCGAAGCATTAATATCTTGCATAGCCAGTTGTGCCGCTTTTTGAGCCGGTTCACCATAGATTGCAAGACCACCGGTCAAAGGAAAGAGTGCTCCAACCTTTACAGTGCCAGCATTTGATCGGCTGACACCAAAAGCTACAATTATAAGAATTACTACGATAACACCAACAATTGTCCAAATGATTTTTTTGTTCATATAATTTTAATAATAATTTGATTAAATATTTTACAACCTGTATTCTCCCACAAGTCCTTGCGGTCTGTAAAGCATGAGTAAGATAAGAATAACACCATAAACAACTTGTCGCATCTGGGCGGCGATTTCGTCTGGGAAGCCGACGAAGCGCAGGATTTCCGGCAAGAGGATGAGACAGGCGGCGCCGATGACTGCCCCTTTATTGTTTGCCAAACCGCCAAGGATAATGATGGCAAGGATAAAGATTGATTCCATTAAGGTGAAGCTCGAAGGATCAATAAAGGTGATATATGAAGCAAAGAGCGAACCGGCTACGGCGGCCATGACTGCCGAGATGACAAAGATGGCCAGCTTGTACCAGAGTGTGCGATAACCAAATACGGCGATGACTTCATCATCCTCGCGAACAGCTTTGAGTACACGACCGAATGACGATCGAGTGATGTAGTGGCAAATGAAATAGATAATGGCGACACAAACAACGGAGAGAAGCAGAAACCAAGCATTCTCGGAAAAAGTAAAACCGAATAATGTCGGGCGAGGTATTCCAGGAATACCGAGAGGTCCTTGTGTAAGCGATTGCCAATTCAGAAATATGCTGTAGATGATCACATTGAAACCGAATGAGCCCAGTGCATAATAGTCATCCTTAAATTTGGAAAGAACGAAGCCGATGGCCAAGGCTACAATGCCAGTAATGATCATTCCTATGAGCATGGCCAAGAAAAAGTTCATGCCTGTTGAGGTCAGCAAGATAGCCGTTACATAAGCACCGATGCCGTAAAAAGCTGCTTGAGTCACTGAAAGAAGGCCTGTGTAGCCAACGACCAAATTCAAAGACAAGCCGAGGATGGTATAGATAGAAATAAGTATGGCGATATGAATTAAATATTCCATTTTATTTTAAGTGTGGTCTAAGAAAATCCTCAATATCATTTATGGTCTGATTGAGATCTCGTGTATATTCGTCATTTGGCCCCATATCATATATAAGCTTGTTATCAGGCAACTTGTCAGCTTCAAACCACATTTTCAGTTCAACAAATAAATTATTTACCTGTTTATCCAATCCATCTGTAATTGTTTTGGCCCTATCACCCCATGATATTTCGGCTTCTAATTGCTCAACATTCAAGTCCGTGAACGCTTCTTGTATTTTCTTCCATCGTTTTGCGTATACTGCTCTGGTATATTTCTTCTGATCACTGATGTCGTTATCCCCCAAACCACTTTCTTTGATAGCCGATTCGATTTCATCTCTAGGAATAAAAGGGTTGCGTACAAATTTAACAGCATCGCGTAATTTATAAACACATCTCAAGAATCTCCTAGCAAGTTCATAATCTGTTTTGCCCTTTAATTCTTTCTTCCAATTATTGATTCCTCTGACTGCTAAGATCGCACCAGTAACAATGGCGATTGTGTTGACAGCTTCAAGGATAAGTTTAATTATTTCTACCTGATTATTATTCATTTTTTTAATATGCCCTGCGGCCTAAACAAAAGAAATAATATGAGCACACCGAAAGCGATGGCGTCTTTCCATTCGCCGGATATTTTCCAAATGCCAAAGTTCTCGATAAAGGCCAAGAGAAATGCGCCGAGTACTCCGCCATAAACATTGCCGATTCCTCCAATAATGCAGGCAATGACACCTTTCAAGAGAAGATCAAGACCCATGGTCGGCTGAATGCCGGTATCAAAGCCGATGAGAATGCCTGCCAAGCCGCCGATAGCCGAACCTATAAAAAATACCCAGCCAATAATTTTTTCAGTATTGATGCCGACTATCTTTGAAACTTCTTCATCATCGCCGATGGCTTTTATCGCTTTGCCAAAAAGCGTGTTTTTGAAGACGAGGGCGATTGCCACCATGATAATTAGTCCGAGGATTAAGGTGATCACTTGCGTCTCCGTGATGACACCACCAAAAATTGTATAGACATGTTCGTCGCCAGCATTTTTCGAGAGCGTCTGAAATTGGCTAGTAAAAAGAATAGCTATTATGGCCTGCAAAGCAGTAAGCACGCCCAGGGCCGCCACCAAGAGCACCATGCTCGAAGATTTACGCTTGCGTAGGGGCGAGTAGACAATCTTGTAAACCACAAAGCCGACTATGCCAGCAATCAAGACACCGAACAGGATTGATACATACAAATCAAGACCGAGTGTTTTGTAAAAGTAGAAAACGGCATAGCCGCCGACAGCCGTGAGCGCACCATAACCGAGATCAAAGAACTTAGCGGTGCCATATATTAGATTAAAGCCGAGAGCGATCATAGCATAAATCGCTCCGGCGATAATCGAATTAACTATGAGTTGAGGAATGATGTCCATGATTATTAGGTTGAGTATAGCAAGAAAAATGATTTTTTCCAGTATATATTTTACCCTTTTCCCCCGCGCGAAAAAATGGCAGAGGACGTGCGCGGCATTCCTCCCCACACCCCTCCTGCCGCGCACGTCCTCTCCACGCGCCGAGCGGAGCGACGGCGCAACCCCACAGAAATTAGAGTCGCGAAGCGACACCATTTTCATTCAGGGATTTTCAGAGAAAAAAGTTCGAACTTTAACCAAAAAGCAGCACAATTTCGCAGAAAGTGAAAAATCGTCGGAAAAAGGAGAAGGAAAAATACCAAGTGGAGGGCGAGGCGGCATTCCCCCCCAAACCCCTCCTGCCGCCTCGCCCGCATTTTTGTTGGCCGTTTTGGGAATTTCGGGGACAAATGCAAAAGGTGCACGGGGCGAAAAAACGAGGGCGCGGTCGCGTGGATGGGAAAGAAATGAAATATAATTTTCTTTTTTGAAAATAATATTTAAGGCTCGAAGCGGCCCACTTCCGCTTCAGATTAAATCATTACGCGGATGTCCGAACGGCTTCGCACGGGAACTCACACCGTCGCCCGAGGCGACCGTGTGGTGCTCCGCCGTACAGACATCCGCTCGGAAACAGGTGAGAGAAGCGGAAGTCGACCGCTTCTCGAAAGAAAAAAGTTATGCACATCTATTTGACTTTGCAAAAATTTGGTAAAATATATCCATGAGTGATAAAAAATATTTTATTTACACAAGAAAATCTACAGACACCGAGGACAAGCAGGTGAGATCGCTTGCTGATCAACTGGCAGAGCTACACGAGCTCGCCAGAAAAGAAAATCTGGAAGTCGTTGATATCTTTATTGAAAAACAGACTGCCAAAATACCTGGCAGACCTATTTTCGCTGAAATGTTGGAGAGAATTGAGAAAGGCGAGGCCTCCGGAATCCTCGCATGGCACCCTGATCGGCTCGCTCGCAACTCTGTTGATGGCGGAAAGGTCATTTATCTTGTAGATACTGGCGTCATTACCGATCTCAAATTTCCGACTTTCTGGTTTGACGCCACTCCTCAAGGCAAATTTATGCTTTCTATTTCCTTTGGCCAGAGCAAATATTACGTTGACAATCTATCGGAAAACATAAAGAGAAGTTATCGTCAGAAATTGAAAAATGGATTATGGCCTCAAAGAGCTCCGGTAGGATATTTGAATGATAAAAAGACGAAGTCTATCGTCATTGATCCAGACAAAGCTCCTCTCGTCAGAAAAATATTTGAGGCGTATGCTACGGGCAATTATACTCTCTCCGCTCTCCGTAAAATGATAGGAGATCTTGGCTTGACTGGGAACAAAGGCAAA
>Ga0182027_10011578_pt1 | contig 12456 bp, 8 predicted proteins | sample 712E1DmetaG_FD_121300 | JGI IMG/M metagenome (GOLD analysis project Ga0182027, IMG submission 121300) | Permafrost microbial communities from Stordalen Mire, Sweden - 712E1D metaG (Illumina Assembly) | ecosystem: Environmental > Terrestrial > Soil > Wetlands > Permafrost | place: Sweden...
GCAGAAATTCAAACTTGAATACAAAGATAAAACAATTCCAAAACCGCCATTCTGGGGAGGGTATAAACTAATTCCCGATCTTTTTGAGTTCTGGCAGGGTCGGGAAAACAGGCTTCATGACCGGTTTGAGTATTACCGGGAAGAAGAAGACTGGAAATTACGAAGATTGGCCCCGTAAGTCCAATTAATGCAAAAGTTTAATAATGATTTTAAGTAGGGAAGCTAAACTCCTTATTGAGAATTTGATATTGTATAAAGAGAAACTGATTAAATTTTATTCTATTGTTTGTTTTAAAATTGAAATAAATAACCACAGAGGTCACAAAGCAAAAACAGAGAACCACAGAGTGATATAAATTTATTACAATTCTCTGCGAACTCTGTGTGAAACTCTGTGTGAAACTCTGTGTGAAACTCTGTGAACTCCGTGGTTAAAAATTTAAATACAGAATGACTTTTTTATTTGAATCAAAAAATACTATTTAAAAAGTCTGATCTGCTCTTTCAGGGTTATAATTTTTGCTTCTGCATCGACTTTTTTCTGTTTTTCAATGTTTAAAACCTTTTCAGGTGCGTTTTTAACAAAGTTGTCGTTGCTTAATTTTTTCACCACACTTTCAAGAAATCCTTTGGTGTATTCAAGTTCCGTCTCAAGTTTTTTCAATTCTGTCTGAGAATCGAATTCATCCCCATATAAAAAATAATATTCTGCTGAACTTGTAATAAGGGAAGACGCACGTCCGATGGGTATTGCATCGTCAGATATCTCACAATTTACATTCCCCAGCTTTTTAATAATATCAACAAACGGATTTTTATACCCGTCTGATTTGATTATCAAATCCCTTGTTTCTTTGTTTGGAATCTGTTTATCAACTCTTGCTGTTCGAATAAATGAAATGATTTCTTTTGTTTCTTCAAAAAATTCGAGGATTTCCTTTTCTTTGGAACTCATAACAGAATCAAGCAATTTTGCCTGTGGCATCATTGAAATCATAATGCTATCTCCCTCTTTTCTTTCTTCCAGCAGATGATAAATCTCTTCTGAAATAAAGGGCATAAATGGATGAAGCACCTTTAAAAGTTTTTCTAAATATACAATTGTTTGGTTATAGGTAGTCAGATCATTCGGTTGTTGGTAGGAAGGCTTAATTGCCTCAAGGTACCATCCCGAAAAGTCATCTTTAATGAGGGTATATACAACCATCAGTGCTTCACTGATACGGAATTTTGAAAAATGTTCTTCGATTATTTTAATTGACTGGTTGAGCTGACAGTCGAACCATATAATTGCAGATTTTGCAGCCAGCGATTGTGGAGCAGTTTCACTAATCTCCCAACTTTTAATCAATCGAAATACATTCCAAATTTTATTGGCAAAATTTCTTCCTTGTTCGGTCAGACTTTCATCAAAGAGTAAGTCATTGCCTGCAGGTGAACAAAGTAACATCCCCACGCGTACGCCATCGGCTCCGTATTTCTTAATCAGATCCAACGGATCGGGTGAATTGCCTAGCGATTTGGACATTTTACGATGCAATTTATCACGCACCATCCCAGTAAAATAGACATTTTTAAAAGGCATCTCATTACGGTTCTCATAACCGGAAATAATCATTCGTGCAACCCAAAAAAAAATAATATCAGGGGCAGTCACTAAATCGTTGGTCGGATAATAATATTTTATGTCATCGTTGTCGGGTCGATTGATACCATCAAAAACTGAAATTGGCCATAGCCATGAAGATGCCCAGGTATCCAGAACGTCTTCTTCTTGTTTCAAATCAGTCGATTTAAGATTTGGATTTTTAGACTTTTGCTGTGCCAATTCCAAAGCCTGATAGGCTGTTTCAGCAACGACGTAACTTCCATCCGGAAGATAGTATACCGGAATCCGATGTCCCCACCAAAGCTGGCGACTAATACACCAGTCTTTTATATTTTCCATCCAATGCCGGTATAGGTTTTTAAATTTGGCAGGATAAAAATTTATGTTATTGTTAACCACATTATCAAGCGCTGGCTTTGCAAGTTCCGCCATTTTTATAAACCATTGTGCCGATAGCCGTGGTTCAATTACAACATTGGTTCTTTCCGAATAGCCGACTTTATTTGTATAATCTTCAATTTTAACAAGATTACCCTTTGCTGTAAGTTCGGGTATAATAAGGTCTCTGGCTTTAAATCGGTCTATTCCTGTATAAAAGACGGCAGCATCACTAAGAGTACCGTCGATATTAAAAATATCAATAGTCTCCAGTTTGTGTTTCTGACCAATCAGGTAATCGTTGATATCATGTGCAGGGGTAATTTTCAAACATCCTGTACCAAACTCCATATCCACGTATTCATCAAATATGACAGGTACCGACCGTTCTACCATAGGAACTATGACTCTTTTGCCCATTAAAGACTTAAAGCGTTCGTCATTTGGGTTGACACACACAGCAGTATCGCCAAGAATAGTTTCGGGACGGGTAGTTGCAATAGTTACCCATTCATCTTTTGTGCCGTCAATTTTATATCGCACATAATATAGTTTCGACTTTTCTTCCTTATAAACCACTTCTTCGTCCGAAACCGCTGTTTTCGCCTGCGGGTCCCAATTGACCATACGAACACCTTTATATACATACCCCTTATTATAAAGATCGACAAATACCCTGATCACACTTTCAGAAAGTTTTTCATCCATTGTAAAGCAGGTACGATCCCAGTCGCAAGAAGCTCCAAGTTTTTTAAGTTGTTCGAGAATTATTCCCCCATGTTTTTCTTTCCATTCCCAGGCATGCTTAAGAAATTCTTCCCGAGTAAGGTCGCTTTTCTTAATTCCCTGCTCATTCAATTTAGCAACAACTTTCGCTTCAGTTGCAATGGATGCATGATCTGTACCTGGCACCCAACATGCATTTTTCCCAAGCATACGCGCTCTTCGAACAAGCACATCCTGTATGGTATTGTTCAACATATGACCCATATGTAGGACACCAGTAACATTCGGAGGAGGAATGACGATTGTATATGGCTCTCTCTCATCGGGAATCGATTTGAAGAATTTATTATTCATCCAATATTGATACCACTTATCTTCAGTTATATTCGGATTATATTTGCTGGGAATTTCCATATATTATTTAGAATTTCTTTATATAAATGCTTTTTAAAAACTGCGTAAAAATAAAAATTAACCTTTATATATATGAACTAAATGCTGAAATAACTTCTGATTGATAAATGAATAAATTTTATACCTTTGAAATGTGCAGAGACGCTATTTAACAACTATTAACATTAATCTGTATTATTTTTTTTAAAGGTTTTACATTTTTGTTGATAGAAACAGCTTAATTGCATTTCAAATAAATGAAATAAAACTAAATTTGCTAACTGAAAAAATAATACTATGAAAAAGATTTTAGCCAGTGTTTTGTTTGTGATCGCAACATTTTCTATAAGTTGTTCACAAACTCCCGCAACAGCAGATAAAAAATCCGTAATGGGTGCTGCCATTGAATTTAAAACTCTCGAGCATGACTTTGGTACTTTTGAACAGGGCGGCAACGGTACTTTCGAATTTGTTTTTACCAATACCGGTTCAGAACCTCTTGTTCTTAGTAATGTAAAAAGTTCATGTGGTTGTACTATCCCCGAGTGGCCAAAAGATCCTATCAAAGCTGGTGAAAGTGCAGCTATCAAAGTAAGTTATGATACCCAACGAATTGGCAATTTTAACAAATCGATAAGTGTATATTCCAATGCACAGGAAGCTCCTGTAATGCTTCAAATCAAAGGTGTAATTACAGCAAAGGTTGCTGCCCCAGAGCAAACAACTCCTACTGCCCCCGCGCAAAAATAAAAAAACTACATAGAGATAATCGTGACTCACAGATACGTTTATCTGTGAGTTTATTTTTTAATAACAATTTTAAATAGTTAGTCATGCCAAGGATTTCAAAACGAGGAACTCTGATGCCCAATTCACCCATCAGAAAATTAGTTCCGCTTGCTGAGGAAGCTACTAAGAATGGCAAGCGAGTAATACGACTGAATATCGGTCAACCTGATATTCCAACATCTGACAAAGCCTTGGCGGCAATAAGAAATCTTGATGTGAAAGTAATTGAATACAGTCACAGTGCAGGAATGGAATCGTTACGTAAAAAAATGGTTGAATATTACTCACGTCACAATATTGATGTGGATTATGAAGATATCCTGATAACTACAGGAGGTTCTGAGGCCATTACAATTACCCTCCTCACTTGTCTGAATGCCGGTGATGAAATAATCGTTCCTGAGCCCTTCTATGCAAATTATTTTAGTTTTGCAACATCAACCGATGTGAAAGTTGTTGCGGTACAATCCAGTATTGAAAATGGTTTTGTACTTCCTCCGATTTCCGAGTTTGAAAAAAAAATAACGGATCGCACGAAATGTATCATCATTTGCAACCCGAATAATCCGACGGGACATGTATATAGCCGACATGAATTAGAACAAATAAGGGACCTTGTTCTTAAATATGATTTATTCCTTCTATCGGATGAGGTTTACAGGGAATTCGTTTACGATGGCGAGGAGTTTATTTCTGCCATGCAGATTGAAGGTCTGGAAGAACATGTAATTTTAATTGATTCGCTTTCAAAGAGATACAGTGCTACAGGATTGCGTACCGGAGCTTTGGTTACTAAGAACAAGCAATTGCGTGATACTGCCCTTAAATTTTGTCAGGCACGATTAAGTCCGCCGTATGTTGGACAAATTGCCGGCGAAGCAGCTATCGACTCTTCCGACGAATATATGAGCGGAGTTTTTGACGAGTATCTTGCACGACGAAATTTCATTGTGGATGCATTGAATAAAATTCCCGGCGTTTTTTGTCAAAAACCAAAAGGGGCATTCTATGTTATGGCCAAACTTCCAGTCGATGATGCAGAAAAATTTGCAATGTGGATGCTTAGGGAATTCGATTACCAGGGCAACACCATTATGGTTGCTCCCGGAGCAGGATTCTATACCGAAGGAGACTTGGGACGTCAGGAAATACGATTGGCTTATGTGATAAATCGGGATGAACTGAAGATTGCCATGAAATGTCTTGAAGAAGGTTTAAAAGCCTATCCATATACTATTGCGAGCTCAACAACTAATCCGGAGGCTGTTGAAGTAAAATAAATTTATTTAATTCTTGAAATCAGGGTAAAGAATGTACTTTGCCCTGATTTTTTTAAATTCATCCAATCCGGATTTCCATGAAGTCCTGATTTCCTTTTCTGATTTACCCGACACAATATCAGTTCTTAAATCGGAAGAACCTGCCAGCTTATCGAAATAATCATTAAAAAAACTTTCTCCAAGATTTAGATTTTGATACATATTTATTAAGAACTGAAGATCAATTTCTCTTTTGATTTTGATTGAATCAATGTTAAAATCGCGTAGGTCTATGCCATAGCAAGTCTGCCCTTTAAATTTAGGACTCTCACTCATCCCTTTAATACTTTCGGGCACAAATGAAAAAATCTTTGAAGGATAGTCGGGATGACCTATCACTAAAAACGGAGAATAGGTACCCCTGCCCTCTGAAACAACTGTCCCTTCAAATAATGCAAGCGAAGGATAAAAGTATACGGCCTTCATGGTTGTTAGGTTTGGTGAGGAATTCACTATTAAATCGTAATAAGAATTATGATTATAATTCTTACATTTAATCACGGTAAGATTGCAAGACAGAGAATCGCCAAGCCATTTCTCTCCATTAATCATACAGGCATATTCTCCAATAGTCATGCCGTAGACTATCGGAACAGGATGCAACCCGACAAACGATTTGAATTTTTCATCCAGGACAGGGCCATCTATATAAAATCCGTTTGGATTTGGCCGGTCAAGAATAATCAATTGTATATTATTTTCCGCACAAGCTTTCATGACATAATGCAACGTACTTAAGTAAGTATAAAATCTAACTCCAACATCCTGTAAATCGAAGAGCATGATATCAATGTCTTTCAAATCTTCTGAAGACGGTATTAATTTCTTTCCATAAAGTGAGATGATCGGGATAGTATTGTTGTATGTCTCATCTGAAACTAACGAACCAGCATCGACTTTTCCTTTAAAGCCATGTTCGGGTGAAAAAATTTTAGTTATTAAAATACCCCTGGATAACAGTGTGTCAATAAGCTGAACTTTATTTACGAGAGAGGCACCATTCACAACCGCCCCAACTTTTTTCCGCTGGAGCAAAGACAAATAATCCGAAAACTGAGAAGCTCCTGGTTCAGTTTTTTGTTCTTCCTGTTTTTCAACTGAATGGACTTGTAAAAGAATCAGAAAAATAAAAATGTACAAACCAATTGCCTTTTTCATAAAGTTCAGCGTATTGAATGCCCATCTAAATTACTACTTTTATACACTTTACAAACCCGGCTGATTTGAATATTGGATACTATATTGCAAAACGATTTACTTTCGATAAAGAAGGCCGGAAAATGCTTTCCCGTTCAATTGTACAATTGTCGGTTTTTGCAATATCGCTCAGCCTTGCAGTAATGATAATCACTCTGGCGGTTGTCACCGGATTTAAAAAGGAAATACGCAACAAAGTTATTGGGTTTGGAAGTCATATTCAAATTATTAATTATGATTCTAATGCCTCGTTTGAATCTACTCCTATTTCGTCAGAGCAGGATTTCCTTGAAAAGATTAAAAAAATCACAGGTGTCAGACACATTCAGGTATTTGCCACAAAACCAGGGATTATAAAATCAGGAACTGAAATCCAGGGGGTATTTGTTAAAGGAATAGCCAGCGATTTTGACTGGTCGTTTTTCGAGGAAAATATGATTGAAGGTAGAAAATTTGTCGTAAATGATACTGCAATGACAAATGATGCAGTGATCTCTCATAAACTGGCTTCTATGTTAAAACTAAAACTCAACGATGATTTTGCTATCTTTTTTGTCGATGATCGTCCCCGAATGCGTCGTTTTCATATTTGTGGCATTTTTGAAACCAGTCTTGAAGAATTTGATAAACAATTTATACTTGCTGACATTGGTCATGTCCGGAAACTTTATAATTGGGATGATGATCAAATCAGTGGGTTTGAGATTCTAATCAATGATTACAAAGATATAGGAGTTTTAACCGAGAAGATTCGTGATATTGCCGGATACGGATTCCTTTCGGATGGTTCACAGTTAAGAGTAATAAATATTATGGAGAAATTTCCCCAGATATTTTCATGGCTTAGTCTTCTCGATATGAATGTAATTGTTATTTTGGTTTTAATGATTGTCATTGCAGCAATCAATATGATATCCGGTTTAATAATCTTAATACTTGATCGTACCAATACGATTGGCCTTCTTAAAGTAATTGGCGCCAATAACAAGACCATCCGAAATATTTTCATTTACCAGTCATTTTTTCTGATTCTAAAAGGTCTGATAATAGGCAACATAATTGCCATTGCAATTTGTGTTCTGGAAGATAAGTTTCATCTTATTAAATTGGATCAGACTTCCTATTTTATTAATTATGTGCCGGTTAATCTCACACCTGCCATATTCATTCTTACAAATGTTGTCAGTTTTGCTCTTATCATTTCAGCAATGATTTTGCCAACACTACTCATCGCAAAAATTGACCCTGTTAAAACTTTACGTTACGATTAATAGTGATGAAACTATTGGAAGCCTTAAAAGCTGAGTTGGGTTTTGCTTTACCGGGAAGAGACGCACACCTATCAATGGTACCGGTTGGAAGAGAGCCAATTGAGACCCCATCGGTAAAACGAAATGCCGCTGTATCAATAGTTATAATTGATCGGCCGGAACAAAATCATGAGATAATTTTTATTAAACGTTCGGAGTATGATGGCCCACACAGCGATCAGGTAAGTTTCCCCGGAGGCAAACAGGAAACTACTGATTGCAATCTTACCGATACCGCAATCAGGGAATGTTACGAAGAAACTGGTTTGGAGCTTAAGATCGAAAATTTGGCAGGAACCTTGACTCCCTTATATATATCCGTAAGCAAGTTTATGGTCTTTCCTTATATTTTTATTTTTGATCAGATGCCGAATTTTAATACTGATCCCTTGGAAGTAAATTATATAATCCGATTCCCGCTAAATCAATTAATGGATGAAGATCTGAAGCAACATAAGATAATAGAAATCGCCGATCAGAAAATCGAAGTTCCTTATTATGCTATAAATAACGAAGTTGTATGGGGTGCAACTGCTATGATCTTATCGGAATTGATTGAGATTCTTAAAAGGATTAAAAAGAAGGATCCTGAATTGATTTAATCAGAAATAAAGTAGTTAGTAGTTAGAATTAAGTAGTCAGTAGCAATGCGAATTAAAAGTTAATTGAGCAAATCTAATTTAACCGCAAAGGACGCAGAGAGTATTACGCAAAGCACGCAAAGTCATTTAATTTAGCTTCTTTGAGGAAATAGAATTGCAGAACTCTTAATACCTTTTGTATTAACCGTTTCCTCAACGAGTCGATACTTTTTTATAAGTGTTTAAATTTTTTAATATTTTTCTTTGCGTTCTTCGCGCCTGCTTTGTGTTCTTTGCGGTTATTTTTTTTTTGACACTTAATTCGAATTAGTCTTTAGTAAATTGCATTCCATGAGTTCAGTTCTTTTGAAAATTACAATACGCTTATTGTTAATAAACCTTTATACTAACTTCCAACAACCTTTTGGGCACCATTCTACTGACTACTAGCTTCTGACTACTATCTAATAATTTGTCTACAAAAATCAATAATATTATTGAACGATCAGATTTTTATAGTGCATATACCTGACCATTACTTCTGTAACGTAATGACAAGGTTCTGTTCCCCTGCAATAACCATATTTTACAACCGGGTCAGTATAAAATTTCGGGTCCGATTTACCCAAAAGATAATCATCGACATTGTTATCCCACAAATTGGGGTTTTTCCCGTTTTTAATTGCCAGTGCCCTGGAATCCAAAACATGTCCAAGTCCTACATTATAAGCAGCAAGGACAAATTTAGACCTCTCATTTTTGTCTTTGATATCTGAAAGTTTATCATCGAGCCATTTAACGTATTTAACCCCGGCGTGTATTTGTTGTTTTGGATTCGATTCAGGGTCGACTCCAAAAAGCTCAGCAGTATTTGGCATTAATTGCATCAATCCATATGCTCCTGCCCAGGATTTGGCCTGAGGGTTAAATCTTGACTCCTGATAGATCAATGAAGCAACAAGTCGCCAATCCCAACCTATCTCCTCGCTATATTCCTTTATAAGGGCATCATAGGGGGATAACTTACCGTATGTATTTGAAAAGAAATCACCTTCCATAAGTTGGGCAGTCCGTGTTGTAAGGTAATATTTACTATAAATATTTGAATATTTTTTAGTTTGTTTAAAATCCGTAAGCCAGCTATCTATTTTTAATCTCAGATCGTCTGAGCCTTTTGAAACGGCCCATGCGAGATTTTGGGTGAAACTTACAGGAGTTTGAATATCAATATTATTATAATACGATTCATAGACCCTGGCAATATTTTCATCGCAGACCGTATAATCAATTTCTCCTTTTGATACTTTTTCAATCAGTCTTTCAATTCCATCATCCACTTCTACAATTTGGATACTATCACCAATCTCTTCTGATAGATTGTAAAGTCTGTTCGAATAAGAGGAATTGCGTGGTACATAAATCGTTTTAAGGGCCAGGTCTAGTTGATTTCGGATTAAATTTGCATCGAGAGTCTCGTTGTCGAGATATTGCCAGTTTTTAGGTTTGCGTTGCACTAAAACCTGTCGTGTCTGAGAATGGGGAATAGTAAAATCCATTCTTTCTTTGCGTTCTTTTGTAACAACAAGGTTTACAGCAATAAGATCAACTTTGTCGTCTTCCAGCAATTTGAATTTTTCTTCCAGATTATTGTTAACAATGACTTCCAGTTTAACTCCTAAATGATTTGCTAACTCTTGTAACATTTCATATTGGTATCCCATTGGTTGTCCGCGATAAATAAAGTAACTTATTGAATTAAATTCGGTAACCACCCTGAGAACACCTTTGTTAAGTACTTCCTGAAGTTTGGAACTTTTTTGTGAAACTGAAGCGGGTCCCGATAATCTATTACATGAAAGAGTCATTAAAAATAGGAGCAACATTCGTATGTACTTGCTTACCCTCATAATATATATTTTGGTTAATAAATGATTGATTTGGTAATCTTTAATCAATTATAAAAAGTCCAGGAAATTCCAATTTTAAAACTGTGCTTATTATATGGATATTGGACAGCTGAATAATAGTTTTGGCCAAGCCAGTCACTATTAAAATGTTGATAGATAAAGAAGCAACGCACCGCTTTTATCTGTATATTTAGAAAAGCATCTATTCTTGGATAATCACCAATTGTTACCTGATCCTGGTTATAGAATTGAGCCAGTGCCGGCGAATATTTATAACCTTTAAAACTTGTATTATAATATATATCAACGCCTAGCATAGTTCCCAATTCTCCGTTTGTTTTTTTAAACCTGATATTATAATCAAGGTATGTACTATTGTGAATAACAAAATCAGGCAAATAAAGAATATTCTGATCCTTTTGTAATACCTTCTGGTAGACCAATTGGTTTGATGAACAAATTTTCCATAACCTGAATGTTTTATCAATTTCAAAAGAAATATAATTTAAAACTGGTGTATAGTTTTCTGGTTTTGCTATCGTATCAAAATAAATATAATTGCGAATTAAGTAATAATTGAAGCTTAAATCAAAGTTATTTGATGGAGCAGCAATTTTGCTTGATAAATGAACCCAATTTTCCTTTTTCAGGTTTTGCGACCACATATAGTTATTTGAATAATAATTATTTAACAAATAATCAGGGTATTTGTTTTCCAATTTTGCATTCGCTCCGAAGTCAAATTCTTTTTTGAGAATAGAAAGTCTGGAATCAAGTTGTCCCTGGAGCATATATTGTCCAGCTTTCTGCCCTGCGAAATAAAGCATTCCGGAGAACCTTGTACTCACCTTTCTCCAAAAATTGCCATAAATCCCGGCTTCCACATATGTGTTTTCCTGGTTTTCATGGGTATTAAAAGTTTTATCTTTACTCGGATTATACAACGTAGAATCAAAACTTATGTGTAATGAATCGGGGCCTTTCGAATATAGGCCGTAATTTTCATAATAATTTCCCAACAATCCATAAATACCTGCCTGAACTTTTCCTTTGAGAACTGTTTTAAATTCAAGTTGCAGGGTATTGAGCATTTTGAAGTTTGTAACAGAATCGTATGTATTATAAGGATTATAGCGTACTGAGTCATAATAATTTGGCTGATTTGGATCATGCGCATAGGCTTTAGAAGTTCTGTCAATTTTAAATACATAAGTAAGGATAGGCTCTGCAAAGCTTTTCAGACTGTCCTTTTTTAATGAATCTTGTTTGGCGCCTATGGTAAATAGCTTTAAACGCTGACTTATCATTACATCATAATAGCGGACTCTGTTACGGGCATTAGAGGTATAAGTTGGTGCATCGGAACCAACAAATTCCGAAGGAATTTCCTTAAGAGAACGCGTGTAATTATTTAATCTAAATACAGAATCAATAATTCCGCCATTTTCATCATTCTTCAATCGATTTAGATTAAAGCTGGCATGCGCAACATATTTATTGCCAGTATAGCTGGTAAATATCCTGAAGGAATTTTTTTTAACATTTAAGTATCGATATTGTCCTTTCGCATTTATCATGTCGTATTTTAAACCGAAGTTCCAGTTAGAAACAATATTTTGAGTAAAGAAAACTTCAAAAGTTTCCTCTCGGGTTTCTGAGGAACCACCTGTTGTGTAAAATATATAGGAAAAGGGAGTTTTTGTGTTATAATAATCTGTGTTTTCCGCAGTATTCAGAAAGGGTAAGTATTGGTTGAGAAAAAACACATTATTGCCATTTGGCCGATCCGTGAAAACATTTGAGATAACGGGTGAACCGAGGTTACCCAAAGTTGAACTGCTAATGAAATTTTTATTGATTGGATTATAATTTTGAAAATTTGTCAGAATTGTATCAATTGGAGTTCGGCTTTGGGTAGAGAAATTATTTAAAAGATGCCATGCATAAATAAAGTTAGAAGAATCGTGTACAGTTTGAGCGAAGGTATAAGCCCCAAGAAGACATGCCAGTATTGTGGTTAATAATTTCATAGCCTGGTTTTAGTTGACAATAATCGTACCACTTAGTACAAGCAACCCGGAGGCAATATAAAAAAAATCCCGGTTAAAAACATAACCGGGAAATAAGGAAGGCGGCGACCTACTCTCCCGTTTATCACAGTACCATTGGCGCTGATGGGTTTAACTTCTCTGTTCGGTATGGGAAGAGGTGGGGCCCCATCGCTATAGCCACCTAGATCTTAAATAC
>Ga0182027_10011579_pt1 | contig 12456 bp, 6 predicted proteins | sample 712E1DmetaG_FD_121300 | JGI IMG/M metagenome (GOLD analysis project Ga0182027, IMG submission 121300) | Permafrost microbial communities from Stordalen Mire, Sweden - 712E1D metaG (Illumina Assembly) | ecosystem: Environmental > Terrestrial > Soil > Wetlands > Permafrost | place: Sweden...
ACCCATAGGGCCATCGACCTTGGCTACACCGGGTTGGTGCAGTTTGTGCCGGGGCTCCTGTTCCTGCTGCCCGCAGGCCATGCAGCCGACAGATTCGATCGCCGGCAGATCATCCTGGCCTGCTATGGGTTGCAGGTGCTTTGCACAGCAGCGCTTCTCCTTCTTACTCTCACAGGTCCGCACGGAGTCTACCCAATCTACTTGGTGCTTTTCTTTATCGGCACGGCGCGCACCTTTTCCGGACCTGCCAACGCCGCGCTGATTCCCCATCTTGTGCCCGAGGTGCATTTCGTCAACGCGGTTACCTGGGGCGCAACCGTTTTCCAGTTCGCAACCATCATCGGGCCTGCGCTGGGAGGCGTGTTGTTTACCCTGCCCCTGGTTCGCTTTGCCTCCGGCACACAGTTTCAGGGCGCCGGAATCGTATATGTCTTCACCCTGTGCACGCTGGCCTGGTCGCTGGTGCTGGTGAGCAGCATGCAAACGCGCGTCGGCCGTATGGAACATCGCGCCCTTTCGCTCAAGGTTGTGCTGGCCGGGTTCCAGTACATGGGCCGCTCGTCTCTGCTGCTTGGCGCGGCCTCGCTCGACCTGTTTGCGGTTCTACTGGGCGGAGCCGTGGCGCTCACGCCAATCTTTGCCAACGACATCTTGCACACCGGCCCGCGCGGGTTGGGCATGTTGCGTGCCGCTCCCGCAGCCGGTGCGGTAACCATGTCGCTGCTGATGGCACGGTTTCCCTTCCGCCGCCGCGCCGGAATGCGCCTGTTTGTCTGCGTGGCCATCTTTGGTGTGGCTACAATCGTTTTCGGGTTCTCGCGCAGCCTGGCAATTTCTTTGACCGCACTGTTTGTGGCCGGCGCGGCGGACTCAATCAGCGTTATCATCCGCGGCTCGCTGCTGCAGTTGGCAACGCCTCCAGAAATGCGCGGCCGCGTCAGCGCCGTCAACTCGCTTTTCATCGGCGCATCCAACGAACTGGGCGAGTTTGAGAGCGGCCTCACCGCACAGTGGTGGGGAGCTGTGCGCGCAACTGTGTATGGAGGCATCGGCGCGCTGGCGGTGGCGGGTCTCTGGTCAGTGATCTTTCCGAGTCTCCGCCAAACAGGCGAGCTAACCGCCGAGAGCGTGCGCGCGCAGGTGGAGCCGTAAAGAACCGCTTCCTGCCGATAGGGTCTTGCACGTGTACCTGCTTGCCAGAAAGATCGCAAAGCAGCCAAGGCCCGCAAAATGCGGGCCTTGGCTGTAAATCACAAACCGATCGAGAGAACTATTTCTGCGCTGTCTGCACGGATTTTTGTCCGCTAGCCGCAGGCGGGTTCACCTTGGCGTTGAGGTAATCGGTCAGGTCGTTGACGTCCTGCTGCGTGCCCACCATCGGCGGCATGAAACGCCGGTAAGGCATATCGGCCTTGTAGTCGTGCAGCATGGTGACGAAGCTGCCGATGTTTGTGCGGTCGCGTCCGCTCAGCAGTTGCCGAATCGGGCGATACCCATCCATCGTGTGGCAGGAACCGCACTCGCCGCGGAAGATGGCCTCACCGCGCGAGTAGTCTGATTCCGATCCGTTCCAGACCCAGTTTGAATGGGCCAGATAGCCGTCCTGGTTGATCCTGCCCACATACGGGACGCGCACTCCGTTCGAGTACATCCAGTGGCCGATCACGTACGGCTTGCGCAACATCTCGCGTGAGTACTCGCCGGCTCCGGTAGCAATTAGCGCCAGCAGCAGCACTGCCATAGCGTGCGATAGATTGAAGTCGAGCGGGTTGCGATAGGCCAGGTAATAGGCCACCCAGATGATGGTGGCCGAGGTAACGATGATGACCAGGGCCATCCGCGTAACAGCGGAGAAGGTGCCGGCGTTGATGGTGTCGATCCCAAGCGTGAGCAGCGCCTGCTGCGATGCGGGGACCATCATGTAGTACCAGATCATCAGGAAGGGCATGGCGACGAAAGAAGGCACGAGCCAGCGGACACTCCACTGGACCGTGCTGGTCTTGAGCGCCGGCTGCTTGTCGCCGTCGATCTGGCTTGCGGTGATCAGCGCCCAGACTCCGGCCAGCGAGCAGCAGACGCAGGTGCGCAGCAGCAGGCTCGGCCAGTAGGTTGGATTGAAAAACGCATTCCAGAATTTGCTGGCTTCATGGCCTGTGCCCGCAACCGCCAGCCAAGTGTCGCCCGGCGTCAACATGAAGGCTAGAATGCCGTTGATGATGATCAGCGTGAAAGCCGAGGCCACAGCATAGACCCAACCCACCTTGAGATGAAGCTTGGCGTCGATCCTGTTCCATGTGTAGTAGTAGACCGCGACGGTGGCCAGCTCGACCAGGAAGAAGACCCACTCCATGGCCCAGCCGAACACGAAGTTGTGAATCAGGGTGCTGGTGGCCTCGGGATGAGTGAGCCCGATCGCGAACCAGATACCCACGCCGGAGACAGTGCCGAAGACCGCGGTAAGAAGGAGGAAGAACTTCGAGTGACTGGCCAGTTGCTTCAGCCATGCGGCGCGGAGTTCAGGGTCGGCAATGCGCATCGCCTTGCGCTCGGCCATGGGCAGATACAGACCGCCGCCCACAGCAAATTGCGAGATCATGACATGGAAGATTGCGATAATGCCGATCACCCAGCCCGAGCCGAGAATTGGAATGTCCCAAAATGGATAGTTCATCTTTACGTAGCTCCTAGCTCCTAGCTTCTAGCTTCTAGCCTTCCCTGCCATGGCTGAGTATCTTGATTCAGCACAAAGAGCTAGTAGCTAGCAGCTAGAGGCTGCTTCTTACCGAATGGTCCAGTAGCCAATGACGGTGGTGGCCAACAATGCGAACACTGCCAGCAATCCGAAATAATGTGCGGCGCGGGCGCGCTGTCCGCTCTCCTTGTCCTTGTCGTAGAACGGAATCAGAACCCAAAGCACGATGCCGAGGGTGAAGAGCAGAATGCCCGCAATTTCGCCGGGCTCGCCTTGCAGCCACTTGACCATGCCCAGCAGCTTGAGCATCTCGAAGGGACTCATGAAGTACCATTCCGGATGAATGCCGGCTGGCGCTGGCGCCAGAGAGTCGAACTGCTTGCCGAGCGACCACGGAAACACCGAAGCCAACAGCGCAAGAATATTCAACGAGATCAGCCACATGGCCAGATCCTTGCGCAGGAAGTTGGGCATGAACGGCATATTCTTGCGCTCACTCGCTGGCTTTGCTTCTTCGCTCGGCGGCACTGCATTGCCGTGGCGCTGCACCAGCCACAGATGGAAGCCGAGCAGCGGCAAGAAGATTGCCGGCAGCACCACCACGTGCAGAGCAAAGAAGCGCTGCACTGTGAATTCGCTTACGTCCGGGCCACCGCGCAGCATGTTCGCGATCGCAGTTCCGATCCAGGGAATGGCGACCGGGATTTCGAGCCCGACCTTGGTGGCGAAGTAGCTGAGTTCATCCATCGGCAGCAGGTAGCCGGAAAAGCCGAAGACCGAAGCGATTCCGAGTAACGCCATGCCGCTCAGCCAGCCAAACTCGCGCGGCTTGCGGTATGCCTTCATAAAGAAGACTGAGAACATGTGCACCATGATCGAGAAGATCATCAGGTTGGCCGACCAGGAGTGCGCCGAGCGGATCAGCCAGCCGAAATGCATTACGAACGTGATCTGGCGGACTGATTCATAGGCTTCCGCGCCCGGCCGGTAGTAGACCAGCAACAGAACACCCGTAAAACACTGGACAAGGAAAAGGAACAGCGAGATGCCGCCCCAGTAGTACCAGAAAGATTGGGAGTGGACCGGGACGGTCTTGTGACGCGCGAAGGCGGCCAGCTCCCGCAAACCCAGCCGCTCATCGACCCAGTCATAAAGTTTCATTGTTTTTGCAGTCATGTTTCTATCCTTGAGACTTGCTGTTTCCTTTTCCTGTCCTGCTACGGAGCCGGCTTAGCGGCAGAGCCATCCGCCGTCAACCACGAGCACATGCCCCTGGATATAGTTGCCAGCTTCGGACGCCAACAACACGGCAGCGCCGGCGAGGTCTGAAGGCAGCCCCCAGCGGCCCATGGGAATCCTGTTCAAAATCGCAGCGGAGCGCACTGGATCGGCGCGCAGAGCCGTGGTGTTGTCCGTAGCCATGTAGCCAGGCGCAATGGCATTCACATTAATGCCCTTGTCGGCCCACTCATTCGCCAACGCCTTGGTCAGTTGCGCCACAGCGCCCTTCGCGGCCGCGTATCCCGGTACCAGGATGCCGCCCTGAAACGACAGCAGCGAAGCAGTGTTGATGATCTTGCCATGCCCCTGCGCCAGCATCAGCCGGCCCGCATACTGGCTGAGGAACCACACGGCGTTCAGATTGGTGTTGATGACCGTGTTCCAGAACTCTTCGGAGTGTTCGGCGGCCGGGGCGCGGCGGATGGTGCCCGCGTTGTTCACCAGAATGTCGATGGAGCCGAATTCCTTCACCGTGTCGTCAACGAGCATTCTTCCGATCGCCTTGTCGCACACGTCGCCAGAACGGCAGATGAACTTCACACCAGTCTTCTTTACTTCTTCAATCGTCGATTCCAGAACCTGGTCGTAGTTGTGGAGCGTTACATTTGCGCCTGCCTGTGCAAAGGCGATGGCCATGCCGGCGCCCAGTCCCTGGCCAGATCCGGTGACGAGCGCGTTCTTGCCCTTGAGGCTGAATAAATCGAGGATTCCCATGGTTTAGCTCCTGGTGCTTTTTGAAGGTGAGTCTTTCTCTGTGTAAGAAAACTTATGCCCGCGAAACGTCAACTCCTGTTTCGCCGACTAGTACCTTGAAAAGCTTGAGTGGCTTGGGCGGCGGTCCGCTTACATTGGCGCCGGTGTAGGGGTTATAGACACCGCCATGGCATGAGCAGTGGACGCGGTCGGCCTGGGGCTCATACTGCACCGTGCAGCCCAGGTGCGTGCATACCGCGGTCATTGACACCCATCGGCCATCCTCGTGGTGAATCAGCATGGCCGGCGCAGTTCCAAACTTGAACATAAGCACCGACCCAGCCGGCAGCTTCTGTGCATCCTTCAGTGTCACCTCGGTCACGGCCGTTGCGCTTAGCGCCATCTCTTCGGGCGACGCCAGATAACGGTAGATAGGATAGGCCAGTGCTGCCGTATAGCACAGACCCGCTGCTCCGGCAGCCGCAAGAAAGGCGCGGCGCGTATTGCGCTCGCCGGGCTCCAGAGGCGCCTCAACAATCTTTCCTGAATTCGTCAGTTCGCTCATAAACTAAGCCGCACCTTCCATCACTTTCTCTGCACGCGCAACCACAGACACGAGCCATCCCACCACACCTAAACCCGCCACAAAGAGCACCAGGAACAGCCCCACTACGCCCCAGTTGGTGACCACCACCCGATCCCACACGTCGTAGTGTTTGCTCAACAGGGTCAGGTCGCGAACCCCGTCGCGGTAGACCACCAGCGTGATCTCAACCAACACTGCCAGCAGCACGCTGACCCAGCTTGCCCAACCGATCACGCCGGCCGAGAGCTTGCCGAACCCGGCAAACGCGCCCACCAGCACAGCCACAACCACAAGTGCCAGCCAACCGTATCCGGCAAAACCGGAAATCTTGTAGAGTGGATAGCCACTGTTGCCTGCCAGCCCAGCTTTCACAATCTGCGGCTGCACACTCGCAGCCCACAGGCCGGCCAGCAGATACACAACTCCAAAGAGAGCGGCCACCTTGCCGCCGAGTCCGGCAGCAAAGCTCTTCTCTTCCGCCGTAAAGGTGCTGCGGCCTGCAAGGTACACCAGCCACAGTCCGCCAATGAACAGTCCGCCAGCCATCATCAACAGCCAGCGCGGCGTCAGCGTCGGGTCGCCCGTAGGCAGATAAGCGCCCATCGCCGAGGCGGAGTACATATCGCGCCAAACCTCAGGCCGAAGCATCAGGGTCATATTGGTAGAGAGCAGCCGGGCGATAAACCCAGCCAGAGCCCACGCACTCAGGCCAACCCACCAGGCAGATTTGCCTGCCTCGAGGCGCGCCGTAAACCTGTAGAGCAGCCAATAGGTCAGCATCAGAATGCCGATGATCGAGATCCAGTAGACGCCGATCAGCACGCTGCTGGTGTAGAGCGCCCGCCCATAGAGAACCTGCGCAAACAGCAGCGGCGGCACGGCCAGGTTAATCACAAACGTCATAACCACCGTGAGCCTGCGCGCCAACGCCCGCGCTGTCACACGCGCAAGGGGCGAGTTGCGGAAGAGGCTTAGCAGGACCGCAAGCAGCAGCCCGCCGAGAAGCATCTCCACGGCTACAAAGTGCAGCGAAAGCGTGACCACATGGAGTAACTTCAGCAGCCATACCGGCGCCGGTAAAGGAATTGGATCGACTGCGGGATAAAGAGGCATGGCTTTCCTTTGCAACCTGGGGAGTCCCTCCGAGTCTAGCCAGAGACGCGGAAAAGCTGATGTGATCTGACTCACACGGATAAAATTCCGGTCCGGAATTGGGAACTAGAAACTAATTCGGGCCGAAAGTTCCAGGCTGCGCGGCCCTGCTCCTTCGGCGGTCTGCAATGCAGTTACGGAGCCGAACCCGCTTGAATCCACCTGCATGTTCGGCGGCTCGTAGTTGCGATGGTTGAAGACGTTAGCGGCTTCCACGCCGAATTGGATTCTGGTTTGCTCACGCAGTGAAATGCTCTTCATCAGCGAAACGGAGAAGTTCGCGGTTCCAGGGCCCACAACCCCGCCCACCGGAGCATTTCCAAAGCGGCCGATGCCATCGCCGGCGGCATTCTGCAGGCTGAGATACGGAAACGCATTCGGATTCAACCACTGCGCAGTCGTCCGATCCGCCGCGTAAAGAGGTGTGCCCACCAACTGATCCGGCCTTGCCTGCCCAATCGTGGTCAGAATATTGGTGTTGGCAGGGTCCACCGTTTGCTCGTAGGGAGTCAGGAAAGGTCCACTCTGCAAAACCGTCACTCCGCCCAGTTGCCAGCCGCCCGCCACTCCGTTCAAGAATCCACCGTTATTCAGCCAGCGCTGCCCGCGACCGAGCGGGATTTCGTAGAGGTAGGTAGCCAGGAACCGATGCCTGCGGTCATAGGCGACATTGCCGTAGTCCAGCCCGGGATGAAAACGATCCGTAAGAAAGCTTCCTCCAGCCACGGCAAAGGCGTTCGGCGTCGCTCCGCCTGCATTCGACAAGTCGCGAGTCCACGTATAGCTGGCGTCGAAGGTCAACGTTTTCCCGCTGTGCCGCGAGACCTCGACCACGCCGCTCGAGTAATTACTCTCGGCGGCATTCGCGACGCTCTGGATCACCGCCCAGCTCGGAAACGGCCGCTGTCCACCCGCCTGCGCGTAGCCTGCGGAGTTGGCCGGAACCTGGTTGAGGTCTTCCATTGCCTCAAGGTCTTTCCCGTGGCTTCCCGTATAAGAGAACCTCACACCGATGCTTTTGCCAAGGTCCTGCTCCAGCGTAAGGTTCCACTCCTGCACGGTGGGGTCCTTGTAGTGAATGGGAAAGGCGTAGTCGAAGTTGGCCGTTCCGCTCGCACTGTCTGCGGCGGTGTTGAAGGGATTCGAGAACGAAAGCAGCGGCTCAGCGCTGCCCGATTCGAAGTCCTGGTTATACGTCGCCAGATAGCTTGCATGGACTGCCCAACCGGAGACCAGTGAAAAGCCCAGCGGTGTTTCAATGAACCGTCCCCAGCCTCCGCGCAGCACGGTTTTATCGTTGCCGAAGGGCCGCCACGCGAATCCCAGGCGCGGAGCCCAATCCGTCTTGTCCGTGTACCGCAATGCCTCGGGCATCCCCGCCTGGGCCGCAGTCAGAATCGGGGTCGGCGCAATGGCATCGGCAAAATCCTGCGACTTGAAAGAGAGAGCCTCGGCGTTGGGCACAATCACCGCGCCATGCACTGTCTCACCGGCGATGGTCGCGGAATAATCCGGCTGGAAGACCGCGGTGTTCGCGTTGATTTCCCTGAGCGGCGGATGCAACTCATAACGCAACCCCAGGTTCAACGTGAGGTTCGGCGAGATCTTCCAGTCGTCCTGACCATAAAACGAATAGGAAAAACCGCGCCCATCCATCGTTGGCTTGTTGGTCGAGCTTACCTCGGTGTAGTCCGGATAGCCGAGCAGGAATGCTGCGAACGGATCGCCAATGGCGGCGCCCACGTTTGAGGAGCCGTTAAAGACATACCAGCCGGAACGGTAGTTGCCATAGACGTTGTCATCGTGGTCGGTCATCCGCTTGAAGTCCGCTCCAAACTTGAACGAGTGATTGCGGTGCGTCCACGACACGTTGTCGAGGGCCTCGATAATCTGCCCGCGTTGCATTCCGGGATTGCCCGCGCCGGTGGACATGAACCCATTGATCAGCACCTGCGGAGCTTCTGACCAGCTCGTGTCCGGCTGCGGAACGCTGATCCCTGTCTGCGCCAGCAGTGTGTTCGTCGCGTAGCTCTGCGTCTCCGAAGTGTGCTGTGCATTAAAGCCAGCGCGGAATTCGTTGAGCAACTGGGGCGTGAAGACGAAGTTGTGCGCAAATGTCAGCCCTTCGTCGATCTCAGGAGTGTTGTACCCGCCTTGTAGCGGACTCCCTGCCTCAGCGCAGTAGGTGAATGTGCACGCGGCGGACGGAGCAGTAATTACCTGCCGGTTCTTGTAGCTGAAGCGCGCGAACATCGACTGCCGCGCCGAAATCGCCTCATCCAACCGCACATCGCCCTGGTTGGCCGCAATCGGCGCGCGAAAGTTGGTCTGATAATTGTTGGCGTAGGAGCCGGCATCGCCGTAATTCGGCTCCGGCATCAGGTACTTCAGCAGCCTGGCCGAAACCGCGCTCACAGGCACCTGCGCCGGATCGATCGTCGTGACCCCGTCCGGTTGATGGATAGCCGCCACGCCCTGTCCTGCCAGGTAGCTGGTCAGGTCCCCGTTGCGCATCTCCGTTGACGGCACGCTCAGCAGGATCGGCGTCTCGCGCGGGAGCCGCAGTCCCTCGTAGCTCGCGAAAAAATAAGCCTCGTTTCCTCCCCTCAGAATCCGCGGCAGCTTCAGCGGCCCGCCCAGCGTCCCACCAAAGTCATTCATGATGATCTTCGGCTTCGCCAGCGCGAAGGTATCGTTCGAGTTCAGCACCGTGTTCTCGTGGTTTTCGAAAACCCCGCCGTGGAAATGGCTGCTCCCCGCCTTGGAAACGGTTGTAATGTCCGCCACGCCGTCGAACTCCGCGTTATTGTTCGACTCGCTCACCCGAATCTCTTCAATCGAATTGAACGAGGGGAACATCTCGTTCACCGGACCCGAATACTCCACGCCCACCGACGAGATTCCGTCGATCGTTACGCTCAGCAGCGCCGCCGTTGTTCCCATCACAGCCAGGTTTCCGGCATCGTCGGTCTGCACGCCGGCCTCGGTCGTCAGTGTTGAAATCGGACTTGTCGAACCGGAGGAACGGGAGTAAATCGCCACAGGCAGCTCCACCAGCTCCTCGCCGATCTTAGTCTCAGCCACGTTCGATACGTCGGTGGTAATCACGGGCATCGGGTCGTCGACCACAATCACAGTCTCAGTTTCGGCGCCCGGTCTCAGCGTCGCGTCCATCCGCCGCGTCTCGCGTGCCGTCAGCACGACCTCGGGAAGAGTTTCCTTTTCAAAGCCAGGATGCGCAAACGAGAGCGCATATTTGCCCACATCGATGTTCTTGAACACGTAGTTTCCAGTCCCATCCGTTACTATCGCCCGCGCTGTTGTTGTCTCGGAGTTCGACAGTGTTACCCGCACCCCTGGAACGAGCGCGCCGCTTGTGTCGCGCACCGCGCCCAGAATCGTGCCGAAGGTCGATTGTGCCGGCAGAACGCCGGCTGTCAGTACAATCAGACAGAAGACCGGGAGACCCCGCCGGACGATCCAAGGGAGAAAACGGGCAGGGGAACAAAAACCACGCATGTTCTTACCTTTCAAGAAAGATTGGCGGAGGAATCGCTGCTTCTCTTTTTAATGAGGATTTAATACAAATGTAGCGCCTGCGGATGTGCGGGTGCGGCATTTTTTCCAAAAAAATTTGGGCCCCTATGGCAGCTGTGTCCACGGGCTCTGTCGAGCGTAAGCTTGTTGGAAGAATTGGGGACTCCAGGTGAACGGTACGGGCTTTGGGCCGTCCGCAAACCAGGCAATAAGAACACGGGCTTTAACCCTCGAAGGAATGCTCCTTGAGACGAACCCGCCATTCCCCACCCACCCCATTTGCAATTTCCACACAGAAGGTGTTTCAATCGAACTATTGAAACAGGGGTGCTCCACGAAGTGGGGCTGAGAAATACCCTAGAACCCGATCCGGATAATGCCGGCGTGGGAAGCTTTCGAAGCCGAACGGCCCTCTTCCTCGAATCCATCTGAGTTCCCCTTTTTCATGCCGCATCCAAGGGGAAGTCATGTTTCATCGCACCGCCGTTCGCATCTCGTCAACCGCGTTCTGTATCGCGACTCTCTGCGCACTGCCTTACGGCCAGGCTCAGACGCCCCCCAGTCTGCCCACCAATACCTCGAACCAAGCACCGCCGCAGGAAAAGCCGGCGCGTGTTACCACTACTGTCGTGGTCCACGGCGAAGTCAAGGACGACTATCTGCCAGAGACGGTTACGGTCGGCACCCTGGATAGCGCAACCCTACTGCAGGCGCCGCTATCGGCCACCGTGGTCACGCGCGATCTGCTCAACGACCAGGTTTCGCGCCTGCTTTCCGACGTGGTCAAGAACGACGCCTCCATTGGCGAAGACTACGCGCCTGTGGGCTACTACGGCGACTTCGAGATTCGCGGATTTCCAATCGACCTCGCCACCGGACTTGCGATCAATGGCTTGACCATCGTCGGTGAGCAGGACGTTCCGCTTGAAAACAAGCAAAGCGTTGAGTTTCTGAAAGGCATTGCCGGCATCGAGAGCGGCGTGGCTTCCGCCGGCGGCCTCATCGATTACGTCACCAAACGGCCTGCAGCCATTCAAGCCGTCGATCTTTCCACCGACCATCGCGGCACTGCCTACGGCGCCGTCGATCTCGGCCATCTCTTCGGTAGCCGCAAGCAGGTGGGCGCGCGTGTGAACCTCGCCGGCGAAAGGATCCAAAGCTACGTGAATGACGCAGACGGATGGCGCGCCATGGGCGCAGGCGCGGCCGACTGGAAGCTCAGCACGAAGGCCATTCTGAAGGGCGACTTCGAGTACCAGCACAAGGTCGAGCGCTCGGTGTGCGGAGATCAGTTGCTGGGCGGAACGACGGTTCCCGAAATCAACCGTATCTACCCCTCGAACATGCTCGGTGAACAATCGTGGGCCAAGCCCAACACATTCGACACCTTCACTGCCGGAACGCGGCTTGACTACGATCTGCCGCATGGCTGGCGTACCTTCGCCGCAGTCAGCTTCAGTCACTCCCTAATCGACGACAACGTGGTCTACGCCTACGGTTGTGCGGGTGAAACGGCCTGCACCGACCTGGGCGGCGCCGCTCCCGATTATTTTTTCGCCCCCGATGGAAGTTTCGACATCTTCGACTACCGTAACCCCGGCGAACTCCGCATCGATGCGCAGGCCGAGGCGATGGTGGTCGGCCAACTAAAGACCGGACCAATTGAGCACGATCTGGCAGTGGGCGGCGTGGCTTTTCTGCGCAGCTTTCAGCAGCCAACCAGTTCTGTGTATGACTACGTGGGATCGGAGAATATTTATCAGCCCAATCAGGCTTTTCCGATTGAGATCGAGCCAACCACAGGCAAACCCGATGTGGCTGGCCCACGCATGCTCAATGAAGACAATCACCAAACCGCGGCAGTCATGCAGGACCGCATCCACCTGCCCGGTGGCATCCAACTGCTCGCCGGCGGACGCCTCGATTCCCTGCGCGATCATAACTTCGGCGGCGGCAGCACCACCGACAAGAAAATCTGGTTGCCCCAGTATGCGGCCACCTTCAATCCTGTCGGGAGCCTCACGCTCTACGGCAACTACGGCGTACTTCTTTCATTGGGTCCTCAGGCTCCATGGTGGGCTGGCGGCTACTATCTCGATCCGTTCTACACGCGCCAGGCCGAGGTGGGCGCAAAGTATCAACCGGGCCAGCGGATTCTGCTGACTGCCGCAGTGTTTCACATGCGCGCGCCCTTCTTCTATCCCAAGGACGATGGCGCTGGGAATCTGAGCTTTGTGTCTGAAGGCCGCGAGACGCACGACGGCATTGAGCTGAATGCGGAGGGCAAGGCGGCGAAATGGCTGCGGCTTTCGGGTTCCGCTGCCACCATCCGTGCACTCTCAAGCGAGACAGGCACGCCCGCGTTCGACTCCAAGCAAGTGCTCAACGTACCTCATCTACGCACCGCTCTATTTGCCGACCTGCTTACGCCCCACACGCACGGCCTGCACCTGATGCCCGGCTGGAGCTACACCGCCCGCAAAGAAGCCACGCGCGACGACGCGGTCAGCGTTCC